>Ga0187819_10000002_pt1 | contig 134475 bp, 102 predicted proteins | sample NC_wetland_sal_i_15_FD_132411 | JGI IMG/M metagenome (GOLD analysis project Ga0187819, IMG submission 132411) | Wetland sediment microbial communities from Neuse River Estuary, North Carolina, USA - SO4_4 | ecosystem: Environmental > Aquatic > Freshwater > Wetlands > Sediment | place: USA... | reverse complement strand
TCCGGGCTCCTTCCGCGGCTCCCGAAGCTGGTTCTCTCTCCTTGCTCATACACACCTCCTCGTGATCTCTGATTCATCTTCATCACAATTCGGTGTCCAAGAAAATCCTAGGGCGCGGGATCGGTTGCACACTCCGCCCAAAACTGCCCAAAACAGCTCCTCAGGAGCAGACCCCGGAGCATTTAGAATCACTGATTTGCAAACTAGCTCTCCAATTAGGAAACCTACGCTCTATCCATCTGAGCTACAGCCCCCTGCCCTAAGATCACTACGGAAGCCTCTCGTTCCAGAAACGAAGCTGCCCTCGCGCCGTTGCCATTTTAGCGGCTGGATCGTCACAAGCAGGCACCAAAGCGCACCAGGCTATGCGAGGATGAATACTTGCGGCGGCGATTACCCTGTGCAATGTCCCGCCAGCTTGCGAGTCCGACTTGGAAGGCCAGATGGCAGACGTAGACTTGCGTCCGATGAGCCTCGGTGAAGTTTTGGACCGTACGTTCACGCTGTATAGGAACAACTTCTGGCTGTTCACGGGAATCACGGCGCTACCGTTTCTCGTGCTGCTCCTGGTGAATGTCGGCATCGCCGCAGCGCAGACCGCCAAAGTGGCGAGCGCTCAGGTCCCGAGGGGCGTTGTGCCGCCATCCGCAGGAATGATCGGCGGCGCCGTCGCGGGATTCTTCCTTTTTATGCTTCTGTACCTCTTCTTGCTGGGCGCAGCGCAAGCCGCCACCGTCTTTGCAGTCTCCGACCTGTACCTGCACCGGACACCCGGCCTGCGCGAATGCTATCGACGGGTGGGAGGAAGGGCTCTGCGAGTAGTCGTGATTCTGGTTCTGGCGAGCTTCGTTGTCGGCGTCGGGTTTCTGCTTCTGATTATTCCGGGAATCATTCTTTTTTGCCGGACCGCGCTGGCGGTCCCCGTGTCCATGCTGGAGGACTCCAAAGCGATCCGCTCGATTGAGCGGAGCATGGCGCTTACCAAGGACTATGCACTGCAGATCCTCGTGATCTTCATGATGGTTTGGGTGGTCACCTCGCTGGTGACGGCCATCTTTCAGTTTCCGCTGCTGTTCTTCATGTTTAACGCCGCAAGAACCCACCAACATCTGCCTTTTGGCGTGCTTTTCCTGCAGCATTTCGCCAGCTTCGTCTCGCAGGTCTTGGCTGCGCCAATCGGCACCATCGCGTTCTCGCTGATGTATTACAACTTGCGCGTGCGCAAAGAAGCTTTTGACATTCAGCACCTGATGGCCTCGCTGGGCACGAATCCAGCGCCCAGTGCTCCCTCCGTTGCGTAGGCCTCGCATGCCGGGGCCTGGGCTGACGGGGCTGCGATGTGCGTGGCTCTTTGCCTTCGCCCTTTGCGCCGCGTTCTTTCCGGCGGCTACGCCCGCGCGAACCCCGCAGAACCAACCGCAAAGTGCGGCGGAACTGGACCTGCCCGCCTACGAGGCCGAGCTGGACCGCTGCGCCGAATCTCTCAAGCGACCCGAGGAAATCCCTCAGCTCCGCAAATCCTTGCCTCGCACTTGGCTGGTGCGCACCGGTGACGATCGCATCGAAGTTTCCACAGAATGGCTCGTGCCCAGGCTGCAAAAATTGGAGCGAGATCCGGCAAAGCCCGGGTTGCATGAAATCGAACTTCGCCTTGCTGCCATGCGCAAAGCGGCGGTGGAAATGGAAAATGGATCGAAGGAGACATCTCCCACTGTCGCGCGAGAACACCTGGAAAAAATCCTGCAGCGGCGGGAATTTGCAGGCCTGACGGGACCCAGCCAACTAGAAATCTGGAAAGCGCGAGCCGCCCGCTGGCTCGCCGAGAAGGTCTACGAATTCTTGTCGAGGCTGCATCTGGGCGCGAAAGCCGGAAACGTGCTGGCTTGGATCGTCGTCGGCCTGGCCTTCCTCGCGCTCTGCTACTGGGTCTGGCGGAGCCTCTCTCGCGTCAGCCGGGTTCTGCCGACGCCCGCCGATGGCCCGCTCGATGCAACCGATGCACGCCTGTGGGCGCAAGACGCTCTGGCCGCCGCCGAGCGTGGCGACTATCGCGAGGCAGTGCACTGCGCGTATTGGGCGGCGGTGGTGCACCTGGAAGGCCTCGGACTGCTGAAACGCGATCGAGCGCGCACACCCCGCGAGTCCCTGCGTTTGCTGGACCCGCATCCGAACGAGCAAAAATTGCTGCGCGAGTTCACACGTCACTTTGAATTGATCTGGTACGGCTACCGTCCCGCGTCGGCCGAAGACTGGTCCGACGCGCGAACGCATCTGGAGAAAATGGGATGCCTCACGCCCTCGACAGCGGCGATCGCAAACTCCTGATCGGCGCCGGCGTCTTGCTTGCCGTTCTGCTGGTCGCCTCCACGTTCCTTAGCCCCAAACGAAGCGTGGGAAACTCCTCTTATCCTTCCAGCTATTCGGCGGACTGGGATGACGCCAAGGGCGCCTACCTTCTGCTGCAGGATTTGGGCTACCAGGTTGAGCGCTGGGAACAATCCCCCACCGAGATCAGCGGCGACAGCAAAACTCAAGTGCTGATCCTTGCCGAGCCGCTGCAGCCTCCAACGACGGAAGAAAAGTCCGCTATTGCCGAGTTCTTGCAAAAGGGTGGACGCATCGTGGCGACCGGCTGGGGCGCGTCGCAATTGCTGCCGCAGGCCGCCCCGCTCGCCGAAGGTTTCGCGATGGAGGAGAACACGACGTTTCCGGCGCTGCTGCCTTCTCTCCTGGTGCGCGGCGCGCCAGAGATCAGCATGATTCCTCCCGAACACTGGCGCCCGAAAACCGCGTCGCAGCTCATTGTTTACGGCAACGAAGACACTGCGGCGGTGATCACTTACCACGTCGGCAAAGGACAAGTGATCTGGTGGGGCGCATCCACTCCGCTGACCAACGCCGGGATCCGCGAATCGGGGAATCTGGCGCTGTTCCTGAATTCGGTTGGGCCGCCGGACGGAGTCCACGTGTTTTGGGACGAATACTTTCACTGGGCGCATGGTTCGCTGTGGAGCTATCTCGCGCGCACTCCGCTCCCCTGGGGCGCGGTGCAGTTCGGAGTTGTGTTCGTCGCCGTGCTCATCACTTATTCGCGCCGCCAGGGCCCGATTAGCGTGCCAGTAAAATCTTCCAGGCTCTCTCCGTTGGAGTTTGTCGAAACGCTTGGCGATCTGTATTCCTCCGCGCATGCCGGTTCGGCCGCCGTCCGCATCGCCAGCCAGCGCCTGCGTTTCCAATTGACTCGCCAGCTCGGACTTCCCCCGAATGCCCCGGACGCTGACCTGGTGCACAGTGTTGGCAAGGCTCTGGCGTGGAACGAAGGAGATTTTTCCGATACGCTCAGCCGCGCCGAGCGCGCGATGAAAAGCGCGAAACTCAGCGATGCCGACACGCTGAAACTTGTACAGCAGATCTTTGACTATACGAGCCGCCTCGAATTGCGGCGTGCGCAATCCACCGAAAGGCAACCGGCATGAACAAAACCACCGAATTGGCGGCACATGTCCGAACCGAACTAGGCAAAGCAATCGTCGGACAGCGCGAATCGCTCGACCAGCTCCTGCTCGTGCTCCTAGTGGGAGGCCACGCCCTGGTCGAGGGCGTGCCTGGCCTGGCCAAAACGCTGGCGGTGAAAGCGCTGGCGCACATCTTTCAACTGAAGTTTCAGCGCGTGCAGTGCACCCCCGATCTAATGCCCGCGGACATTCTCGGCGCGAACGTCTTCAATCTATCCACCAGCGCTTTCACCCTGCACCGCGGCCCGGTCTTCACCGATCTCCTGCTCGTCGATGAAATAAATCGTACTCCGCCGCGAACCCAGTCCGCGCTTCTCGAAGCCATGGAAGAGAAGCAAGTGACGATCGACGGCACCCGCTACGAGCTTTCGAAATCCTTCGCGGTCTTCGCTACCCAGAATCCTGTCGAGTTTGAAGGCACCTACCCGCTGCCTGAAGCCCAACTGGATCGGTTCCTGGTGAAAATTCGCATCGGATATCCCGACGCCGAGCAGGAAGCGCAAGTCTTGCAGAACTATCAAGACGGTTTCGATCCGCGCGAGTTGCAGCGGCTCAACTTCGCAGTGGTGCCCCTGGAAACCTTGCTGGCCGCAAGACAGGAGACCGCCGCGGTCCGCGTCGAGCCCGCACTGTTTCGATACATCGTCACGCTGGTGGCACGCACGCGCAATTCCGCCGCGGTGAGTCTCGGCGCCAGCCCCCGCGCGGCCATCAGCCTGATGCTTTTCGCCAAAGCGATCGCCGCCACGGAGGGCCGCGATTACCTGATCCCCGACGACATCAAAGTTGCCGCGCTCCCGATTCTCCGCCATCGCATGGTCTTGAAACCGGAAGCTGACCTCGAAGGCATGACCGCCGACCAGGTGGTCCGCGAAATCGTGCGTTCCGTCGAAGTTCCCAAATGAGCGAGCTGGCGCATCTGATTCCGCCGGAGATGCGCGGCTTCGGGAAGCCCGCCAAGCGCATCTCCTTCGCGTTCGGCCGACGCTTCTTCCTGCTTCTGCTCATCGGGCTGGTTTGGCTCGGCCCGGCGTGGAGCGACCCGCGGTACCTGTACGCCCTGGCGCTGTGGGACGTCGCGGTCCTCGCGCTTTGGATTTGGGATCTGCGCCGCCTTCCCCGGCCGGCCCAACTTGACGTGCACCGCATCTGGACGCAGCCGCCACAGCTCGGCGTCGAAGCCATGGTAACCCTGGAGGTACAAAATTCCGGCGCTCTTCCTGTGACGCTGCAAGTGATCGACGACGCTCCATCCAGCTTTCAGTGCGGCACTCCCGCGTTGGAGATCACCGCGCCAAACAATCGGAAGACTGGGACGACCGAGTACGTCATTAGACCAGGCGAGCGAGGTGACGCGCGTTTCGGCAGCGTTTACCTCCGTTATCAAACCGCGATGCGCGTCGCCGAACGCTGGGCCACCGCGCCCCTGAATCAAACTGTCCGGGTTTATCCGAATCTGGAGGAAGCCAAGCGAGACACCATCTACCTGATTCGCAGCCGCCAAATCGCGATGGAAAAGCGTCACGTGCAACAACGCGGCCACGGCCGTGAGTTTGAGAGCCTGCGGGAATATCGCGAGGGTGATGAGTGGCGCGACGTCTGCTGGAGCGCAACCGCGCGCCGCGGAAAACTGATTAGCAAATCCTATCGCATCGAACGCAGCCAAACGGTGTGGCTCGTGCTGGACGCCGGCAGGCTTCTGCGCGCTCGCGTCCTGGGACTTAGCAAACTGGACTACGCCGCGGGAGCCGCACTGTCACTGGCGCAGGTCGCGCTCTATTCCGGCGATCGTGTGGCCATGCTGGCGTACGGCCGGCGCGTGCACCAACGCCTCCCTGCCGGACGCGGAGCAGGCCACGTCCGCGCACTGCTCGAAGGTCTGGCGCAAGTCAAAGGCGAAGAGCTCGAAGCCGACCACCAGCGCGCCGCCGAAGCCCTGCTCACGTTCCAAAAACGCCGCAGCCTCGTGGTCTGGCTCACCGATCTTTCCGAAACCGCCACCACTCCGGAGGTCATCGAGAGCGCCTCGCGAATTGCTCGCCGCCACCTCCTACTCTTTACCGTGATTGGCCAGCCGGAGCTCCGCGGGCTGCTCCGCGAGCGCCCTGAAAACGCGCGCGAAATGTTCCATCACGTTGCCGCCCAAGAAATCGTCCATCGCCGCGACGTCCTGTTGCGCACCGTGCGCCAGCAAGGCGCCCTCACCCTCGAGGTCGACCCGTCGCGGCTCTCCTCCGCCATCGTCAACCAATACCTCAGCGCCAAAGAGCGCAGTCTGATCTAGTTTGGAGTGCGGCGGCTCGCTGCTGCCCTTACCCAGACGCCAGCGCTATCCACTGGCTGACGAAGCCGCAACCTGCGAACCAGCTTCACCCGCCTCTTTCCCGCGACTCATCAAATAGAGCACCAGCAGCGTGGCAAGGCCCCCAGCCAAGAGAAATTTCACGTACGGCGCCAACCCGGTAGGCGAAACGAAACCCTCCACGAAACCCGCAATCAACAGCATCGGTATGGTTCCTAAGACCAGCCGCACACTGCGAGCCCCCGCCCGCACCAACGATTCTCTGCGCGGCAACACACCAGGAAACAGCAGGCCCTTGGCGATCCCGATACCCGCCCCACCCGCAATGAAAATCGCAGGCAACTCCAACACGCCATGCGCGGCCACGAAACTCCAGAGTGACAAACTCATTCCCTCCCGCCAACACGCCACGCCCACCACTCCCATCATCAGCCCGTTGAGCAACATCATCCACACCGTGCCGATCCCCGCGGTGGTCCCAAACGCGAAGGCCGCAAACGCCACCGACAAGTTGTTCGTCAGAATCCCGCTCGAAGCCAGCGGCTTCACCGTGACGATCGAATCCGTCCACATTTTGTGATTTTCGATCGACTGCATCATGTGCGGTCCCAAAAAGTAGCGCGAGAATCCCGGATCGGCCAGGCCCATCAAAACACCCGCCAAACCCGCCACCAGGAACAGCACGAACGCCGCGAACGTGTCGGGAAATGTCTCCCGAAAAATTTTCGGATACGCATCCTTGTAAAATGTCCAGATTCCCCGGCGGCTGGCGCGCCGGCCCATGTAGATCAGGTTGTGCGCCCGCCCCAGCAGTTGATTCAGATACAGCGCCAGTTGCCTGCTCGTTGGATCTTCGCGCACCGTGGAAAGATCGGAGGCCGACTGCCGGTATAATAGAGCCAATTCCTGAAGTTCAGCAGGTATGAGCGAAGTTACGCTTTTGCGGCCGCTGGCGGCTACGAGTTGCTCGAGCCGGTTCCAATGCGGCCGCCGCTTCTCAAGCCAGCGCGTGGAGATCACGGATGGATCCTCTCGACAAGCTTACCATCGACACGCCGGAGCAAACTTCGCTCGAGTTCCCACTTGCCGGAATCGGCAGCAGGTTCCTGGCGATGGCCGCGGACACGGCGATTCAACTCGTCGTGGGCTTCGTCCTTTTCGTTGCGCTGGCGCTGGCGGTTCCCGCACTGCGAGTTTTCGGATCGGTAGCTCCGCAATGGGCCATTGCCGGCATGATCGTCGGATTCTTTCTCATCTACTACGGCTACTTCGCCTTCTTCGAAGCCACTTGGAACGGCCAAACCCCCGGAAAACGCTACACACAACTGCGCGTCATGAAAGACGATGGCCGGCCCATCAACGCCTATGACGCCATCGCACGCAATCTGATGCGCATCGTCGACCAATTGCCGGTCTTCTACGGCATCGCCATTCTCAGCGTCTTTTTCAGCAAGCAGAACAAGCGCCTGGGTGATTTCGTCGCCGGCACCGTCGTCGTGCACGAAAAAACCGTGGATGCTGCCCGCCCGTTTCAGGAGCCGCAAGTGGACGCCTCGGCTCCGGCCTACGACGTAAGCCGCATCACCGTGGACGAGTTGCGCCTCATCGAGACTTTTCTGCAGCGCCGCGACACCTTCGATCCCGCCTTGCGAGGATCGATGGCCGCTCAGATCTGCGCGCGCATCGGGGAAAAACTCGAGGTTCAGGTTCGCGGCTGGCCCGCCAACGAACGGTTCCTCGAAGCCGTGCACTCCCAATATCGCGCCACCAGCCGCTACCGCAGTTCGTAACCTTCTGCGCTGCTTTCTTTCCGGATGCAGACGCCCGTCACGGCAATCACCGCTCGGGGTGCCAGCCTCCAGGTTATTTTGCTTGATCCGTAATAACGGTGTGAGAGAGAGTAAGCCCCGAACGGGTTTGATCACACGGATTGGCCGTTCACACTACGCGGACCGGAAGGTGAGGAATGGAAGAAGCGCTCACGGTGCATCGGCTCCATTTCGCGTTTACCGTCACCTTTCACTACATTTTCCCGCAACTCACCATGGGCCTCGCCTTGCTGCTGGTCTACCTGAAGACCAAAGCGCTCCGCACCGGCGACGAGCACTACAACCGGGCCGCACGATTCTGGGCACGCATCTTCGGGATCAATTTCGCCGTCGGTGTGGTCACTGGCATCCCCATGGAATTTCAGTTCGGCACAAACTGGGCGGCATTCTCCAAAGCCGCGGGAGGCGTCATCGGACAAACTCTCGCCATGGAAGGCGTCTTTTCTTTTTTTCTCGAATCCAGCTTCCTGGGGCTTTTCCTATTCGGCGAGAAAAAGCTCGGACGCATCGGGCATTGGTGGGCAGGCTTCCTCGTCTGGCTGGGATCGTGGCTATCCGGATACCTGATCGTTGCTACGGATGCTTGGATGCAGTATCCCACCGGGTATCGTCTCGGCCCTCACAGTGAAATCGAACTCTCCAGTTTTTGGGGACTCTTGCTGAACAAATGGGCACTTTGGCAATACGCGCATACCATGCTCGGCGCCGTGCAGACCGGCTGCTTCGTGATGGCCGCCGTTGGCGCGTTTTACCTGCTGACGAAACGCAATGAAGCGTACGGCCGCACGTTCGTCAAGGGTGGCGTGCTCGTCGGCGCGCTCGCGGCGGTGTTGCAACTCTTTCCCACCGGCGACATGCAAGGCAAGATGATCGCGAATCATCAGCCGGCAACGCTGGCGGCGATGGAAGGCCTGTTCGACACCCAGGAAGGCGCGCCGCTCGTCATCCTCGGCCAGCCCGACGTGCAAAAACGCAAGCTCGACAATCCGCTGGAAGTCCCCGACATGCTGAGCTTCCTGACCTACAAGAAATGGTCGGCAAACGTCCGAGGTCTCTCCGCGTTTCCGGAAGATCAGTGGCCCGACACAATCGCGCTGCTCTACTACAGCTACCACGTGATGGTCGGACTGGGCACGCTCTTCATCGCCGTGATGGTGCTGGCCGCGCTGCTGCTTTGGCGCGGAAAGCTTTACGAATCGCGATGGACGCTGTGGCTGCTGATGCTCTGCGTGCCGCTCCCTTACATCGCGAATACCGCCGGGTGGATGACCGCTGAGCTCGGCCGCCAGCCTTGGCTGATTTACGGCGTGATGCGCACCGCGCACGGCATTTCGCCAAGAGTCGGCGCAGGCAACGCATGGTTCACGCTGATCGGCTTCATGGGACTCTACACCGTGTTGGGGATCCTCTGGCTTTTCCTCGTCTATCGCGAGATCGAGCTCGGACCCGATCCCAGCAACGAGCCGCCTGACGAAGAAGCTGTCGCCCTCGCCGCGGATTGAGGAGCACGCATGGGAACGATCTGGTTCTGTCTGGTAGCCATCATGATCGCTGTTTACGTTCTCCTGGACGGCTTCGATCTCGGCGCCGGTGCCGTCTATCTGCTGGTTGCGAAAACGGATGAGGAGCGCCGCCAAGTCCTCGCCAGCATCGGGCCCGTTTGGGACGGCAACGAAGTTTGGCTGCTCGCCGCCGGCGGCACGCTCTATTTTGCTTTTCCCGCCTTGTACGCCAGCGGCTTCAGCGGCTTCTATCTCCCGCTGATGATCGTGCTCTGGCTCCTCATCCTTCGCGGAACCTCGATCGAGTTTCGCAACCACATCAAAAGCGCCGTTTGGCACCCGCTGTGGGATTTCATCTTTTTCGCTTCGAGTCTCCTGCTCGCGGTGTTTTTCGGCGCCGCATTGGCCAACGTCGTTCGCGGAGTTCCTCTGGACGCCAGCGGATATTTCTTCGAGCCCCTATGGACGAATTTTCAGCTCGGCGAAGAAACCGGCATTCTGGACTGGTACACGATCCTGGTCGGCGTGCTCGCGCTCCTCGCGCTCGTCCTCCACGGCAGTTTGTGGGTACAGCTCAAGACGAGCGGCCCCATAAGCGTGCGCGCCGCCAAGCTGGCGCGACAAATATGGTGGGGCGTTGCCGCCGTCACGGCTATCGTCACTGCACTGACCTTCGCCGTGCAGCCGCAAGTCAAAGAGAATTTCACCACCTGGCCTTGGGGATTCGTGTTTCCTTTTTTGGCGGTGGCGGGTCTCGCCGGCGTGCAATTCGAACTCATCAAGAGAGACGAGCACAAAGCCTTCCTCGCATCCGGTGGCTACCTGACCGGCATGCTCACCAGCGTCGTCTTCGGCGTTTATCCGATGGTTCTTCCCGCCCGCAATCCCATCTATTCCTTTACGGTCAATACAGCAAAGGCCGCCGACTACGGCTTGAAGGTCGGCTTGATCTGGTGGGTGCTCGGAATGATTCTCGCAACAGGATATTCGGTCTATGTCTATCGCTCCTTCGCAGGCAAAGTGGTGGTTGAAAAAGACGGACATGGCTATTGAAGTGGTACGGGTTTCAACCTGTGCTCTTCGCCTCTCACTCGCAGCTTTACGCCTAGACCACATGGCTCGTTCGCCGCGAAATTCCGTTTCGCGTTTAGCAAATAGACTTGTCAGGAGATCCGTATGGGCAACACACGAAGAAAATTTTTTCAAGACGCAGCGGTTTTAGGTGCCGGGCTGTTCGGACTGAGCGCTCGCGTGCGAGCGCAAGCCGCCGCAAGCGAGAACGGGCATCAGCATCAAGCTCATCCGCAACATTCCAGCCATCCGCCGGAAACGAACGCTGCCGGACCACCTATGGTGACCCCGGACGTGCCCGACCTTTCCCACGAAATGGAGGGCGCAGTGAAAGTGTTCCGGCTGACGGCCGAACCGGTGAAGCGAAAAATCGCCCCATTCAAGACCATCGACGCGTGGGGCTACAACGGGAGCTGCCCTGGACCGACAATTCAGGTCCAGCAAGGAGATCGCGTGCGCGTGATCTTTGAAAACCGTCTGCCGGAATCCACTACCCTGCACTGGCACGGCCTCGAAATTCCGATCGAACAAGACGGCGTCCCCTGGATCAGCCAGAAGCCCGTCCCACCGGGAGAAAAATACACTTACGAGTTTACGGTCCACCAGGAAGGAACGTTTTTCTATCACGCGCACAGCGCCATGCAGGAAATGATGGGCCAGCTGGGATTTTTCATCGCTCACGCGGAAAAACCTTACCAGCCTCGCGCCGATCACGACTACGGCATCATTTTGCAAGAGTGGGCGGTGCTGCCCAGCAACACCGTGCCCAACACCGCGAATATGGAATTCAACTGGCTCACTTTCAATGGGGTGTCGGCACCCGCGATCACGCCGATGATCGCGCGGCTGGGCAGCCGCGTCCGCCTGCGTATCGTGAATCTCGGCATGGACCATCACCCCATCCATCTGCACGGCCATCAGTTCGTGATGACCGGCACCGAAGGCGGACGTGCTCCCGAATCCACCTGGTATCCGATGAACACCGTCCTCGTCGGCGTCGCGCAAGCCCGCGTCGTCGAATTTGAAGCCAAGTATCCCGGCGCGTGGATGCTCCACTGCCATCTTCCCCACCACATGATGAACAACATGATGGACCTGCTCCACGATCGCATGATCGAGACCGCCGACCAAACCGACCCCAAAGCGCTCAGCCAGATGCAAACGCTCGCGAACACTGTGGGCTTCGAGCATATCCATCACTCGCCCATCGCGGAAAACGCCAGCGACGTGAAAGGCTTCCCGCAGGACGCGTTCATGGAAATGGGCATGGATGAAGTGATCGCTAAACCGGAGACCCACGGCCTCCCGACGAACTGGAGCGCCGGAATGATGGGCATGATGACCTTGATTCGCGTCCTCCCGGACGATCAGTACGACGAGATCATGGCGCGGAAGAAATCCGGAACTCCCGAGGAGAAACATGAACATCACCACGAGTCGTAGGGCCTCCACTGTGCGGATAGGTTGTGCAAGCCGGATCGGGCGGGCGGGGCTGAGCCCCGCCCCTACAGAGACGGCATTTCTTCGCGGAGGCAAAATGAGAACTTCAGCCAGTGTTGCCGCACTGTTCCTGACGCTTCTGTTCACCGGCGCGGTCGGCGCGCCTTCCGCACAAGGCGCTCAGGCCGAGCAACCCATGCAGATGCCATCGGGGCAAGAGCACGCGCAGCATCACCACGGAGATATCAAGCCAGCCGAGCCAGAGTATCCGCAGATGGGGCGGGCGCAAACGAAAGCGCAGGGCGCGCTGGTCACGCTCGAGCAGGTCGAGAAAATCGCGCGAGAGATGAATCCGACGCTGCGCCAGGCCGAAGCCGAAATTCGCGCTGCGAATGCGCGGCAGCAGCAGGCAGGCCTCTATCCGAATCCCACCGTGGGCTACATCGGCGATGAGATTCGTGGCGGATCGGTCGGCGGCGGTAAAGAAGGCTTCTTTGTGGAACAGACCATCGTGACCGCGGGAAAATTGCGTCTGAGCCGCGACGCCTACGGCAAGGAAGCGAAACTCGCGACGATCGAAGCCGAGGAGCAGCGCATCCGCGTGGAGAGCGCGGTGAAAATGGCGTTTTTGCGCGTGCTCGCGGCGCAAGAACTGCTGGACGCCCGGCGCGACCTCTCCAAGATCGCCCAAGATGCGGCGGAAACCGAACGGCGCCTGATGAACACCGGCCAGGCCGACGAAACCGAGGTGCTCGACGCCGAAGTGGAAGCGCAACGCATGCGCATCGCCGCGAGAATGCAGGAGAACACGCTGCGGGAAGAGTGGAGATCGCTCTCGGCGGTGATCGGCCAGCCGGACATGCCGGTGGCTACCGTCGCCGGCGATTTGGAGAAAGACTGGCCGGAGTTGAACGAAGAAGAAGCGGTGGACGCCATCGCCAAAGAAAGCCCGGCGGTGCGCATCGCCGACGTCGCGACAACCCGCGCGCAAGCGCTTGTGGTGCGAGCTCGGCGCGCGCCCATTCCCGATGTGCAGGTGCGCGCCGGCATGGAATATAACAATGAGTTGCTGGACCGCTTGCCATTCTCGAAAGGCTGGGAAGGCATCGTGGAAGTGGGCGTGCAGATTCCGATCTTAAACCGCAATCAGGGTGACATCGCCGCCGCGCGCGCGGAGATGGGTCGCGCCGAGCAAGAAAAGAAACGCATCGCGTTGACGCTGCGCGATCGCGCCGCCTCCACCGTGGACCAATACGCGAATGCGCGGCTGATGGCCGTCGAGTTTCGTGATGCGATCCTGCCGCGCGCGAAGAAGTCCTACGGGCTGATGGTCGAGAAATATGGCTTGATGCTGGCTTCGTATCCTCGCGTGCTGGAATCACAGAGAAAATTGTACGAGCTGCAGGTGGAATACATTGCCGCCCTGGAAGGTGTCTGGACCAACGGGATCGCGCTGCAAGGGTACCTGCTCACCGACGGACTGGAAGCGCCGGCACGTCCGGGCGAAGTCGACCGGCCGGTGCGTGAAACGAACGTGCCTATGCCGGAGCGGACTATGTCGCCAGGTGAGCCCATGCCAAGGCCGTAGAGGTAAAGGAAGTAGAGCAAACAGCCAGAAATGGCTGTGCCACACGACTAGCCTCTCGAACCCACGCTGAGATGGGTGCCCACTTTGCGGGTGGCGAATGCGGAACACTAGTACCCTAGTAGCGTTGACCCGCAGAAAACTTGGTGGGTACTGTGCCAATAGGGCGTATGGGTGTCAGCGGCCGTGTTTCCGCCAGAAGCCGCACCGTTGAGCCACGCACAGCAGGCCAAGAGGAACTTGGGCGGAGAATCCGTTCTCTGCTCGATGGAACTATGACGACGATCATGAAAGCCGGACGTTACGAGATTGTCGGCGAACTCGGCCGAGGCGCCATGGGTGTAGTCTACAAGGCGACCGACCCGGTCATCGGCCGGGCCGTGGCCGTAAAAACCATTAAATTGAGCGAAGAGGGTACGGGGCTGACGCGGCCAGAACTCCTGACGCGGTTTCAGACCGAAGCGCGCGCGGCCGGCTTGCTGACCCATCCGAACATCGTGGTGGTGTTCGACGCGGGCGAGGAAGACGGGCTGTACTACATCACCATGGAATTGGTGGAAGGAAAGAGCGTGCAGGCGCTCTTGGATGCAGGACACGCGTTTCCGCTGCCGCGCGTGCTGCGCATTATGGAGCAGACGTGCAGCGCGCTGGGGTTTGCGCACGAACGCAACGTTGTGCATCGCGACATAAAGCCGGCCAACATCATGCTCACCGCGGATGACACGGTGAAAGTGACCGACTTCGGCACCGCGAAAATCCTGCAGTTCGGCACGGTGCAGCAGACCGCCCACGTGATGGGCACACCGAGCTACATGTCTCCGGAGCAGGTGAAGGGGCGCGCCGTCGACGGGCGCAGCGATATCTTCTCGTTGGGCGTGATGCTCTATGAAATGATCACCGGCGAGAAGCCGTTTCCCGGGCAGAGCATCACCACCGTAATCTACAAGATCGTCAACGAAGAGCCGGTGCCGCCGCGGCAGATCAATCCTTCAATCCATCCGGGAATCAGCGAAGCGGTGATGAAGGCGCTGGCGAAAGACCCGGACGCGCGGTACCAGAGCTGCCGGGAAATGCTGCAGGATTTGCGCAATTACAGAGCAACCGCGGGCGGAGGCGGCGGCCCCCAGTCCACGATGGTGATGGGCGGGCAGACGAACCCCAACGCGACGGTGGCCGTAGGTGGCGGCGGGCTTCGCGGCATGCACAACGAAGAGGTGCTGAGCACGCCTGCCGGCCGATCACTCGCTTCCAGCGGCGGAAATCCGTCGCAGACGCCGGCGTTGCGGCGCACGGGAACTGTTGCGCCCTACGAGGAGCCTAAGAAGAAAAGCATCGTCGGGACGATTTTCGGTGCACTGGTATTGCTCGGCGTGATCGGCTACGGCGGGTACAAACTGCGACCCGTGTACAACGACATGCAGAAGCTACGCGCGCAGCCTACGGGGTCCCTGAACGACCCTGCCGCAGCACCGGCGGATACCAGCGCTGCCGCGGCGCAGCCAAATACCGACGCGAACGAATCCGGGGAACCGTCCGCCGCGCAACCCGAGGACCCCAAAGTTTCGCCCGCAGCGGCGACGCCGCCGGCAATGGCCGAAAAAACAGCAGACACCGGTGCGGAAAAGGCACCGCCGAAAAAGATCGAGCCGGTGCTGAACTCTAAAGCGGCGCAATTCAAGCAGCACATCGAAGAAGCCATCGCCGAACGCGGATTGACCGGCAAAGCGAAGGTGCAGGGTGTCGGAAACACGCTGATTCTTGCCGGCAAACTGCGTCCCACAGAGCACGGCGCGCTGCTGAAATTGTTGCGCGACGCGCCGGCGGAAATTCGCGTGGTGGATCACATCGAATACGACGACACGCCGCTGGCCGCGGCGGAGAATCAAGACGAAGGGCATCCCGTGCCGGCTGCAGGGCGCGGAGCGATTCACGTGGTGACGGACGTCATCGGCGCGACGGCCGTGTTGCGGGGGCCCCTAGGACATCAGTACGGTCAATGCCAGACGCCGTGCAGCTTCAACAATCTTGCTCCCCGGCAATATAGCCTGGAAGTGAAGAAAGACGGCTACCAGCCGATACAGACGGCGTTGCAAGTGAAGGCCGACAACGTCTCCGATCAAAAGCTGGCGCTGGAATCGCTGGCGAAGGGATTGCTCATCAGCTCTCAGCCCGCCGGCGCGGATGTGTTCATCAATGGCGCGAAACAATCGGGACAGACACCGGTGACGCTGCCGCTGGCGCCGGGAGAATACAATCTTGTGCTGCGGCTGCAAGGCTACGACCCGTATTCCGGGACAGTGCAAGTAAAAGACAATATCCAGACGCAACTCGCGCCGAAATTGACGGAAAAGTCGAACAAAGGCGTAGCGTTCGCGCAAGTGGAGACCAACCCGAAGGGCGCCGAAATCTTTGTGGACGGCAACCCAATTGGGAAATCGACGCCATCGCGGATCGAGTTGCCGGTCGGAATGCATACCGTAACGCTGAAGCTGGATGGCTTCCGGCCGTTGAAGCGCACCGTGCAGGTGAGCGACGGCGGGACCACGAACATCACGGAATCGCTTAAGCCGAACTAAATACGGCAGTTAGCCCTAATTCCTTTCCTTTCCCTTTGAAACTTCATTTTAGGCAATACGCCCACGCTAGGAGCGTGGAATAACGTGTCGTTTCATGCTTGGCACTTTTGACGAGGCTAAGGGTTTTCGTTGGCTATGCCACAGCTGCCTTAGGGTTCTAAAGCGCCCGCGACCTTCGAGGCTCAGGGTAAACGGTCCGCGGCCGCTACAAGTGCATGATCGTTGGCGCTGCGGCAATGAGTGGGGTTATCCATGGGGTGCGCAGCTAGGATTCATCGCGCAAGATTCGTAGGACGAGGTTGAGGGTCGCATTCGTGGAGGGCGGCGGCAACCACTGTTCGCATAACGCTGGGGAACAGTTTTCCATGTATAATCCGGCCACTTGCTTGTGAATCGGTAGGTGCGCATGAGTGCAGAGCAATCTTCCAATGTCTGGGTTCCGGTTTGTTGCGGACGCGTGATGCGTCACAACATGTTCTTAATGAAGGACGGCGGGGGCTATGGTGCGCTGGTGTGCACGATCTGCAACAAGAACATCACCCTTGAGCAGGAACCTCTCGCCAACGTGAAGACCTACGGAGAAGGCTCGCGGGTGCTCAGCGTGCTAGGGTCGCCGAAACCTCCGAAGGATGACCGACGAAAAGCGGGCAGCGACGCGGCCCTCGACGACCGAACGCTTTAACCTTGATAATGGCTCGCTAGAGCCTGCACCCCGGCAATGATTGGCCAGACGATCTCTCACTACCGCGTCCTGGAGAAGCTCGGAGCCGGCGGAATGGGTGTGGTGTACAAGGCTCAGGACACGCGGCTCGACCGGGCCGTGGCTCTGAAATTCCTTCCTGAAAAAACGGTGAACGATCCGCAGGTGCTGGAACGCTTCCGGCGCGAAGCACAAGCCGCGTCCGCTCTGAATCACCCCGGCATTTGCACCATTTACGACATCGGGGAACAGGAGCGACAGCCCTTCATCGCCATGGAGTTCATCGACGGCGAGACGCTACGGCAGCACATCCATGGCAGGCCGCTGCCGCCGGAGGAAGTGCTGGACCTTGGGATACAAATTGCGGATGCGCTGGACGCCGCGCACGCCGGAGGCATCGTCCACCGAGACATCAAGCCCGCCAACGTGTTCGTGACGAAACGCGGACAGGCGAAAGTGTTGGATTTCGGGTTGGCCAAGCTGATTCCCAAAGGAATCGCCGGTGGCGAAGACACTGATCCATCTGCCGCCCCTTCGCAGGAACCGGTCTCCGTGGTTGGGATCATCAGCGGGACTCCGTCGTATATGTCGCCGGAGCAGGTTCGCGGCGATGACTTGGACACGCGCACGGACGTGTTCTCATTGGGACTTTTGCTGTACGAGATGGCTACCGGGCGGCAAGCTTTCGGCGGGAGCACCGGCGGCGTGATTATCGAAGCGATTCTGACGAAAGCGCCGCTGCCGCTACGGGACGTGAATCCCGAAATCCCCGTGGGATTGCAAGAAATCATCAACAAGGCGCTGGAGAAAGACAGAAGCTTGCGGTACCAGAGCGCGGCGGAGATTTGCGCCGACTTGCGGCGGCTGAAGCGGGAATTCGAATCGGGGCAGGCGACGGTGACCGCAACGCCAGCGGTGGTGGTCCAGGCTCGCGTCCGGCGCTTCTCTTGGCAATTCCTGGCGGGAGCTGCGGCGGTGGTGACGATTGGACTGGGCGTGGGCGGGTGGCTCTACAATACGCGCCGGGCGCACGCCCTGAACGAGACGGACACGGTTGTGCTGGCGGACTTCAACAACAAAACCGGCGAGCCTGTCTTTGACGATACGCTCCGGCAGGGCCTGGCCGCGCAGCTCGAACAATCGCCGTTCTTGAGCCTGGTTTCCGAGCAGCGTGTCGAGCAGACCCTGCAGCTGATGGGCCGGCCGCCGGACACGAAACTCTCCCCCGAGATTGCGCGCGAGCTGTGCCAGCGTGTGGGAAGCAAGGCGTACTTGAGCGGTTCGATTTCGACGATCGGCAGCCAGTACGTGATCGGCACTAGTGCGGTGAGTTGCCAGACGGGAGATTACCTGGCGCAGGAGCAAGTAACCGCGGACAGCAAAGAGCACGTGCTGAAAGCGCTGGGCATGTCGTCGACAAAGCTGCGGGAAAGACTGGGCGAGTCCCTGAAGACGATCCAAAAGCTGGATACACCGATTGAGCAGGCGACCACTCCTTCGCTCGAGGCGCTGCAGGCCTACAGCTTGGGTCGGAAAACGATGCTGGGAAAGGGCGACTATGCCGATGCGGTGCCGTTGTTCCAGCGCGCCATCCATCTAGACCCGAAGTTTGCGATGGCGTACGCGTCGCTGGGCACGACCTATTACAATCTCGGCGAGAAGAACCATGCAGCGGAGAACGCGAGGGCGGCGTACGATCTGCGCGCTCACGTGAGCGAGTGGGAAAAGTTTTACATTGAGTCTCACTACTATCACTTCGTGACCGGCGAGCTGGAGAAGGCGCGCCAAGTTTACGAGCTGTGGGCGCAAACGTATCCGCGGGAAAAAGTGTCGCCGGGCAACCTGGGCGTCATCTACCAAACCCTCGGACAATATGACAAGTCGCTCGCAGAGTTCCGCGATGCGATGCGACTTGCTCCAGGTGAAGGATTGAACAACAGCAATCTGGTCGTCGGCTACATCCATCTCAATCGCCTTGGCGAGGCGCAGGCGGCGGCAAAAGAAGCGATGACGAAAAACCTCGATTCTCCGGACCTGCGGCTGTTTCTCTACGAGATTGCTTTCCTGCAGAAAGATTCGGAGGGGATGGCGAAGCAGGTGGCGTGGGCTATGGGCAAGCCGGGGAAGGAAAATGTCTCGCTGTACTTCCAGGCGGACACTGCCGCATTTGCAGGCCAGCTTGCGAAGGCGCGGGAATTGTCGCGCCAAGCCACGACTTCGGCCGAGGGCGTGGAATCGAAGGAGCTAGCGGCGGCGTGCACTGCCGGTGCGGCGTTGCGCGAAGCGCTTTTCGAAAACGCGCCCGAGGCGAAACGGCTGGCGGCAGAGACGCTGATGCTAGCGAACGGCCGCGACACGCAATATTCAGCGGCGCTGGCGCTGGCCCTGGCGGGAGATTCCGAGCGCGCCCAAGAGTTGGTTGAAGATTTGGAGCAGCGCTTCCCGGACGACACGATCGTGAAGTTCAACTATTTGCCGACGCTTCGAGCCCAGCTCGCTCTGAATCACAACGACGGCGCGAAAGCCGTGGAGGCGCTGCAAGTTGCCTCGCCGTATGAATTAGGGGTCGCCGGCAACACTAGTTTTTCGACGAATTTGTATCCGGTGTATGTGCGCGGCGAAGCGTACCTTGCGGCGGGTCAGGGAGAGCGGGCGGCAGCTGAGTTTCAGAAGATCGTGGACCGGAGCGGAGTGGTGGTAAATGCGCCGATCGGGCCGCTGGCGCATCTTGGCCTGGGGCGTGCGTATGCCCTGGCGGGCGATGCGACGAAGGCTCGTGCCGCTTACGACGAGTTCTTTGGATTGTGGAAAGACGCCGACAGCGAGATTCCTATCTTGCAGCGGGCTAAGGCGGAATACGCGAAGCTACCTTAGCGCTCCCCAGAAAAATCACGCAGAGTGCAATAGGGGTGGAGAAAGCCGCAGGGCTCTGCCCTACGCCGCAAGTCCGGCGGCCTACCCAATCGGCCCTTCACCTACGCCGTGGCAAGACGCGGTGGCCGGGCGGGGCAAGCACCGTCCCTAAAAGCTGATGGCCTACTCAAGGTGTTACATTTTGTAACATTGTTTGGCAGCGAGTTCTAGGACTAGGTTAAATCTGTGTTAAAAACAAAGGGCTTACGGTGAATCCAGGTAGGCCGGAGGCGTGCTTGCCTTGTAGGTTGGGTTCATCCGCCCTCTCCACCGCTCGCGACTCAAGCGCGAGGCTCTGTGTCCCGGGGACTGACCGGGATGCCTCAAAACCAGCACGCAAGTGAGGATCATTTGGTCCTTCGGGCCACATTGCCCATCGACAAGCCAACGCACGGATCGGGGCCAAAAGCTGATCCTGGCACGGGTGTTTCGCGGCTACACCGGGAACCTACCGCGGACGCGAACGTGGCGGAAGTGGACCGTGCGCTGCGCTGCCTGCAACTGTTGCTGCGATCGGCGCGCTTGTACGAGCGGCACCATCCACACACGCTGCAGAGTCTGGATGGCGCGTACGAGAGTTTGCGGAGCGTTGCGGCGAAGCTGAATGGGCTGGAAATTCGAGTGGAACGCGGCGGGCTGGTGGCGCTGAAGGTGAGCGAGACGCCGCTTCCGGATGCGCGAGGGGAGTTGCATGCGCTGGCGAAGGACTTACAGCGGGCGGGCATCCGGACGCTGGTGTTTGGGCGCGAGTTCCATGTAGGCGAACTCGACACGCTGGGGCAACTTGTGAAAGCAACGTTGCTAAGATCGGAAGAGAGCGCGAAACAAGGAGCCGCCGGGTGGACGGCACTGCTGGCGGAGAATCGAGTGGAAGGTATTACGGTCAATACACAAACCGAGCGCAAAGTGGATTCGGTGCTGGCTAGTCTGATCGCGGCATTGGTTGCCTATGGGGGGCGCTCGCCGAGGGAGGCGAGCAATGCTCCGATTCGGGCGCCGCAGATCGACGACCTGGTGGCCACACTGCAGTTGCTGGCGCGACTGACGCCGCCGCTGGAAGCAGCGCGCGGGCTGGCCCCGGAAGAAGCCGCGCGAGCGATCCACAGTGCGATGGAAGACGCGAGCCGGGATACCGTGCGGCTGTTGTTGAGCTGCATCTCGCAATACGGGCCGCGCGAAGGGGAACAGCCACAGCCTTACCTGCTGCGGCTGTCGGAAAATCTAATCTTCGAATCACTGGGGCCGGAATTCTCGGCCGGGGCGCTGACGGCGGCTTCGGTGCGGCCGATGTTGCACCGGCTGGGCGATGTGCTGGTGACGGCGGGCGAGTATACGGGACCCCATGCGTCGGCGCACTTGACTTCGTTTGCAACGACGTGGGCGACCGAAACGCATCGCGAAAGACTAATCGAGAAATTCTGGCTGGAGCTGCCACCGCGAGAGAAGTCGGCGGTGATGCGCGGGCCGGACGTGTGGTGCGTGCCGATCGTCGCGCTGCGGCAGACGCTGGGGCAATTGGCGGATGCGGGAGCGGATGCACCGCGGCGGGAAGCGCGCAACATCCTGCTGAATTATGCGAGGCGGATCGAGAATGAAGATGCGGCTGCGCGGCGGTCCGTGGCTGCGGGGTTGAACGAATTGACGGCGGTGATCGAGTCGCTGTGGCCAAATCAATTGCCGGAAGACTTGAGCCGCGGCACGCTGAAAGCTCTGGAGAAAGAGACGATCCCGGAGTCGGCGGCACTGCTGGCTGCGTTCTTGGAGACGCTGGGGCGCATCGCGGTGAACCGCGGCGACTACGTCGGCTTCGAGGGAATTCTGAGCGGGCTGGAGAAAACGCCCAAGGACCGCGAGCACGATCACATGTCAGCGCTGGCCCACCGGCTGGTGGCGCAGGATCGCTGGCTGCTGCTGGTGGATGCGGCGTTTGCAAACCGGGCGCTGGATCCGGTTTTGCCGCGGCTGTTGCAGCGCGATCCGGAGCGCTTGATCGACCGGATGACGTTGCTGTTGACCGAGCCGCGGGGATCGGAATTTTTGCCGGCGATGGCGAGGTTGCTGCGGACGATTGGCGTGCCGGTGCTGAATCTGCTGGAGACGCGGCTGTACGAAGCGCGGCGGCAGCGCGTTAGCGGCGCCATCAAACTGCTGGCTACGGCCGACCCCGACCGCTTGCTGCGGGGGCTGACGCGGGCGCTGGCGAGTTGGGAATGGAATTTGCAGGATCTGGCGGTAAGCGAGCTGGCGCGGCCGGCAAATGCCGCTTCAGCGCAGAGCGCGGCGTTCGTTTTCTCCGCGGTGCTGGCCGACGCGCATCCGCTGGTGGTGCCGATGATGATCGACCAGATCGGGCTGGCACAAGAGACGACGTCGGTGCCGCAGTTGATGGAAATCGCGGCCGGCGAGCACGAAATTTTGCGCGACCAGTATGTGCGCATCAAGGCCATCGAAGCACTCGGGCGAATGCGGGCGCAGGAAGCCTCGGAATTGCTGCGCATGCTTGCGGAAAAGCGCGACGGAATTACGTATTGCGAGCCGTCGGGACTTCGCGCGGCAGCCGAGGACGCGCTGGCGATGATCGAGGATCGACCGTCATCGGCGCGGGTGCGGGCGACGTTTGAAGCGGCGGCGCAGTCCAGCGCGAGTTATGTGGTTCCGCGGAGGTACGTGCGTGTGCCGCTGGAGTCTCCGCTGCGGGCGCAGATCGACGGCGGGCAAGCGGGCATGGCGCGAGTGAAAACCATCAGCCTGGGCGGGGCGTATCTGGAGTCGCCAAAGAAATTGACCGTGGGCGATTCGATTCAGCTGGAGATTCGAGCGGGCCTGCGGAAGATTCACTTTACCGCGGTCGTGCGGAACATCGGGGCGGAAGGAAGCGGCGTGGAATTTGTGCACATGAAGGACGAAGACCGCGAAAAGCTACGCAAGCTGGTTCAGCGGCATTTGCAGTTCTAACCTGCCGTTGCAGTCGAATTACCCATCAAATTTGCCGATGAAATCGTTCGCTATGATTCATAGCTGCGAGCGCAAAGGCGTTGCTAAACTGTAGTCAGCGAAAGAAGCCGCGCTTCAATGCACCCTTCGAAGCCGGTACTCTGTATCGGTGAGATGGCGGGCAGAACAAGAAAGACAGGGATTGCAAGTATGGCGATGACGACAGATGCGTGGATCGTGTTGCTGGGCTCGGCGGGAGGATTTTGCACGACGTTCGCGTATGTTCCGCAGGTGATCAAGATTTGGAAGCAGGGCGGGCGCGACCTCTCATACGGGATGTTGAGCCTGTACCTGTTGGGAGTGTTGCTGTGGCTGGCCTACGGCGTGCTTATGCACGCGCAGGCAGTGGTACTCACGAATTTTGCGACGGCCATTTTGATTGCGATTGCAACCGGGCTAAAAGCTTGGACCGCGAAACGCGATGAGATCAAAGAAGCGCTGAGCAGCCGAACGGCCGCAGAGCGCGGCTAAGTCCGCAACGGGTTTCCGCAGATTTTCTCCTCAGATGCTGGCTTTCGTTCTTGAGGGCTTGCGCGATGCGCGCAACCCGTTTGCCGGGGTGTGCCCGATGGGTCGCAACTCGGCCAGTCGCCAAAAGATTCTTATTGAAATGAACGAGTGGTTACAGTAAAAGCCGAAGTGTTCATCCGTGTAGGCCGTGCATCGGTGGGGCATACCCGCCGCCGCTAGGGGTAGCGGGTAACGGCTAGTTCCGACAGCGCGAGTCCGTCAGGGAGGCAAATATGCTGCGCAGACATTGTGTGTGGGTGTGGGTCGTCCCGTGCGTGCTGGTGCTGGTGACGGGCTTGGCAGTGGACGGCAAAGCACAGGTGAACACGGCGACGCTGTCAGGAATCGTGACGGACCCGCAGGGTCTGCCGGTACGCGGGGCCAAGGTGACAGTCGTGAACGGGGTCACCGGTGCGGTGCGCGATACGGTGGCCGACGATAACGGCCGGTACAACCTGGTTGGGCTGCCCCCGGGGCAGTACAAACTGACGGTGGACGGTGGAGCGAATTTCGCGACATTCGAAAACAACGCGATCGTGGTGTCGGTGGGGGAGAACGCGGCGTTCAATCCGCGGCTTGAACTGCGAGGCCTGCAACAGACCGTTACCGTGACAACCGAGACGGCGCCGATTGAAACCTCCAAGACCGAAGTGTCGCAGGTGGTGGACGAGCGGCGCATCGATAATCTGCCCATCAATGGAAGGAACTACATCAATTTTACGCTGACAAATTCGCAGACGAATCGAGACGTTGCTCCAACGATCGGACCGGCGCCGACGAGCGGATTGAATGTGGGCGGGCAGCGGGCGCGCTCCAATGAAGTGAGCGTGGATGGCGCGGACGCAGTGGACAATTCGATCAACGGAATCCGCGCCACGGTATCGCAAGAGGCGGTACAGGAATTCCAGCTGATTCTGGGAGACTACAGCGCGGAATACGGACGGGCCACGGGCGGCGTCATAAACATCGTGACTAAAAACGGGGGGAACGAAGTGCATGGGGATGTGTTCGGGTATCTGCGGAACAAAGCGTTTCAGGCGAGAAATGCGTTTTCCGGGCAAGTGGACCCGACGACCGGTGAGTTGGACCCGACAAAGCAGGCGTTCACGCGCGTGCAAGCGGGATTCACGATCGGCGGACCGATCGTAAAGGATAAGACGTTCTACTTTTTCTCGTACGAAGACACGCTGCGGGAAGAAACGGGATTCTCGAGTATTGGAGAGGCCCAAGGAGGAGCAGGACCCTGGGGATTGACGCAGGTGCCGCTGCCGACGCCGGGTGGAATACTGCCCGTGGAGCTCACGCCATCGCAGGCGGGCACGGTGCAAGCGCTGCTGACCAGCGGCGTTCCCGCGTACCAGAGCCTGGCGGTGCAGTACGGACTTTTGCTGGGGTCGGCATCCAGCGTGGCGTTGAACAAGCTGGACTACGGAGCGGTCGCGGCGGGGTTGTCCGGAGGCACCTTGAATCCGGGGCCGGGAGCGCAGTTTCCTGTGCCGGTAGCGTGTCCGTTGGGGCAAACGGTGAATGCGGTGGTGTGCAGCGGATTTGCCGCGGTCGGACCCGGATCGTCGATCGTCCCTGCAGGAGTGGCGCCGCTACCCGCGTCGTATGTCGGGCTAAACTCACTGCGAGGAAATTTTCCGATCACGGAAAAGACGAGCTTGTGGTCGGGCAGATTGGACCAGAAGTGGAACAACCGAAACAGCTCGTTTGTGCGGGTGGGCGTGTCGCCGTCGCTGCAAACCGGCATCGAATCGACAGCACAAAATCAGGTGTTTGGCCAGAACGCGGGATCACGCACGGGCGTGAACCAATCGCGGGATGTGTCCGGAGTTTTCCAAAACGACACGATCGTGAGCGACACGACGTTCAATCAGTTCCGGTTTCAGTTTGCGAGGCGCGGGCTGCATTTCGGGTACGCCGAGCTTCCGGGCGGGAGTGATATCGGCGTGAACATTCCGGGCTACGCGTACTTCGGGCGCGAACCTTACTCGACGGTGGACCGCATCGAGCGGCGGTTCCAATTCACCGATCACGTGAGCATCGTGCACGGAAACCACACGTTTAAGGTGGGCGGGGATTTCAACCTGATTCAGTTGCGATCCAGCAAACAGCAGATTTTCGAGCTGGACTACGGTGGCGACGTAAACTTTGGCGGATTAACGCCATCCGATCTCGGGCTGCCAAATTCGGTGACGCTGCCGAGCGGACAGGCGGTGCAGTTGTTCGGAGCAACGGGATTGCAGGCCTATGGGCTGGGAATTCCCACCGTGTACATTCAGGGCATCGGGCAGTCCAATCAGCCGTTCGACAATATCCCGATGGCGTTCTTCGCGCAGGACAGCTGGCGGGCAACGCGCAAGCTGACTTTCAACTACGGTCTGCGGTACGACGTGGAAATCACGCCGTTGTTCGCGCCGGCGACGGCCGTCAATGCGGCGGCGGGGAATGCGCTCGGCGTGGTGGAAGGAATACCGCGGGACTACCACAACGTGGCACCGCGTTTCGGAATCGCGTGGGATCCGAAGGGCGATGGAAAGACGGTGGTTCGGGCGGGTTACGGTCTTTTCTACGATCACCCGTTGCTGGCGATTGCCTTCGACGCGGCTACCGCGGACGGCGGACGGTCGGTGCAGCTGATTACGGCGGGTGGCAGTCCGTCGGCGTGCGGGCTCGTTCCGGGTGCGGGCATCTGCGGAGCCTCGGACTTACCGACGAACCTGAACGGCTCGTCGATTTTTCAAGGGGTGCTGAACGCGCTGCCGAGCATGGGGTACTTGCCCAGCCAGCAGCGGTTCGATCCCTTCTTCCCGAATTCCCTATTTGCGAACCAGAATTACCTGACCGCGGGCTTTCCGCTGCTGACTCTGCCGTTCGTGCTGCCGGTAGCCAAGAACTTCCAATACGGCTATGCGCAGCAGGCGAACCTGACGATTGAAAGGGAGATCGCGGGATCATGGAAGTTCAGCGTAGGGTATCAATACACGCGCGGGCTGCACTTGTACCGGCCCGTGGACATAAACTCGACGAACCCGCAGTTGCTCACGCAGAACTTGGCCAATGCGGACTCGGCTGGGCTGGGGTTTGCGAGTCCGGTGACCGTGGTGGCACCGTCGAACAATATCGCACCCACCGCCTCAACCTGCGGAGTGGGAGTGGTTGCTGCGGCTGTCCTCGGGCAACTTTTCGGCTGCCCGGGACCCTTGGCGGTGCTCAACGGGCAATACGTGAGCACGCCGGCGTTCTTCAACTTCTTCCGGCCATCGGGACCCAATCCATCGTTCGCAAGTCTGGTGCCTGGGGGTTATGGAACGCAGGTGCAACTGGCTGGACTTGCGGGCTATCCAGTTGGCTTCGGAGTGCCGGTGCCGTTCAACAGCGTGGACGCGCAACTTTCGGACGGAAGCTCGACCTACAACGGGCTAACGGTGAATGTACAAAAGCGGTTCGGGCACTCGTTTGAGCTGCTATCGAGCTACACATGGTCGCACACGCTCGACGATTCGACGGACCTGCAGTCGCCGCTGGAGCCGCAGGACAGCCGGTTTCCCTTCGAGTGGTCGAATTCGGATTTCGATCAGCGCCATCGCTGGGTGACCAGCGCCGTCTTCCAATCGCCGGGAGCGACGCGCGGCGACAGTGCCTGGAAGCACTTCATCGCAGATTTTACGGTAGCGCCGATCATCGAAGTGTCTTCGGGGCGGCCGTACACCGTAATTACGGGGACGGACTACCGCCTGGACTTGGGCGCGTCGAACGGGCGGCCTTCGGTGGGAACAACAACCGGCGTGACGGCGACTTCGGCGTTTCTGTCGGGCGTCACCTTTTCTCTGCCAAGTACGTGCTTGACCAACAGCGGCGCGTCATTCACAGTGCCAGGCATCAGCCCGCCCTTTGGGTGCGACGGTAACCTGGGACGCAATGCCTTCACGACGCCGGGCTTTTTCCAGTTCGATCTGCGGTTATCGCGGCGGTTCGCCATGGGCGAGCGGCTGAAGCTGGATGTAATCGCGGATGCGTTCAACCTGACCAACCGGCTGAATGTGGCAGCGGTCAATCAGTTGTGCGACCCTGGATCGAGCTCGACGTGCAGCGCGGGACAGCCGACGGCGGCCTATGATGCCCGCCAGTTCCAATTCGCCCTAAAAGTGAACTGGTAGAAAAAGCTCGATACTCGAGGTTTGCAAGTTCAGAGGGCCGCGACACCGCGGCCCTCTTTTTTTTGCCCACGGCAGTTTTCAGAAAGACACAAGTGCGGGTAAAGTAGCTATGTTGATTCCCGTGGATCAAAGGGAGAGAACGCGACCGCCGTGGGGTCGCAAGGAACCATGAGCGTCCCATTCATTGTACTTGCCATCGTATTGGCTGGACTCGTGATCTGGCTGGTTCTGCAGAATGCGCAGAGCCAGAAGAAGAGCGATGCCCTCGAAAAGCAACTGACTGAGCTGCGACGAGATTTGCAAACCATCGGCACGGCCCAAGCGCAAAGCACCGGGCAGATCCAGACCATAGGACAGAGCGTAGCGCAGCGCCTCGAAAGCGTCACCAGCACTCTGCGGGACGGGGTTACGAACTCGGCGCAGATCGCCTCGCAGGGGCAGACGGCTCTCGCGACCGAACTGAAGAATACCCGCGAGCAAATCGGGCTGATCCAGAAACAAATCGGCGAAGTGCAGGAACAGAGCCGGGGACTCTCCCAGGCGACACAATCTCTGGAGGCGGTCCTTGGCGGCGCCAAGACGCGCGGACTCCTGGGCGAAGTGACGCTGCAACGCCTACTGGAGGATTCCCTGCCGGCGTCGCAGTTCGCGCTGCAGTATCGCTTTTCCAGCGGAGAAGCCGCCGACGCGGTGATCTTCCTGCGCGACGCCAAGCTAATGGCCATCGACTCCAAGTTTCCGCTCGACGCCTTCCGTCGAATCAGCACGGAGGGCGACGAAGCGCGGCGCGCGTTTGCGAACGCAGTAAAGGGTCACGCGGACTCCATCGCGAAGAAATACATCGTTCCCGCCGAAGGCACGCTGGATGTGGCGCTCATGTTTGTGCCTTCGGAGAACGTCTACTGTGAAATGTTGAATACGGAAGACGGCAAGGGCCAGCAAATCGACGAGTATTGCCGCAGAAAAAAGATCATCGCCGTGTCGCCGAACACCCTTTACGCGAATCTGTGCGTCATCGCCATGGGATTGCAGGGCATGCAGATCGAAGAGAACGCAAAGCGTCTGCTCGCCAATCTCAGCGGAGTGCAGAAAAATCTGGACACGTTCGCCGAGGTGTTCGAAAAACTCGGCACGCATCTGAAGAACGCACAACAAAGCTACAGCGAAGCCGATAAGCGGTTCGAAAAGACGCAAAATACTCTGGCAAACGTGCTTAGCGGCGGTTCTCCGGCCGCGGCGCTGGAAGGCGAGCAGATTCCTCTCGCCATCCCGAGTCAAACCACCGCGAAGTAAATACCCCGGCTTGCTTCCGGCCGCCATCTGATTCATATACTTAGGGCCACATGGCGACGCTCAAGGAATACCGCAAAAAGCGCCACTTCGAGAAAACTCCGGAACCCGAGGGCGGCGTTCAGGGAAGCGGCGATCGTGTTTTTGTCGTGCAGAAACACGCGGCCACGCGGCTGCACTACGATTTGCGGCTCGAGCTGGACGGCGTCTTGAAATCCTGGGCCGTACCCAAGGGTCCGTCGATGAACCCGGCCGACAAACGATTGGCCATTCAAGTGGAAGACCATCCCTTCGAGTATCGAAAATTTGAAGGATCGATTCCCAAGGGAGAGTACGGCGGGGGAGAAGTGATCGTGTGGGATGAGGGCACGTACGCGCCGGAAGGCCATCTAAGCGCGCATGAGCAACTCGCCAAGGGAGATTTCAAATTTCAACTCCACGGCGAGAAGCTGCGTGGCAGCTTTGTCCTGGTGCGGCTCAGAACGCAAAAGAACAAGAACGAGTGGCTGTTAATCAAGCATCGCGATTCGTTCGCCGATCCCAACTGGGACGCGGAACAGCACGCGGAATCGGTTGTCACCGGCCGCACGCTGGAGGATATCGCCGAGGGACGCCCCGGCTCCGGCAAGCGGCGCGCGATCGACCCGTCCGAAGTCCCCGGGGCGATCGAAGCTCCCATGCCGCGAATGCCCAAGGGCGTGCCCGTAACGCTGGCGCAATTGCAAGAGCGGCCGTTTTCCGACCCGGACTGGGTGTTCGAGATCAAATGGGACGGAGTTCGCGCCGTCGCGCAAATCGAAAAAGGAAAGACCACGCTGTGGGCGCGCTCCGGCCGCGACATCACGCACGAGTACCCCGAGTTTAAGGATCTGGCCGACCATTTTCGGCTGACGACCGCGGTCGCCGATGGAGAGATCGCTACTCTCGATCAGGACGGTCGTAGCGATTTCCAGAAGCTGCAAAATCGGCTGGGCGCGCAGAATCCCTCCGCGAAATTGATGCAATCCATTCCGGTGAACTACTACTTCTTCGATCTTCTCTACGCGAACGGTTTCGATCTACGGAAGGCGCCGTTGCTCGAGCGCAAAAAACTGCTGCAGTGCGTTCTGCTGCCCGATGAACGAATCCATTTCTCCGAGCACATTCCTGAGCAGGGCGAGGCACTGTATGAAGCGGCTCGCGAAAAAGGACTGGAGGGCATCGTCGGCAAGCGTGCCGACAGTCCGTACACGGGAACGCGCACGTCGTCTTGGGTGAAACTGAAAATCGTCAAGGAACTCGACGCGGTTGTGGCGGGCTATACCGAGGGGCGCGGAAGCCGCAAGTATTTTGGCGCTTTGGTGTTGGGCCTCTACGACAAGCGCGAGCTGAAATACATCGGCAACGTGGGCACCGGATTCGACGAAGAAAACCTGAAGTCGCTGTTCGAGAAGCTGCAGGAATTCCGAACCTCGCGCTCCCCCTTTGCCAAGCCCCCCGCGCTGCGCGAAAAGGTGGAATGGGTGAAGCCGGAACTGGTAGCGCGTGTGAAGTACGGCAAGTGGACCGATGATGCGCATCTTCGCGTGCCGGTGTTTTTGTCTTTGCGCAACGATCGCACGGCGCAAGAGGTCACGTTTGAGGAAGTGGAACCTCGCGAGTCCTCGAAGCCTCCCGAGCCACCCGATCCTCGGGAAAAAGCCGCAACCAAACCGGCGCGCTCACGCACGTCATTTGACCCGGAAAAAGAGCTGAGAACAGGAACATCGGAGACCCTGGACGTCGAGTCCGACGGCCACCGCATCCACCTGACCAACCTGAACAAAATTTATTTCCCAGAGGTGGGCATCAAGAAGCGCGAGTTGCTCGCCTACTACTATCGAATGGCGGAATACATTGTGCCGTTTCTGAAAAACCGGCCCATGGTCCTTCGCCGCTATCCTGACGGCGTCGACGGCAAGGCGTTTTTCCAGAAAGAAGCGCCGTCCTATCTGCCCGATTGGCTAGAGACCACCACGGTTCATTCCGACGAGCGCGGCGGCGACATGCAATACATCCTGGCAAACAACCGCGCGGCGATTCTCTACCTCACGAATCTGGGCTGCATCGACCACAATCCCTGGTCCAGTCGTGCGGACAACCAGGACATTCCGGACTATGTGTTCTTCGATCTCGACCCCACTCCGGGCACTCCTTTTTCCGATGTACTGCACATCGCCCGGGATATCCACGCCCTGCTCAAGTCGATTCGGCTGCAGTGTTTTTTGAAAACGTCGGGCGCCTCCGGCTTTCACATTTTTGTTCCGCTCGAGGCGCGCTACACCTATGAACAGACGCGTACGTTTGCCGAAGTGGTTGGGCGTCTGGTAGCGTCGGCGAATCCGAAACTCACGACCTTCGAGCGCACCGTGAGCAAGCGCCCCCGAGGACGCATCCTGATCGACGCGCTCCAGAACGCGCGCGGCAAGCCGCTGGCCTGCGTTTATTCCGTGCGGGCGTTTCCGAAGGCGCCGGTTTCGACACCGCTGGGTCCAGAGGAACTTGCGAAGTCGATCTCACCCGACAAGTGGAATCTGAGAACTTTCGACGAGCGGTTGCGGGATGTTGGAGACCTGTGGCGGGATTTTTGGGCCAAGCGGCAAACTCTAGATCGCGCTCTGGAACTGCTGGGGAAAAAATTGCCGAAAGGAAACGTCGCGGCGTCGTAGCGGACTCGGCGTCAAGGCCGAGGAGGGTTTTGCGTGGGCAGAAGGCGAATGGAAACCACGAAGGTTCCTCGCTGGCGGCCCACCAGTTGGAATTGAGCGGCGTTGTCCGTGCCGCCGGTGCTCGCTACGCGTGCGGGATTGCCGCCACTCAGCTCCGCGACATCTGGGGCGAGATTGTGGGCCTCCAGAGGAACCTTCAACGTGGTGCCGCGGACGCGGACCGTGAGGGTGCGGTGATCTCCGGGAGTGAGCGGCGAAGAATCGGCTTCCAGCATCAGCGAAACAAACTTCACCGAAAAAGCTGGGGCATCGTGCTTGGCGCAACTTGCCTGGACCGAGGCGACGCCCGGATCGAGGTCGGCCGGCGGGAGAACCAGGAGAGACATCGGAGAGGAGGCGAGCACCAGCGCAGGCTGGCCGGCCACCATAATTCGGTTGGCGTCGGCGTCTCCGCAGAACCCGCGGCCCGCAAGCTCGAAGCGATCGCTTACCGAGGCGATGCGCGGAGCGGAAGAAACCTCGATGGTGGTCGACGCGGCTTCCGTGGGGCTAATGATGTTGGTGTGAACGCGGCCGGAGCGCCCCGAGATACTGGCGGAAATTACGCCCGGGTTCAGAGGGGCCACGAAGAGCGCACGGCCGGTGGCGTCCGTCGTCAGGTGGTCACCATTGGAGAAGACCACGCCGACGCCCGGCGTGAGGCGGCCATTTACGTCGAGCACGGCCAGCGTGGCGCGCTCCCCGGAAACAATCCGGCGGGGCAGCAACAGGATGCGAGCAGCCGATGCTGGCGGCGGTTGCTGCGCGGGTACCCACGCGGCAAAAATCATCGCGAGGAGGGTAAGGAACACAGCGAAGGCGAGCGGCCGGTGCAGCGGCATCCCTGGATTGTAGCGAAAAATAGAGGCTTGCACTTAGTTCTGCCAGTGGAAACCGATCAGGCGGGCCCAGGGACCACGCGGAAGATTTGCGCCTCTGCGAATATGCGGAACAGGTCGGCGTCGATTTCGTTGTCGCGCACGCAATGCGCCAGGATTTCCAGGGCACGCTCAGCGGAAACGGCGCGCTTGTAGGGACGGTCCGAAGCAGCCAGCGCGTCGTAAATGTCGCAAATGGTCATCATTTTCGCTTGCACCGGAATTTCCTCGGAGGTCAGGCCGCGGGGATAGCCCTTGCCGTTTAGTTTTTCATGGTGCGCGTGGGCAATCTGGGGGATGCTGCGGAATTCGCGCGTCCACGGGATCTGAGCAAGAAAATTGAAGCTGTGCACCACGTGCGATTCGATTTGGCGGCGCTCGTCTGGATTGAGGCTGCCTCGAGCGATCGAGAGGGAACGCACTTCGTCCGTGGTGAGGTAAGCATGCTCCTTGCCCCGGACGTCGCGATAGGTTCTGCCGGCGATTTCCGCAAGAGCGCCGAATTCGCTGGAGGGAAGGATCGTGGGTTCGTTGGCGCGGACGACGAATTCGGTATACCGATCGAGCTCGGCAAGCAACCTGGCGGCTTCGTCATCCAGGGTGCGCAAGAACGCGGCAGCCTTCTTGGCTGGCGTGGCTAGGAGCACATCGACCTTCTGCTGTGCGATGCGCGCTTCGATGTCGCGGCGTATATAGTCGAAGCGGTCGAGCACGCGGAAGAACTGAAGCGGATGGAGCTTTTTCGCTTTCACCAGAACTTGTTCGTGGACACCCAGTTTGCCGAAGTCATGCAGCAGCGCGGCATAGCGGAGCTCCTTTATCTGGACACGAGAGAAACTCAAACCGCCGTAAGGGCCGGCAGACTCACGGCTGATGGCCTCGGCGAGCGCGAGGGTCATGTCGCAGACGCGTTGAGAATGCCCGGAAGTCGTCGGGTCGCGTTGCTCAATGGCCTTCACCGAGGCATTGACGAAGCCGTCGAACAGATTCTCGATGTCACGATACAGCCGCGAGTTTTCGTAGGCAACGGCAGCCTGGGAGGCGAGCGACAAGCCGAGTTCGACCGCGCGCTTGGGGAACGGGTGGACGTTGCGGGCAACTTCGGAAGCGCTCGTGAGCCGTGCCCCCGGGTGGCGCTTGCAATTGATGAGCTGAAGCACGCCGAGAACTTCTCCCTTGCCGTTTTTCATCGGCAAGGTGAGCAGCGATCGCGTGCGGTAGTGGCTCTCCTCGTCAAGCGCTGAATTGAAGCTGTACGGTCGGGTCTTGGGTATGCGATAGGCGTCCGGCAGTTGGATGACCTCGCCGTGGAGAGCACAGTGCCCGGCCATTGACTCCTCCGTGATCGGCAGGGTGTGTTCGCCGTAGGGAAACTGGACACTATCATTCTGCGCAAGCTTGAACCGAAGGTGGCGGACGCCGTCCGCCGTCGTGAAAGGTGCGTTCGCGGAATGTCTTTCTTCTTCAACGACATACAGCGATCCGGCGTCGGCTCCCGTGATTTCGCGAGCCTTGGCGAGAATCAGCGACAGCAGTTGCTCGACGTCGCGGGTCTCCGAGAGGGCAACGCCAATTTGGTTTAGCTGGGCTAACTCGTGATTTGTCCGAGATGCGCTTGCGCGGTTGCGGCCGGAAGTGCGCTTGCGGACTGTTTTTTGGACGCGAGTCATGGGTAGTGTCCAAACTCTCAGTAATTTGGGCTGGCGGCTCTCAAACCACGTGGAGAAGTATAGCGGAACAGGCGCCCCACGTTCTCGGGTGCACCGGTGTAGCGAAACGGTGAGTAATCAGTAGGGTTCAGAGTCTTTCACCGGTTGCACGTGTCTGATAGCGTGGGAGCAGGGTTGCCAGGCACGGGTGTGAGCCACCTGCGGCCAGCGGAAAGCCATAGGAGCCTCAGTGCAAATTGTCAGCGGCGGCGTGACCAGCGTGGGGCGCGTCCGCACCAACAATGAGGATTGTTTCAAGATCCTCGAAAAACTGAACCTCTTCGTCTTGTCCGACGGGATGGGTGGCGAAGCGCACGGCGAAATCGCCAGCGCGCTGGCCGTCGAGACCGTCGTAATGCATTGCCTGAAGACGGAGAACGATCCTTCCATGACGGTGTTCGGCGATATGCCGGCGGTATGGAGCGAGAAAACAAAGCGGCTCTCCAGCGCGGTGCACTTGGCAAACAAGAGCATTTACGACTCGGCGCAAAAACATCCCGAGCAACACGGCATGGGCGCGACGCTGACGGCGGCGTGGATCGACGGATCGAAGCTCAGCATCGCGCATGTCGGGGACAGCCGGGCTTATCTGCTGCGCGGCGGCAGTTTGCAGCAACTGACCAGCGATCATTCCTTGGTGGCCGAGCAAGTGCGGCGGGGCATTTTGACGCCGGCGGAGGCCGAAAAGAGCGAGATGCAGAGCGTGCTGTTGCGGGCGCTCGGTGCTCACGAGGAGATCGAAGTGGATGCCGAAGAGCACACCTTGTTCGCGGGCGACATTTTGCTGCTGTGCTCGGACGGACTGACACGCATGGTCACCGAACCGGAAATCGCCGGAACGCTGCAGGCCGAGCCGGACCCAACCAAGGCGGCCGAAAGGCTGGTAGAGCTGGCGAACGATCAGGGCGGCGCGGACAACGTAACGGTTGTCGTGGTGCGCGCGGGTTCGGAAGCAAAGGGATGGTTTTCTTGGTTGCGCCGGGGCGGTCAGAAAAGTTCCGGAGTAAATGGTTCGGCAGGAGGAAGATAAGATGGCGAAGCTCAGCCTGATGTTTGAAGACAAACTGGTGAAGCAAGTGCCGGTTGGCAGCCGGCCCGTGGGTATTGGGCGCTCGCCGGACAACGATTTGCCGGTCGATAACCTAGCCGTGTCAAATTATCATGCGCGGGTGTACTTCGAGGCCGACCGCCTGGTGGTGGAGGATCTCGATAGCCTGAACGGAACGTTTGTGAACGATCTGCGCGTCGAGCGCGCCACACTGCACGACGGGGACTCCATCTGGATCGGGAAACACCACATCAAAGTGGATGCGTCCGGGGACGCACCGCTGCAGTGGGATTCCGGACGGAAGGCCGCCGCTCCGCGGATCAACGAGACGATGGTGCTGGATACGAAAGCGCGGCGCGACATGCTGCAGCAAGCCGCGGCCATGGGCGAGCGCTCGCAGTTCGCAGCCGGCCGGCTCAAGATGCCGACGCTGGTGGTGCTGAGTGGCAATACGGATCAGAAGGAATATGTAGTCACAAACAAGCTTACGGTGATTGGTAAGTCTAAGATGGCGACCGTGCGGCTGAAGGGCTGGTTCAAGCCGCAACTGGCCGCGCAGATCAATCAACGCGACGACGGTTACTACGTAGGGCCGGGCGACAAGGCGCCGACCGTCAATGGGACGCCGATTGCCGGACCGGTTCGTCTGAATGACGGCGACCTGATCGAAGTGTGCGGCGTTCGCATGAACTTCATTTTCCGGGATTAATGAGCACGGCTCCGTCAGGCAGATTCTGGCAGCGGCGGACCTTCTTCAACCTCTATGAGCTGCTGCAATCCTGGTGGCGGCATCGCGTTTCATTCTTGATCAGCGTTGGGATCACACTGGCCGCGCTGGCCCTCTACTACGTGACTTTTCTGGGCGAGAGGCCAACGCCCATCTTCGTATTCCTGCAACGCCTAGAATTCAATTCGCTCGACACACGTTTTCGCTATCGGCCCGCCAGCGCCAGCCCGGTTGATCCTCGCATCGTGATCGTGGACATCGACCAGCTTTCTCAGGAAGCGCTCGGCAAATGGCCTTTCTCCAGAACCCACTTCGCGAAGATGTTGGACGTACTGCGGGAAGACGGCGCCAAGGTCGTCGCGTTTGATATTACGTTTGACTATCCGGACAAGACCGCGGCGCCTGCGCGGAAGATCTGGACGGACCTGGAGGAGCGCCGGAAGCGCGGAGAAGGCGTGGACCCCAAGTACGAACAGTGGGTGCGGGGCTTGGTTACGGAGTACGACGCGGACTCCAAGTTTGGCGTGGCTTTGAAGCGCTTCGGTCCCGTCGTTCTTGGAAATTTCTTCCTCGAGAAGGAAGAGTCGGCTGGAATCAACAAAGCCAAGCTGGACGAGTACGCCGGCCTGATCGACTGGTACGCGATGGGTAAGAATTCGACAAATTCGGCGACGGGCAAACAGGATTTCGCCGAACTGGTGAAGAGATACGATCGGGAAGGAGATTTGTTCGCAGCAACGGTGGCGAATATTCCGGTACTCGCGAATCCTGACGATCCAGACAAGACGGCCATGGGTTTCTTCAATATTTCCGCGGATGCGGACGGAGTACTTCGGCGTTCGATGCTGGTGCTCCCGTTCGGGCGTTCCCAAGACGTGAACGAATGGCAGATGTATGGCTCACTGGAAGTGCAAGCGGTTCGTCTGTATCTCGGACTGCCGGCGGCGCAGCTCACGGTCAATTACGGCCCTCTGGGGGTCGTCAGTGTGGATTTTGGCGACAAACTGCGCGTTCTGCCGGACTCCACCGGACATATGCAGATCAACTATCACGGGCCTCGCGGGTCCTATCCTTACCACTCCATCGCGGATGTGGTGAACGGAAAATTCGCCGCCGGAGCTTTCAAGGACAAGATTGTTCTGGTGGGAGCGTCGGCGACGGGAATCGGCGATCAAAGAACACCACCCTATGGAGGAATCAGCTACCCCGGTGTAGAAGTTCACGCGAACGTGATCGACAACTTGCTGAACCAGGGATTTCTGATCCGCGGAGCCAAGCAGGCGTTCTGGGACTTCCTGCTGATTCTGCTGTTTGGCATCCCGCTGGGCATCTGGATGGCGCTGGTGTCGCCGCGGTGGATGTGGTTCGGGCTCGCGTTGTTGGCGCCGCTAGTAGCGCTGGACTACGCGGCGTTCCTGCGCGGGTGGTGGCTGAACTTTACGGTGCCGGCATTGACGCTCACGGGCAACGTGGTGCTGGTGTCCCTGTATCGCGTGCTGATCGAGGAAAAGGAAAAGCGCCGCGTGCGTAGCGCATTCGGGCAGTATCTGAGCCCTGAAGTGATTCGCCGCCTGCTCGTGAATCCGCGCCTCGTCGAGCCCAAGAAAACCGACATCACGGTGATGTTCAGCGACATTCGGGGTTTCACAACCATTTCGGAAAAACTCGACGCGCAGGATTTGGCCTTGTTTCTGAACGAGTATCTTTCGGACATGACGCGCATTGTCTTTCAATACCAAGGCACACTCGACAAATATATCGGCGATGCCGTGATGGCCTTCTGGGGCGCCCCGTACGAAGAGCTGGACCACGCGGTCCGCGCATGCAACACCGCGCTGGAAATGATGAAGCACGTCCGCAAGATGCAGAAGAAGTGGGAAGCCGAAGGCAAGCCGCATCTCGACATCGGAATCGGGCTGAACACGGGAGTGGCCAGCGTCGGAAACATGGGCTCCAGCTTGCGGTATGGCTACACGGCACTTGGAGACGCGGTGAACCTATCGTCGCGGCTGGAAGGCTTGAACAAAGAATACGGCACTCACGTTCTCGCCAATGAAACCGCCTACCAAGCCGCCAAAGAGGGAGGTTTCCTCTTCCGCGAGTTGGACTTGATCCGCGTCAAAGGCAAACTGCAACCCGTGACGATTTATGAGCTGATCGGACTACGAGCCGAACTATGTCTCGACGGCGGCGGTCAAGATCTGCAGGCGCGGCTGGAGCTGTTCGCACGCGCCCGGGCTCTCTATCGCAAGCGGCAATGGGACGAAGCGCAACGCACGTTCGAGAGCATCCTCATCAAGTGGCCCGACGACGGCCCTTCGCGCACGTATTGGAAGCGCTGCCAGGAGTATTTGTTCGAGGAGCCATCTTCGAATTGGGATGGCGTGTTCACGATGACGAGCAAGTGAGCCAGACAGTCTCCTTCCGGTAGCGTTCCCGCCCGCTCGCGTTTCTCCCGACGATTGATTTGGGTGTCAAAAGGATCCTGGACCCGCCGAAAGTGTACCAACAGGCGAAATATGGGCATCCAAAGAAATGAGTGCTTGCGGCCGAGACGCCCGGCATCTACCAAGTGGTTGATCCGACAGGTACTTACTGGATGGCCTGGAGGCCACCCGTTGGCAGAGGGATTGCCATCTTCTATAGTGGTTGACTTGGGCTTGGCTGGGGACTTCTCCCTTGAGCCGGCTGAAACGGGGCGGCGTACCCAAGGAATTGCCCTGGGGAATCTAAAAGGCAGCGCGTAAATCGAAACAGACGGATGGAGCAGCCGGGGCCACGCTGATAGCTCGTCTCCTGGGAAAACCGAAAAGTTATGTGGATCGTCCGATTAGCGCTTTCGAGGCCGTACACGTTCATCGTGATGGCGCTCGTCATTATTCTGCTGACGCCGGTGGTGCTGCTGCGCACGCCGACCGACATCTTTCCGGAAATCAATATTCCGGTGATCAGCCTGGTCTGGAAATACGCCGGGCTCGAACCTCAGGAGATGGAGCAGCGCATCACCTCCAACTCCGAACGCGCGGTGACCACGCTGGTAAACGACGTCGAGCACATCGAATCGCAATCCCTCAACGGCACCTCAATCGTCAAAATCTTCTTCCAGCCCAGCGCGAACATTCAGACGGCCCTGGCGCAAACGACGGCCATTGTACAGACCATTCTCTTCTCCCTGCCTCCAGGAACGACTCCGCCATTGGTTGCCATTTTTTCGGCATCCACCGTGCCGGTCATCCAAATCGGGCTGACTAGCGACACCCTCAGCGAGCAAGCGCTCTTCGACTTCGGCAACAACTTCATTCGCACCCAGCTTGCAACGGTGCAGGGCGCGGCGCTTCCCTACCCTTACGGTGGAAAACAACGCCTTATCTCGGTGGACCTCGATTCCCAGACGCTGCAAGCCAAGGGACTCTCACCGGTGGACATCGTAAACGCCGTCAACGCTCAGAACCTGATTCTTCCCACGGGAACGGCAAAGCTCGGTTCACTGGAATACAGCGTGGAGATGAACGGCAGCCCGCAAACGGTCGCTGAACTCAACGATCTGCCGATCAAGACGGTAAACGGTGCGACGATCTACATGCGAGACGTTGCCCATATTCGCGACGGGTTCTCCCCTCAAACCAACGTCGTGCGGGCTAACGGCCAACGCGGCGTGCTGATGTCCACTTACAAAACCGGCAGCGCCTCGACACTGGACATCGTAAAGCGCGTCAAGCAAACGCTACAGAATTATGCCTCGTCGTTGCCCGAAGGGCTTCACGTAACGCTGTTCTTCGACCAATCTCTGTACGTGCGCGCTTCGATCCAAGGCGTGCTGCGTGAGGCTTTGATCGCGGCGTGTCTCACCGCCATCATGATCCTGCTCTTCCTCGGAAACTGGAAGAGCACGCTGATTATCGCGACTTCGATTCCCCTCTCGATCCTGGTCAGCGTGCTGCTGTTGAGCGCGCTGGGCGAGACCATCAATATCATGACGCTCGGCGGCCTGGCCTTGGCGGTGGGTATCCTGGTCGACGATGCCACTGTGGAAATCGAAAACATCAATCGCAACCTGGCCATGGGCAAGGAAACGGTTCAGGCCATTCTGGACGGCGCACAGCAAATTGCGGTTCCGGCCTTTGTTTCCACGCTATGCATCTGCATCGTCTTCCTGCCCATGTTTTTCCTGAGCGGCGTGGCCAGGTATTTGTTCGTGCCGCTGGCGGAAGCGGTGTCGTTCGCCATGCTGGCGTCGTATATGTGGTCGCGCACGATCGTGCCCACGATGGCGATGTACCTATTGAGCGCCCAAGACGAATACATTGCGGAAGAGCACCTTGGTGAGAGGCAAGGCTTTTTCAGGCGATACCAGCAAGGATTCGAGCGCACCTTTGAGAAATTCCGCGCAGGCTACCGGAGGGCTCTGGGGACCGCGCTGGAGAGCTCGATTCTTTTTGCCGCCTGTTTTCTGGGGTTCTGCCTGCTCTCCGGCAGCCTCGTTTTCGTCTTGGGCAGAGACTTCTTCCCTAAAGTGGACGCCGGCCAGATCCGCCTTCATTTTCGTGCGCGCACCGGCCTCAGAATCGAAGAGACCGCGCGCCTTGCGGACCAAATCGACAACGTCATCCGCGAAACGATTCCTGCCAAGGAGTTGCAGACAATCCTCGACAATCTCGGCGTGCCGTACAGCGGAATTAACCTCAGCTACAGCAACTCCGGCACCTTCGGCACGGCAGACGGTGAAATCCTGGTGCAGCTCAAGGAAGAGCGCGGCCGGCCGACGATCGAATACATCAACGAGTTTCGCAGAAGGCTCCCGCAAGAGTTTCCGGGCGTTCAGTTCTTCTTCCAGCCCGCCGACATCGTGACCCAGATTCTGAACTTCGGAACGCCGGCGCCCATCGACGTGGCCATCATGGGAAATAATCAGCAGGCGAATTTCTTAGTGGCCGAAAAACTGGCCGGCGAGATCCGACATATTCCCGGCGCCGTCGACGTGCACGTGCAGCAAGCGCTGGATGGACCCACACTGCGCATGGACATCGACCGGACGCGTGTCCAGTCAGTGGGCTTGCAAGCGAAGGACGTGGCGCAGAATTTACTGGTGTCGTTGAGCTCGAGTTTCCAAACCGCGCCGGCTTTCTGGCTGGATCCGAAAAACGGAGTAAGCTACAGCGTTGCGGTGCAAACCCCGCAATACCGGGTGGATTCCTATCAGGCCTTGCAGAATACGCCGGTGACGGGAAGCGTGCCCGGTGCGCCCGCACAGATATTGGGAAATTTGGCGAGCACATCGACGACGACACGTCCGGCGGTAGTTTCGCACTACAACGTGCAGCCGATGATCAATATCTATGCCTCGGTGAACGGGCGTGATCTGGGAGGCGTTGCGGACGAGGTGGCCCGGCAGGTCAGCGCGATTGAGAATCGGCTTCCCAAGGGAAGCCACATCGTGATCCGCGGCCAAGTGCAGACGATGAAGAACTCGTTCGAGGGACTTGCTCTCGGACTGGTAGGAGCCATCGTGCTCGTCTATTTGCTGATCGTGGTGAACTTCCAGTCATGGCTGGATCCGTTCATCATCATCACGGCGTTGCCCGGGGCGCTGGCGGGAATTTGCTGGATGCTGCTGGTAACCCACACGACGCTTAGCGTGCCGTCGTTGACCGGCGCCATCATGAGCGTGGGTGTGGCGACGTCCAACAGCATCTTGATGGTGTCGTTCGCACGGGAACAACTGAATGAAGGAAAGAGCGCGCGGGATGCGGCACTGGAAGCGGGTTTTGTGCGCATCCGGCCGGTCATCATGACCGCGCTGGCCATGATCATCGGCATGGTGCCGATGGCCATCGGGCTGGGCGAAGGTGGCGAGCAAAATGCGCCGCTGGGACGCGCGGTGATCGGCGGCCTGCTTTTCGCCACGTTTGCGACACTTTTCTTCGTGCCATGCGTGTTTTCGATTATTCACGGACGGCGGGATCGGAAAAGGGCCGGCGGCGGGGCGGCGGGAACAACGCCCGCAACCGCGTGACCCGGAAAAGAATTATAGTAGGACGGACGGAAGAATGAGGACGGAGGGCAGGATCCAGGTGGAATCGAACTACGAAGACGCGGCGCCGCGGAAAAAGAGCCGCCTTTTCATGTTTCTCATACTTGCGGTAATCGTGCTCGTCATCATCGGGGCGTTCACACTGCTCCAGCGCCGCACGCAGTACCAAGCGTTGGCCAACGAAACCGAGAAGCTGGCCGTGCCTACCGTCTCTGTGGTTCATCCGACGGCCGAGCCGGGCCAGGAAGATCTGGTGCTGCCGTCGACTTTGCAGGCCTACGTGGAATCACCGATCTACGCCCGTACGAATGGATATCTGAAGAAGTGGTACCACGACATCGGCACGCGGGTGCGGCAAGGCGAATTGTTGGCGGATATTGATACCCCGGAAGTCGATCAGCAGCTATCGCAGGCACGCGCCGACCTCGGCACATCCCAGGCAAACGAGAATCTTTCCAAGATCACAGCGGCCCGCTACGAGGAGTTGATCAAGACGGACGGCGTATCGAAGCAAGAAGTCGACAATGCCGCGGGTGACTATGCGGCCAAGAAAGCGAGCACCCTGTCTGCGGAAGCCAATGTGCGGCGCCTCGAGGAATTGGAATCTTTCAAACACATCTACGCGCCGTTCAGCGGTGTCATCACCCGGCGCAACATCGATATCGGAAATCTGATCAATGCCGGAAATGGCGGGACCGCGCAGGAGTTGTTTTTTCTAGCGCAGACCGATCCCATTCGCGCGTATATCAGCGTGCCCGAAGTCTACGCGCCCGCGATTCGCGCAGGACTCAGGGCGTATCTGGAGTTAGCGCAGTATCCGGGACAACGATTCGACGGCCAAGTGGTGCGAACGGCGGACGCCATTGATCTGGCCAGCCGCACGCTAAACACCGAAGTGGACGTGCCGAACAAGAACGCACTACTGCTGCCGGGCGGGTACGCGCAGGTGCACCTGCTGGTAAAGGTCGCCGGCCAGCGGCTGCAAGTGCCGGTGAACGCGCTGCTGTTCCGTTCGGAAGGATTGCGAGCGGTGGTAGTCGATAGCAATCACAGGACGCACCTGCGGCCGCTGACGATCGGACGCGACTACGGCACTTCGCTGGAAGTCCTCCAAGGGCTGAGTGCCAGTGACTGGATCGTGCTGAATCCCCCGGACTCGCTGGATGAGGGAGTTGTGGTCAACGTGAAGCAAGCTCCTCAAAACACGGCCCCCGGAGGCCAAGCACCGCAAGGAAACGGGGCTACCGGCGCGAACGGTGGCTCCACGAAGAACGGGTCTGCTACGCCGAGCGGAAGTGTCTCGCCGACCCCTGGCGGGCAGGGAGCTCAGGGAGAGCAGAAGTAATGCAGCGCGTGGAGCGTTTTCCCGCCGGTAGTGTCCTCGGACGACAACTGCCAATCTTGGCCCTCTTGACGTGCGCCGTTGCTCTGGGCGGATGCACAGTGGGACCCAACTACAAGCGGCCGACCGCGGCCGTGCCGGCGAAATGGGACGTGGCCGAACCGTGGCGCGAGAGCGCGCCCAAGGATGGCGTCTCCAAGGGCGAGTGGTGGTCCGTTTTTCACGACGGTGAGCTGAATGCGCTCGAAAAGAACGCCCTCGCCGAGAACCAGACGATCAAGATTTCCATCGCCCACCTGGTACAAGCGCGAGCGACGGCTGCGATTCAGATTGCCACGCTGTTCCCCACGCTAAATACCGCGCCCAGTGTGGAAAGGCAGCGGCTCTCTGGGAATCGTCCCCCGAACAGCACCCTTCCGGTTACAAGCGCGGTTACGCAGAACTCTTATACCCTTCCCTTCACGGTCAGTTACGAGGTGGATCTGTTTGGCAGCAGGCGCCGGAACATCGAAGCGGCGGAAGCGGCCTATCAGGCAAATGCGGCGGACCTGGAGAATGTGCGGCTGCTGATAACCTCGCAACTTGCGGGCGACTATTTCAATTTGCGGCAACTCGATTCGGAGCTGGGAATTCTGCACCGCACGGTGGAATCGCTGCAAAGAGGCCTGGAGCTGGTCAACTCAAGGCACCAGGGCGGCGTCGCGTCAGGCTTGGATGTGGCGCAGGAAGAGACGCTGCTGCACGCAACGCAGACCCAAGCGACGTTGCTGCAGCAACAGAGGAAACAATTTGAAGATGCGATTGCGGTGCTGGTGGGGCGGCCAGCGCCTGACTTTCACGCGCCCGTCAAAGAGCTGAATGCGGAGCCTCCCGCCATTGACGCGGGGTTGCCTTCGGACCTGCTCGAAAGACGCCCGGATGTCGCCGAAGCGGAAAGGCAGATGGCCGTAACGAACGCGCAGATCGGCGTGGCGCGCGCCGCATACTATCCGTCTCTGAACCTGTTCGGCCAAACCGGATGGCAAAGCGCCGACGTTGCGAAGCTGGTGAGCGTGCAAAGCATATTTTGGGCCTTGGGCGCGAACGTAGCGGAAGACATCTTCACGGGTGGGGCGCGGCGCGCGCAGGTACAGTTTGCGCGGGCGGGATATGACGCGAATGTAGCGAGCTATCGCCAGACCGTGTTGGGCGCGTTCCAGGAAGTGCAGGACGACCTTACGGGTTTGAGCGTGCTGACCGAAGCGCAGCAATCGCAGCAGCAAGCCGTGGATGCGGCGCGCCGTGCGCTGGACATCTCCACCGACCGCTATTCAGGTGGTCTGGTGAATTATCTGGATGTGGTCACCGCGCAGCAAAATCTGCTGGCCGATCAGCAGCAGCTTGCCGTGATCCACGGCCAGCGCTTAGTGACGAGCGTGCTGTTGGTCAAGGCGCTGGGCGGCGGCTGGGATGCCTCGAGCCTCGCGGCCGTGCAGGTCAAGCCGAAGCGCAAGGACATCATCGCGCCCTAAAAATGCGCGTGCCGGGCCACGCGTCAGCTTGCGGGTCGCCACAAGGCAACCTCGGTGCTATCGTGGAGGTCCAATAGTAAGGGCCGGACTGAGGAGGGAGGACGAAGGCCATGTTGAGCTCTATCGCTAGGCGAACAAGAAAATGCGGCGGGAGAACCATACTCTTCGGCGTGGTTGCAACCGCCATGCTTGCATCGTTGCATGCTGCCCCGCAGCTGCCACAGCAGACGGTCACGCCGGCAGCGTCCCCCGCTCCGAGCAGCAGCGCGTCCACAGTAACAAAGCAAGCGCCGGACATCCCAGTCGAGCAGATCATTCAGAAATTTGGAGACCGCGAGCTGGAATTCAAGAAAGAACGCGACAACTACACCTACACGCAGACCTTTGTGGTGCAGACCATCGACTATGATGGCCGGCCCGACGGCGAATACCGCATGACCAGCGACATTCTGTTCACGCCGGAAGGCAAAAGGTATGAAAAAGTCATCTCCGCACCGCCGCCCACGCTCCAGCGCATCATGCTGTCACAGCAGGATCTGGATGACCTAGAGCACGTTCAGCCCTTCGTGCTGACCACCGATGAATTGCCGAAGTACGACGTCACCTACGCCGGGCGCGAACAATTGGACGAACTCAGCACCTATGTTTTCGACGTCAAGCCGAAGAAAATCGAGAAGAATCAGCGCTATTTCCAGGGACGCATCTGGGTGGACGACCATGACCTGAATATCGTGAAGTCCGACGGCAAAGCGGTGCCGGACATCATCAAGAAAGGCAACGAGAACATTTTCCCGCGTTTTGAAACGTTTCGCGAAAACATCGAGGGCCACTACTGGTTCCCGACGTACACGCGCTCTGACGACGAACTGCACTTCAGCACCGGCGCCGTCCACATGCGCATGACCGTGCGCTACGCCAACTACAAGCGGTTCGGCGCCACAATCAAGATCGGCCCGGCCGTCGAGATCAAAGACAAACCCCAAGACAAGCCGAAGAATTAGGCTAATTGCCTGCCCCGCGTTCGGATCAGCCTAAAGGTTGTCTAGGAAGAATTGCGTCACGCGGCGCATCAGGACTCGGCGAGCCGCAGAGTCGCTGACACCGTGACCCCGCCCGGGAACCGGCACGACCTCGACATACTTCCCTGCCTCGATGAGCTCGTTGACGACCGCGAGCGTGTTGGCAAAGTGGACGTTGTCGTCGCCGGTGCCGTGCGCGATGAGCAGCTTACCCTTGAGATTCGCAGCGTTCTTGATTGGCGAAGATTCTTGGTAGCTCTTTTCATTTTGCGGCAGTAGGCCCAGATACCGCTCGGTGTAGATGGTGTCGTAGTAGTGCCAATCCGTGACCGGGCCGCCCGCGAAACCCACCTTAAAGTCTTCCGGGTCTTCGAACATGGCGTGCAGCGTCATATGGCCGCCGTAGCTCCAGCCCCAAATGCCGATGCGGTTCGCGTCCACGTACGGAAGCGACTTGAGATAGGCGGCGCCGTCCCGCTGGTCGGAGAGTTCCTGCGCTCCAAGGCGGTAGTGGATGGGCTCCTCGAAAAGATGGCCTCGGCCAGCGGATCCCCGGTTGTCCAGCGCGAAGACAATGTAACCCTTTTGGGCCATCATCTCGTGCCACAGAAATGTCGGCCCATTCCAGGCATTCAGCACGACCTGGACATGTGGACCACCGTAGGTGAAAACCAAGACGGGATACTTGCGCCCGGGGTCGAAGTTCGGCGGCTTGATCATCATCGCGTTGAGCTGGATGCCGTCATGCGAGCGCACGGAAAGGAATTGTACGGGCGACAAATGGTAGTCGGCGAGCTCGGCATCCTTGTTTTCCTTCACGACGGCGATGCGCGAACCTTCGGCCCGCAGAAGGTCCTGACGCGGCGGGTACGTGGCGCTCGAATAGGTGTCGATGAACGCGGAAGCATCGGGAGCAAAATTGACTCCGTGCGTGCCGTCGTCCTTGGTGATGCGCGTGAACCCGGAACCATCGAGTGCAACACAGTAGAGGTGACGATCGAGAGGAGACTTCTCCGCGGCGGTGAAGTAGACGAGCCCCTTCGTTTCATCGATGCTATGGACGGCGAACACTTCCCAGTCGCCCTTGGTGAGCTGCGCGAGCTGCTTACCCTCGAGGTCATGGAGATAGATGTGCCGGTAGCCCGAACGCTCGCTGCTCCAGACGAACCGCTTGCCGTCTGTCAAGAAATGCAGATCGTCGCTAACGTTGATCCAATACGGGTCTTTCTCCGTGATCGCAGTGCGCGTCCTGCCCGATCCAATCTCGGCAATCAACAGATCGAGTACGGTCTGTGGTCGGTTCAATCGTTGAATCGCCAGATGCTTGGAGTCGGCCAGCCAGTTTACACGCGCGATGTAGATGTCGGTTTCCGCGCCCGTGTCCATGACGCGAGGCTCGCCTCCCCGAATCGACGCAACCAGGACGCGCACGACGGGATTGCTGCCCCCAGCGGGGGGATACCGCTCTTGATCGGCCTCGCCGGAGAAGGAAGAAAAATCTACCAGCGGATACTCCATGACCTTCCGCTCGTCCATCTCAAGATACGCAATCGAGGAAGAATCGGGAGCCCACCAATACGCAGTAGTGATCTCCAGTTCTTCCGGGTAGACCCAGTCCAACTCACCTTTGCGAATTTCTTCCGTGCCTCCCCGCGTGACGGCCCGCTCTTTCCCATCGGCCGCGTCGACGAGCCAAAGATTGTGATCGCGGACGAAACTCACATGCCGACCGTCGGGCGAGATTTTCGGGTCCGCGATCTCTTCCTTGCCAGAAACCAGCGCGTGTGCCGACTGTGTTTTCAGGTCGAACCAAGCGAGCGAGGCCGGCCCCTGAAACAGCAATGCGGAGCCGTCCGGCGCCCATTGGTATTGGGGAGGAGCGTGGCGCCCAAGACCGGTCGCCTGAGTGGAGTTTTCCGGTTCCGCAGGCAACGCGGACGCCAGCTTCTCCGAGGGAACGAGCAGGTGACTCTTGCCCGAGGCGGCGTCCATGATCCAGAGCTCTTTCTTTGCTTCCCCTGGGCGTTCGGGCGGAGTTTCTTTGAAAAAGCTAATCGTTTTGGAGTCGGGAGCCCATGCCAGGCCGGTCACCGGGTGACCGCTCAAACTCGGCTCGCTATAGATGCGGTCTACGGTAAGGGTTTTGAATGCCGCTTGGGCCGCTGCCGGGCGCGGGGTTGAAGGCTCCTGCGCCGCAGCTGCCGGATGAGTCGCGCAAACCACACAGACCAGGGTGCCGAACAGGAAAGACGCGCCGGCCGAAAGCCGCATGTTGCCTCCCTCACAGCGGCCCATATCTTAGCCTGAGCGATGCGATCAACAAAGCGAGTGCGAACTTAGCCTAAAGTTCGACCCGGTCGGAGGCGAGAGGTTGATCGGATGCGGAAATTTTTTCGCCTCGTAGGGACGCAACATGTTGCGCCCCAATTCAGCAACCAAACCCAACATCAAGCGCTTCCTTCTTGCGCTTCCTTCTTGCGCTTCTTTCTTTGCAAACCTCGCTCGTTACCCCGGCGGCCACCGAAACCCACGCCCTCCCAAAAGGTGCACATGCAGATGAAACACGGTCTGCCCCGCGCCGTGTCCCGTGTTCACAACCGTGCGGTATCCCTCGCCAAGCTTGAGTTTCCGAGCTAACTCCGCCGCCACCAACTGCACCTTCCCCAACACCGCTTGATCTTCCGCAACCGCGTCATTCAACGAACCAAAATGTTTGCGCGGACAGATGAGAATGTGCGTCGGCGCCTGCGGGTTGATATCTTCAAACGCGAAGACGTCTTCCTCTTCGTGGACGATCTTGGACGGGATTTTCTTCGCTCCGATTTTGCAGAACAAACAGTCAGCACTCATTCATTCCTCCCCCGGCGCACCTGGGTCCAGGCGGAAGATCAACGGCGCGACGCCTTCTCGGTCGCGAAGCTGCTCGCCAAGTTGTTGCGCCGCGTCTTCTCCCGAAACTTTGCCGACGCGTACCCGATAAAAGGAGCCGTTGGGTGAATCAAATTCCTGGATGAGAATGGGGGAATAGGAAACACCCAGGCGCGTGCGGAGCCGCTCTGCGTTGGTCCGGTCGCGGAACGCCCCGATCTGCACGGTGAAGAATCCCGCCGTGGGATCAATGGCCGACAGGATTTCCAGCCGAACCGGAACCACGCCGGGGCCGATCGACTCGATCTCACGAGCCGCTGCATAAGACAAGTCAATGATGCGACTCTCGACGAATGGGCCGCGGTCGGTGATTCGCACGACGGCGGACTTCCCGTTGCCCAGATTCGTAACCCGCACGACGGTATTGAACGGCAGCGTCCGATGCGCCGCCGTCAGTTTATACATGTCGTAAATTTCGCCATTCGACGCCTGCCGCCCATGAAACGGCGCGCCGTACCACGAGGCGTTGCCTTCTTCGAAAAAGCCACTGGCGTGGGGACTGGGAGCCGCCGGCGAAGTGTTTTCTTCGCGGTTCGCCGCTTCAGAAGGAGGTGCGGCGTTCGGCTGAATCGGTGGAGGCTGGCGGCTAGCGGCGGGCTGGCGTGCGGCGCAACCCGTGAGGAAGACCGCGCAGACAAAAAATGCCGTCGCTGCACCCACAATTTGCGAAGGAAATCCAACTTCTCTTGCGGCGCGAGCAACGTTCACAGGTTCCCGCTCATGATTGGGGATTCTGCTCCGGTGGGGATCGCCGCGCCGCAGTGCGCGCTTCGAGCTTCGCAGCCGCTTCCGTGAGTTTCGCCGAAACATCCCGAAGAAAAGATGCCGTGCGGCGTTCCGTTTCCGGCGCCACTTCTTCCTCAACATAGTGCCGGAGTCGCGTAAGCTCTTCATCCAGCCGCCGGCCGATTTCTTCAAATTTGTCCATAGTTGTATCCCCCCGGAAGTCGCGGAGCGATTTGGGTATTATAGGAACGCTCCGCGAGTGCCGCAAGGAGGAGAGTTGGCCCTTCCCCATCAATGGCAATACCGTCTCGAACGATGGAAGAACACAGTGCGCAGCTTTTTCGGCGGCGCCAGCCAGCAACCCCGCCCGAAGGTTTGTCCCGCCTGCGGATCGTTAGTGGGGATTAGCGCCACGCGTTGCCATCAGTGCGGGACGAACCTGACCTTTTCCCTGGCGGCGGTGAGCAAGGGCCTCTCCGGATTCTTCGGAGGCCGCGCGCCGGTAACCACCGTCCTGCTCATCGTGAATCTCCTCATGTTCGGCGTGACCTGGATGGCCATGTCAGCCGCGGGTGAAAGCATCGGGCTGCGTATTTTGTGGGGCATGGGCGGCGAAGCAAGTTACCGGCTAGGGGCGAGCTATCCGTACTCCATTTTTATCATGCACGAGTGGTATCGCCTGGTAACCGCTATGTTTCTGCACGGAGGATTGATTCACATCGGCTTCAACATGATGGTGCTGATGGACATTGGCCCGGTCGTAGAAGAGGTCTATGGCTCGGCGCGGTTCTTGTTCTTGTACACGGCCACAGGTGTGGTGGGATTTCTGCTTAGCGCCTTTAGCGGGCATAACTCGATAGGGGCCAGCGCGCCGATTCTGGGACTGATCGGATTGATGATTGCCATCACGACAAAGCGCAGCGGAGCGCACATGCAACAGCTGCGCTCGCGGCTCATTTCCTGGGTGGTATCGATTTTTGTCTTCGGCTTTCTGATGTCCGGCGTAGACAATTGGGCCCACGCCGGCGGATTGGCCGCGGGTTTCGGGCTCGGAAAACTGTTTGCGGACCGGGAACCGATGAACGCGAGCGAGCGTCGCACAGCGAACGTGCTTGGGTGGCTGGCAGCCGCTGTTGTGGTTGCCAGCTTTGCGCTGATGATTCTGCACTATCGCGACCCGCTGCCCGGGTCGTAGACCGTGCATTCTGTCGTCAGGTGCTGAATATCAACTCTTTCCGCACGGTCCCGCATCCTGTTTCCCCGGACCTCGCGGAATGCGCTACTCTGATCCTCAGGCAAACCGCCGCGCAATGGAACCTCACTCCATCGTCATCGTCAGTCTTCACACGCCTAAGGAGAAAGTCTGGGGCGAGATCCTCGCCATCAACACCGCCGGCATTACGCTTCGCGGCATCGACCTGAACTCTTTCGATCACTTCATCCGCCAGATCAACGAACCCGACACCGAGCGCATCGGCGTGCCCACGCTCTTCTTCCCCATGACGCGCATCGAGCGCATCACCCTGGACGAGCCTGCGGGCTCCATCCCTTCCATGGACGAGCTTTTTAACCGTAAAGTCGGCCGGTCTCTCATCGAGTATCTGGCCCAGTTCGCCTGAACTGCGCTATCCTCTGTCAGGATGAAAGGCCGCATCTGGACGGTACCCAATCAAATCACACTGCTGCGTCTGGGCTTCCTGCCGATTTTTCTCAGCTTGATTTCCTATGAACACTACAAGTGGGCTCTGCTTGTTCTGGTTGTCTCGGGTCTAACCGACCTCTTCGACGGATGGCTCGCGCGCCGGCTCAATCAGCGCTCCTCGCTGGGCGCCTATCTTGATCCCATCGCCGACAAACTCCTGCTTTCTTCATCTTTCGTTATTCTCGCGTACAAGCAAAAAATCGCCTGGTGGCCCACCATTATCGTTCTCAGCCGCGATATCTTGATTCTCGTCGTTGCGATCGTGATTATTCTCATCTCCGGATACCGGCCTTTCCCTCCCAGCATTTTCGGCAAGCTCACCACATTCTTTGAAATCGCCCTCGTCTTCACGGTGGTGCTGGTCGCGGCGTATCCGAGCGTTAATCTAGGCCCTGCCATTCACCCGCTGATGTACGCCGTCGCCGCCATCGCCACTTTTTCTGCTTTTCACTACTCGTTCACGGTTACCCGACATCACGCCAACCAATAGATCGGGTCGCGTGCCTTATTTCGCGCGTTCGTAGGCCTGATTCAGCCACCACATGGCGTCGCGCAGGTCCTCCGCCGAGCGAATCTCGAACGAACGCCACCGCGCAGGCTTCTCGCGCTCGAAGTCCAAGCGTGGATCGTCCATCGCGCGGCGCAACAGCTCCGGCGGCATCGATTTCATTTTAAAGATGATCGAGTTCGGGGTGCCTATGCTGCGCGTAACCGGCAAAGCGGCGAAAATCCTCGCTTTTCGATAGTAGCCCAGCAGACCAAACATGGGCCGCGACGTAACGTGGGGCCAGCGCTGTAATTCCTGTCCAAGCATCCCGGACCATTCCTTCATTTCCTCCGTGATGCGTGAGAATCCGGGCCGCGCGGGGCTCTTTTTCTTGGACTTCATGCGAGAGAGTCACGTCTTTCGGGGCATAAGGGCGGCAAAACAGGCATCGCGGCCGGGCCGCCTGGCGGCAGCAGAAGCTTCGGCTCTGTCAGCGCTTGCACTTGCTCCAGCGAAGCATCCGGCGCAAGCTCGCGAAGCATAAGGCCCCTCGGTGTCACATCAATGAGCGCCAACTCGGTCACAATATGATCTACGACCTCTACACCTGTTAGCGGCAGCGAGCATTTCTTCAGGATCTTAGGCTTGTTGTCTCGTGTAGCGTGTTCCATGGCAATGAACACGCGCTTGGCGCCCGCGACCAAGTCCATCGCTCCGCCCATACCCTTTAACATTTTCCCCGGAATCGCCCAATTCGCGAGGGTTCCCTTTTCATCCACTTGCAGCGCGCCCAGCACTGTGAGGTCCACATGCCCGCCGCGGATCATCCCGAAGGAATCCGCCGACGAAAAATAACAAGTCCCAGGAAGTTCCGTAACCGTTTCTTTCCCGGCATTGATGAGGTCCGCATCGATTTCGGAGTCCAGCGGATACGGCCCGACTCCAAGCATGCCGTTCTCGGATTGCAGAATCACATCCATGCCCGCGGGAACGTAGTTGGCGACCAGCGTGGGCATGCCGATTCCGAGATTCACGTAGTAACCGTCGCGCAGTTCAAGCGCAATGCGCCGCGCGATCCGTTCGCGTTTCTGTTCCTCCGTAAGCGCCAAGACGATTCTCCTCAGTTTCGACCAACTTGTAGGGGCGCAGTACCGCTGCGCCCTAGCGATCGAGCACTAGACAAGCCCGCGCTATTTTCTAGTCGTTCGCCGTTCGATGCGTTTCTCATACCGCGACCCTTGCAAAATCGCATCCACAAAGATTCCCGGCGTATGAATCTGGTCCGGCGGCAGTTGCCCAAGCTCGACAAGCTCCTCCACTTCAGCAACGACGTAGTCCGCTGCCGTTGCCATCATCGGATTGAAATTGCGCGCCGTCTTCCGGTACATGAGGTTCCCCCACCGGTCGCCCTTCCAAGCCTTGACGAATGCAAAATCTCCACGCAACGCTCGCTCCAGAACGTACGCCCGCCCGTCGAATTCCCGCGTTTCCTTGCCTTCCGCCACCATCGTGCCGTAACCCGTCGGCGTAAAAAACGCGGGAATCCCCGCGCCCCCCGCGCGGATTCGCTCCGCAAACGTCCCCTGCGGATTCAACTCCACCTGCAACTCGCCGCTCAGCACCAGCTGCTCGAACAGTTTGTTCTCGCCCACGTACGTCGAAATCATTTTCTTGACTTGGCGATTCTGCAGCAGCACGCCGATTCCGAAATCGTCGACGCCGGCATTGTTGCTGACTACGGTGAGGTCCTTCGTGCCCCTACGCCGCACCGCCGCGATCAGATTCTCTGGAATACCGCAGAGTCCGAACCCGCCCATCAAAATTGTGGCGCCGTCCGACAACTTGTCGATGGCAGCTTCTGCAGAGGAGATGCGTTTGTCCATGAGCGTTGGTAAGACTATCCGGCGCAGTTTACCCCAAGTTATGGCAGACGGGTTACCAGCCCGGACGCGTTGCTTCCAGCTCCTAGTTCGCGCTCTTGGTTTCTTCCACGGCGACGATAGCGCAATGATCGGGAACCGTAGCAGCTTCTTTGCAATGGTCTTCGGCCATTTTCCTTGCCTCTTTTTCCGTGCGGCGCCCAAACGCATAGCCGTAATGTCCGCTCGCGGAAACCGCAAAAGCCTTTTGCGGAGGCATGCTTAGGAAAGCGCGAAATTCCTCGCGCCCGGCCGCCGAAAGCTCGCTAGGCGCACTGACGTCAGGGGGCGTGGGAAGAGATAGCAGAGCGGATCGAAGGGTGAGATTTTGGCTCGCCAAAAAGCCATCCACCATCGGCGCCCAGATGGGAATTCCTCCGAGCGAAAACAAACCGTGGCCATCCCTGCGAAACGCCGCCGCGCGAATGAATGTGGCGTTCCCGCCCGCCGCGGTAAACGCGTGAAAAGACTGCGCCGCGATCTGCGGTCCGAAGAAATGGTCGTTGTCCGAGTACACCCAAAGCATGGGTATCCGCGATTTTTTCCCGAAGTCGGAGAAAGCCTGCACCAATTGGCCGGGGTTGCAGACCTCGTCTGGTCTTCTTGACCCGCGGCCTCCGGCAAAACTGATAGCGGCGACCAGGCCGGGCGGCGGATCAGCGGTGAGCGCTACCGTCGCAAATCCGCCGGCCGATACGCCGACGGCGATGATCCGGGACGCGTCCACTTCCGGTAATGTGGAAAGGTACGCGATCGTGGCGCGCAAATCTTTCGCAGATTCCGTGCCGGAATCGTAATAGTCCGATCGAGGCGAACATGTGTGAGCGTCCTCGTTGTAGCCACCGCCCGAATCGCCGTAACCTCTGCGCATCACAATCACCGTTACCCAGCCTCTGCGGGCAAACTCCCTGGCCTGCGGAATCAGTCCCCAAGGAGTCATCCCTGGGCGCTGGTCGGCTTCCCGCGGAGTTCCGTGGCTGACCAAGGCCAGCGGATGCGGTCCGGGCTCATTGGGGCGCACCATCACGGCTTCCAGGCCGTTCTTACCGGCTTCCCACATAGGAATGCGGAGGGCTTGCTCGACCAGGTCCTGCGCATGCACCTGGGCAAGAGGCCAGATAGAAAAAATCACGGCGAAAATTACGCGATGCAGAGTCATAGGCCGCGGAGGAGCTTGTAGAGTTCATTGGCGGCGTCGAAGTCGGCTTCGAGCTCGCGGGAGCTGAGGCGTTCGCGCAGATCGTCGAGGCGGCGAGCCAGAAGATCAAGCGCGGCAGACAGAACGTCGCGGTTGGTGAGGATGATGTCGCGCCAAGTCGAGTACGGACTCCCCGCAAGCCGCAGCGAATCGCGCAGCCCGGGTCCCGCGACCGTTATCGGCAATCCATTCTCGTCGAGCCGGTCGTACAGAAACGAAGCCAGCCCAACGGCCACGAGCTGCGGCAGATGCGAGGCCAGCCCGACGGCGTAGTCGTGCTGCTGCGCGCCCAGCCAGAGAATGCGCGCACCGATTTTCTCCAACAGCTTGAGGAATGCAGACACCCGCGGATCGCGCGGCGCCGTCGCTTCGCCGATCACGGCATATGCCGCGTCGCGGAAAAGATCGGCGTCCGCATGCGCGATCCCGGCCACTTCCCTTCCCGCCATGGGATGACCTGCCAGGAAAAGCGGCGCGGGCGGCTGCGAGAAAAGCTCTTCCGTGGCCTGTACGATACGCAGCTTGGTGCTGCACGCATCGGTAACCAGCGCACGGCGCGGTGCCAGCCGCGCAATCTCCGGAAGCAGATCGAGCGTGACGCCGATGGGAAGCGCGAGAAAAATCAGGTCGGCGTCGCGAAGCGCCGGTGCAAGATCGCCGGCGGAAACCTCATCGAATGCGCCGCTGGATTGCGCCGCGCGCACTACGTCCGGCCGGTCCCAGCCGGAAATGTGCAGGTCAGTGGCGTACTTGCGCAAGGCCAGCGCGAACGAGCCGCCGATCAGCCCGGTGCCCAGGATCGTTACTCGGTTGATCAGATGAGCAGTCATGCGGAAAAGTTCAAGCGATACGCCGCCCGATCGCGGGAGCGATAATGCGCAGTTCGCTCATCAGCTGCGTGAATTGGCTCGGGTCAAGCGATTGCGCGCCGTCGGAAAGCGCATGATCCGGATCGTTGTGCACCTCGATCAGCAACCCATCCGCGCCCGCCGCCACTGCCGCGCGGGCCATTGGCGGCACTTTGTCGCGGCGGCCAGTGCCGTGTGAAGGATCACCAAACATCGGCAGATGGGAAAGTTTTTTGACCACCGGAATGGCGGCGATGTCGAAGGTATTCCGCGTGTACGTCTCAAACGTGCGGATGCCGCGTTCGCACAGAATCACATCGTAGTTCCCGCCGCTCAAAATATATTCCGCGCTCAGCAGCAGCTCTTCCATCGTCGCGGACATCCCGCGCTTCAGCAGCACCGGCTTGCGAACTTCGCCGAGCGCCCGCAGGAGATGGTAGTTCTGCATGTTGCGCGCTCCAACCTGGAAGATATCCACATATCCGCCCATCATCTGGATCTGCGAAGGGTCCATCACCTCGCTGACGGTGAACAGCTTATATTTTTCGGCGGCTTCTTTCATCAGCTCGAGGCCTTTTTCACCTAGGCCCTGAAAAGCGTACGGCGAGGTGCGCGGCTTGAACGCGCCCGCACGAAGAATTTTTGCGCCGGCCTTCGCCACGCTCTCCGCAACCGCCTGAATCTGCTCCCGCGATTCCACCGAGCATGGCCCGGCGGCAATCACGACCTCATTTCCGCCGATCCGCACACCACGCCCAAGATCGATGATCGTGCCCTCCGGCCTGAACTGCCGGCTCGCCAGCTTAAACGGCTGGGTGATGCGCATCACCTCGCGCACCCCGTCGAGCAGCTCGAAATCCCGATGATCGAAGTCGCGGTGCACGCCCACCGCGCCCAAAACCGTGTGGGACTCGCCGGTCGACCGGTGCACGTTGAACCCGCTGGCGATCAGCCGGTCGATCACATGTTGGATTTGCGCGTCTGACGCGCCTTCCTGCATCACAATGACCATGGGAGTTTCCTGGTGTCCTTCCCTATTCCATTCGCAGCAACCGCAGCGAAAAAGCGCCCGCCTCGGAAGGCGGCCGCTACAAAGGCGGCGAAGACCGTGCCTACAACTTCGGATCCTTTGGCGCGCCGTCCCCGGAATGCATTGCTTCTCGTTCCGCCGAACGCGCCTCATCGATAATCCGCTCGAACAAGCGGCGAATCGCGGCGTCCGAAAGCGGCCCGGGGTTAGCGCGCTCCGCATTCTCCAGCACTTCCCGCTCGCGTTCCGGCTGATACAGCGGCAAATGCTCGCTCTGCTTGATCTTGCCGATCTCCAGAGCGCAGCGCGAACGCTCATTCAACAGCTCCACCAGTTTGCGATCGATCTCATCGATGCGGTGCCGCCAATCACTGAGTGTCATGTCGCAACCTCGCGACGCGATAAGCCACGCCGTGCAGCTTCCTTGAGGGAGTGGACGCGCTCGGCCAGCGCGGCGGCCGCCGCATCCACAGACGTTGCCCGCTCGACTTCGGAGACCAGCGCGGAACCGACCACCGCGGCGTCGGCGAGGCCGCCGAGAACGGAAACGTGCCCCGGGAGCGAAATGCCGAATCCGACGGCGATGGGAAGCTTTGTGACGGCGCGAGCCCGGCGCACTAGCGCGGGGAGATCGTCGGGAAGAGCGTCCTTGGCGCCGGTTACGCCGGTGCGGGAGATAAGATAGAGAAAACCCGAAGAGCAGGCCGAGATTTTGGCGAGGCGCTCGTCGGTCGAGGTGGGCGCACCGAGAAAAACGGTGTCGAGATGGTGGGCGGAGAGTACGCGGCGGTACTCCACCGATTCCTCCGGCGTGAGATCGGTAATCAGCACGCCGTCTGCGCCCGCCGCCGAAGCTGCCGCCGCAAATTTCTCCAGCCCCATCTGCAATACCGGATTGTAGTATCCGAAAAGAACCAGCGGCACCTGCGACCTCTGCCGGATCCGCCCCACAAGATCGAGCACGCCCGCCAGCGTCGTCCCCGCTTTCAGCGCCCGCTCGGACGCCCGCTGGATCGTAGGTCCGTCCGCCAGCGGGTCGCTGAAGGGTATTCCAAGCTCGATGATGTCGGCGCCTGCATCCGCCAGCGCCAGCACAAACCGGCACGTCGCATCGAGCGACGGGTCACCCGCCGTAATGTACGCGATGATGCCAAGCTCCCCGGAATCGCGCAGCTCCGCGAACCGTCTGGAAATACGAGTCGACTTGAGAATCGCGGCGTTCATGGTTTTTGCGAAAGACGGTTTTTGCGAAAGACTAAAGATTAGAGCAGGCGCGAGTAGGTGTCCATGTCCTTGTCGCCGCGGCCGGAGAGGTTGAGGATCACGAGGTCGTCCTTCGTGAATTGCGGTAGGCGTTCGATTAGACCGGCAATCGCATGCGCGGATTCGAGCGCCGGGATGATGCCTTCGGTGCGCGCAAGTAGACGCGCGGCAGCAAGGGCGGCTTCATCGGAGACCGCCGCATATTCGGCGCGGTGCTGGTCGGCGAGCCACGCGTGCTCGGGGCCGATGGCCGGGTAGTCGAGTCCTGCGGAAATAGAATGTGTCGTCGCGATCTGCCCGTCGCCGTCCTGCAAGACATACGTGTACGTGCCCTGTAGCACGCCGGGACGCGCGCCCGTGTAGCCCTGCGCAGCCCCAAGCCGTGCGGCATGCTCGCCGAGCGCACCGCCTCGCCCGCCTGCTTCAATGCCTACCAGTTTCACGGATGCATCGCGCAGAAACGCGTGGAAGAGGCCGATGGCGTTCGAGCCGCCCCCGACGCACGCGTAAAGATGCGTAGGCAGCCGCCGCTCCGCTGCAAGAACCTGCTCGCGCGCTTCGCGGCCGATCACCGACTGAAAATCACGCACCATCGTAGGATACGGATGCGCGCCAAGCACCGAGCCGAGCAGATAGTGCGTGCTGCGCACGTTGGTCACCCAGTCGCGCATCGCCTCGTTGATGGCATCCTTCAGCGTGCGGCTGCCCGCTTCAACGCCCACCACCTGCGCACCCAGCATCCGCATGCGCGCCACGTTGAGCGCCTGCCGCGCCATGTCTTCGGTGCCCATGTACACGATGCACTCGAGCCCGAGATGCGCCGCGATGGTCGCGGACGCCACACCGTGTTGGCCCGCACCGGTCTCCGCTATGATCCGTGGCTTCCCCATCTTTACCGCCAGCAGTCCTTGTCCGATGGCGTTGTTGATCTTGTGCGCGCCGGTATGCAGAAGATCCTCGCGCTTCAGGTAGATTCGCGGCCCGCCGAGATGTGCGCTCAAGCGCGACGCAAACTGCGATGGCGTAGGGCGTCCCGCAAAATTCTTCAGCAGCCCGTGAAATTGCGCCTGAAATTCCGCATCGGACTTCGCGAGCTCGTACGCACGCTCCAGCTCGAACAGCGGCACCATCAGCGTCTCGGGCACATAGCGCCCACCGTAAGGGCCAAAACGCCCCGGAACCGCGGCCGGAATCAGAATCTCTGTGCTCATTGCTCCCTATTTTGCTGCGGCTGCGGCCAGCTCTTGATTGGCACGCTCGACTTCCTGAAAAAACTCGCGCATCTTGCCGTGATCTTTCTTTCCCGGTCGCGCTTCCACGCCGCTGGCAACGTCCACCGCGTGCGGCCGGACCGTGCGAATCGCTTCGGCCACATTCTCTGGTGTAAGGCCCCCAGCCAAAATGATAGGTCGAGAGGCCGCAGCACGCCGCGCGAAAGCCCAATCGGTAGTGTGGCCAGTACCACCATATTGGCCTGCGTGAGCCGCGTCCAGCAAGAATCCGGAAACTCCGCGAAATCTCCCGAAGTCCGACAGTGAAAGGTCCGACGTCACCCGGAACGCTTTGATCACCGGAACCATTTTTGCGCAAAACGCCGCCTGACGCGGACTTTCGTCGCCATGCAACTGCACCGCCGAAAGCTGCAATGCCCCAGCCAGTGCCACGACCGCCGTCGACTCCCAATTCACGAAAACTCCCACGGCCTCAACACCCTCCGGGAGCGGCTGCCGCAGCTTCCAGGCCTCCGCAGGCGCGATGACGCGTGGACTCTTTTCGTAAAAATTGAATCCCAGCGCGTACGCGCCCAATTCGCAGGCTGCCCGCGCGTCGCGCGCATTGGTGATGCCGCAGATTTTCACGCGAACCATCGCCGAACCGCCTACTCCGCCGCTGGCGTGGCACCCAGCAGCTCGGCCAGAGCAGCATCTGGATCGGGGGCCAGCATCAGTTGCTCGCCGATCAGAAACGCGTCGAAGCCCGCCGCGTGCAGGTGAACCAGATCGTCGTGCGCGCGAAGCCCCGATTCGCTCACCGCGATGCAATCCTCCGGAATGCGCTCGACCAACTCGAAGGAAGTCTCAACCCGCACGCTGAGCGTCTTGAGGTCGCGATTGTTCACGCCAACAATCCGCGCCTCGGCGGCAAGGGCGCGATCGAGCTCCGACGCCGTGTGCACCTCAACCAGCGGCTCCATGCCTAATTCGCGCCCCAACGCTACAAGCTCGCGCAGCAAAGCGTCACTCAGCGCCGCGACGATCAGCAGAAAACTGTCCGCATCGTTGGCCCGCGCCTCCCACACCTGCCAGGGATCAAAGATGAAATCCTTGCGCAGCACGGGCAGCGCAACCTCTTTCCGTGCATCCCGCATATTCTTCAGCGACCCATTAAAAAATTCCGGCTCGGTCAGAACCGAGAGCGCCACGGCGCCGGCCGCTTCTAGACTGCGGCCGAGCACAACCGGATCGAACGGATCACGCAGCACTCCACGAGACGGAGACGCAGGCTTCAACTCGGCGATAACGTTCAGCCCCGCGCGGGAGAGCGCCCCGGAAAAATCGCGAAGCGGTGTGGCCGCTTTCACGCCGTATTTCAGCGCGGTTTCCGGCAGTACCCGCTTGCGATGATCCACCGCAGCCCGCCGCGCGTCCAGAATGCGGTCGAGCACCGTCCCCGTGTTAGCGTGAGCAGACATTTGCGTAAGTTTGTATGCTAGGGGTCGCAGATGAGGGTGTCAAATGTGCATGACTGAGTAGTGAGTGGTGAGTAGCGAGTAGTGAGCAGGTTCGGCCGGAGAGGCAGCCTAGGGAAATGATGGGTTACGGAGAACAGTATGGGGCTCTGCTGAAGGCGATTGCCGACGAAGCGGATACGATGGCGATGCGCTATTTTCGCGCGGCCGGAATGCGCGTTGAGAGAAAAGGTGACGGAACCGCGGTGACAGAAGCAGACCGTGCAATCGAAGAAATGGCGCGAGCCAAAGTGGCGGCCAGCGGCATCCCGCTCGACGTCTTCGGCGAGGAAATGGGCGCGGGTGAAGATAAGGCAGCGCATCCCTTAGTCCGGCCGCGGCTGATCATCGATCCGATCGACGGCACCGAGGAATTTTCTCGCGGCATTCCCACTTTCGGAACGCTGCTGGGTGTCGAGCGTGAAGGTGCCATCGTGGCCGGCATGGCGAGCGCGCCTGCGCTTGCAGCCCGCTGGTGGGCGTACCGCGGCGAGGGTGCCTATCGTGACGCACAAAGAATTCACGTCTCGAACGTCGCGCGGCTCAGCGAAGCCATGGTCTTCACCACCGGCACCGGCCCCAGCAAAGGGAAAGAAGCCCGCGAAAAAATACGTCGCCTTGCCGACGCTGCCCGCAATGGCCGCGCCCTAGGTGGATTCTGGCAGCACATGCTCGTCGCGGAAGGCGCCATTGAAGCCGCTCTGGATTGGACATCGAAGCCCTGGGACCTCGCGCCTCTGGGCATCATCGTGGAGGAGGCGGGCGGCCGATCCACGAACGTGCGGGGAGAGCGAACCATCTATACTGGAGATTTCCTGAGCACCAACGGGAAGATCCACGAAGAGGTTTTGAAGCTATTACAATGAACGCCGCGGAGGCGTGCAAAATCAGTGCGTGCGCCACGAAAGCCCTCTCCAAATTGGACGTTCCCTCGATAGCGGCGAACACCTACTCTGCTGAAGTAGAATCTCGCCGGATGGAGAAATTCCGATGAACGCGCAAGCGCAAGCCCAAAAAGCGGAACAGCTGCGGGGCCTGCACCACGGCCCGAAAATCCTTGTACTCCCGAATGCCTGGGATGTAGCCAGCGCCCGCATCATTGAGGAGCTTGGCTTCCCCGCCATCGCCACGACAAGCGCGGGTGTCGCCGCAGCATTGGGCTACCCGGATGGCGAGCACATTTCTCGCGACGAAATGCTGGGCGTAGTCGCTCGCATCGCCGGCGCCGTGCGCGTCCCAGTCACCGCGGACATCGAGGCGGGCTACGGCGTAACTCCTGCGGACATGGCGGAAACGGCCAAGGCCGTCATAGCTGCGGGCGCCGTCGGGATGAATCTGGAAGACGTGACCGGGAGCGACGAAACCTCGCAGGTCGCGCTACCGCTGCAAATCAAGAAAATCCACGCCATTTGCGAAGCCTCCGCTTCACTAGGCGTCCCGCTGGTGTTGAACGCGCGCACCGACATCTACCTGATGCCCATCGGGCCGGCTGAAACGCGCTTCGAGCGCACCGTCGAACGTCTTCGCGCGTATCGCCAGGCAGGCGCAGATTGCGTGTTCGCGCCCGGAGTCCGCGACGCAGAACTCATCGCAAAGCTGGTGAAAGCGCTCGACGCTCCGCTGAACATTTTGCTCACCTCCGGTTCTCCCTCCATCCGCGAACTGGAGAAAATGGGTGTCGCGCGCGCCAGCACCGGCTCCGGCGTCATGCGCGCCGCGCTCGGGCTGACCCGGCGCGTCGCCAAAGAACTGTTGGACACCGGCACGTATGCGTCACTGCTCGATGGCGCGGTGCCCTTCGCGGAAGTGATGCAAATGCTCGCTCGCAAGAATCCGTGACGCGATGCCCGGCAGCGCAAAGCTCCTCCGCGTCCTGAACGAAGAAATCGTCGCGTGTCGCCGTTGCCCTCGCCTGGTCACGTACCGCGAAAAGGTCGCACGGGAAAAGCGGCGCGCCTATCGCGACTGGACCTACTGGGGCAAGCCCGTTCCCGGATTCGGCGACGCCAAGGCGCAACTCCTGATGGTAGGACTGGCCCCGGGAGCGCATGGCTCCAATCGCACCGGACGAATGTTCACCGGCGACCATTCTGGCGTGTTCCTCTACCAAGCGCTGTACGACGCCGGCTTCGCCAATCAGCCTACCGCCCTGCGGCGCGACGACGGCTTGCGCCTGCACAACGCCTACATCACCGCAGCGGCCCGTTGCGCCCCGCCGGACAACAAACCGTTGCCACAAGAAATGTCGAATTGCCGCGAATACCTGGAACGCGAGATCGCCATTCTGCGCCCAAAAGCGATCCTAGCCCTCGGCAAAGTCGCCTGGGACGTCTATCTCGGCATTCTGAAGCACCAGGGGCTCCTCACAGCGTCACGCGCTGCGCACCCCTTCGCGCACGGAGCGGAGGCCGACTTCCCCGACGCGGGCACACGGCTCTTCGGCGTCTACCACCCCAGCCAGCAAAATACTCAAACGGGCCGCGTCACCCCCGCTATGTACGCCCAGGTCCTGCGCCGCATTCGGCGTTTCCTCGAACGCGGTTAGTTCGATCGCGCAAATCGCGCCTCGCGCAACTGTCAGCGTAAACTTACGCATCGGTGCCGCCACCCGACAGTCCTCGCTGCGTTCCCGCCATCCGGCGCCATTCGCATTTGCAAATATCATTGAATCAATAGCTTGGAGGTGCCGCCAAAAGGCAGCGATGGCTCCCGGAATGCTCCCGAAAGGTTCCCAGAGGAGGAACCATGAAAGGTACTCGATTTTTCGCCAAGGCTGCAGCCATCCTCACCGTAGCCATCAGGTCTAGCCTGCTGGCAACTGCAGTAACCCCTCAAGAGCCCCCGCAGGAGTCCGCTGCACCCGCAGTCCAAGATCGGCCGGTTCAGAAACCCGCCGACGGGCGGCGCAGCGCGAACCTGCCGGTGGAAGCCTACGCGGTCACGCCGGGGACGAAGTTCCTCGTGCGTCTGGAAGATGAGCTCGACACGAGAGGCACGCGGGAAAACAGCAGGTTCAAGGTCAAGACGCTCGAGCCGCTGGAAGCCGGTAGCGGCATCTATCTGCCGCCCGGCGCCGAAATTCGCGGTCACGTGAGTCGCGTGGAATCCGCGGGGATCGCGGGCCGCGCTCGCATCTGGCTCACGTTTGACGACGTCCGCACCAAGTTCGGGGAGCTGCCGATTGTCGCCGAGGTGGTCAGCGTTCCCGGAGACCATAGCGTCAGGACCGGCGGCCCGCAGCGCGAGGGCCTGATCGAAGGCCGCACCAGCACGCAGGAGAGCGCCGCCGAGGCCGCAGCCGCAGGCGCAGCCCTCGGCGCTGTGAAAGGCGTGAAAGACAAAGACAAGAAGGAAGTCGCCGAAGGAGCAGCTGCCGGAGCGATCGCCGCCTACTTGATGGAATCCGGCCGCGGCCATGAGCTCGACCTGCCCAAAGGTGCCAAGCTCGAACTAGAACTCGAGCGCGCCCTCTACCTCGTCAAGGAGTAGTAGTGGCCGCCCCGGATCGCGCCGGCGCGAATTGGTCGCCGCTGTAGCCGCCCTCTTCAGAGGGCGTGGTTTAGATGACAACTCACCTACACCGAAACGACGACCCAGTTCGAGCCCTCGGCGACTTCCTTTCTCCCGTTGACGCTGTTCCGTTCCATCTAAACCCCGCGATCTGACACTTCGAGGCTCAGGGTCAAAGACCGCGGCTACAGCATTCCGCTACCGGGCTTACCCCGCTTGGCAAGCGCCCATGCTCTTGTTAGAGTCAAACTAACCAGCCTGCGCAAGAATCTAAGAAAACGAAGACTGGCTACAACGGAGAGGGCTGAGCCGCATGGGCGACGAGACAAAATCAGCGGTGCGCGCGGTCGAAACCGGCGAGCGCAAAGACCGCGTCCTGATTGTCGAGGATGAAGACAACGCGCGGAAAGGCTACGAGCAGCTCCTTCAAAAATGGGGCTATGAAGTTCTCGGCGTCGCGACTGCCGAAGACGTACTGGCCAAGTTCGGCACTTTCCAGCCGGACACGCTTATCGCGGATGTTGAGCTGCCCGGAATGAATGGGCTGGACTTGCTGAAGCAACTCGGCTCGGACCTGAACGGCGTGCCCGCGATCATCATTACCGGCAAGGGCAGCGAGGAGCGTGCGGTGGCGGCCATCGAAGCGGGCGCCTTCTGGTACATCGAAAAACCAATGAAGGCTCCGGTGCTTCGCGCACTCTTGGATCGCTGTCTGGAAAAAGCGCGCGACACCCGTCAACTCGCGGTGCTGCAGCGGCAACTTCGCGAAACCGGCCGTCTGGGCGACCTAGTGGGCGCGTCCAAGGCCATGCAAGAAGTCATGCGCATCGTCGAGATGGCCGCTCCCAGCTCCGCCTCCGTGCTCATCACCGGCGAGACCGGATCGGGCAAAGAGATCGTCGCCCGAAGCATTCACAAGCTTTCGCCTCGCGCCTCCGGTCCGTTTGTCGCCATCAACTGCTCCGCAATCCCCGAGACCCTGATGGAAAGCGAAATTTTCGGCCATGAGCGCGGCGCCTTCACCGGTGCTGCGGAGCGCCGCATCGGATGCTTCGAGCTGGCAGATGGCGGCACGCTGCTGCTCGACGAGATCGGCGAGATGCCTGCGCCGACGCAGGCAAAGCTCCTGCGCGTCCTGGAAGACCGCAAAGTGCGCCGCTTGGGAAGCAAGAGCGAGACGCCGGTGGACGTGCGCGTGCTCGCCGCGACCAACAAAGATCCGGAACAAGCCGTCGGCAACGGCCAGTTGCGCCAGGATCTCTTCTTCCGCCTGAACGTTTTCCACATCCATTTACCGCCGCTGCGCGAGCATAAAGACGACATCCCGCTTCTCGTCGAGTACATCCTTCGCGACGTGAATGCGAAACACAACAAGCACGTGCGAGGCGTCGGCGCCGAGGTCATGGACATTTTTATGAGCCATACGTGGCCGGGCAACGTCCGCGAACTGCGCAACGTGCTCGAGCGGTCCACCATCATGTGCGAGAAAGACCTGATCACACGAAGCTGTTTGCCGGATGAGTTCGGCAAGTCCCAAGCCAAAGGCCCTAGCGATCTTTCCACCATCAAGTTTCCGGTGGGCACTACCGTGGACGCCATGGAGCGCGAACTGATCCTGCAAACATTGAACGCCACTGGCAATAACAAAACACGCGCCGCCGACCTGCTGGGAATCAGCCTGAAAACATTGCACAATAAGCTGAAAGAATACGGCGGAGAGCGCGCCGAGGCGGAATAGAGACGCACGATGCAGCTCCGGCTGCGCACAAAACTTACCCTGGTGATGACGGGGCTTGTCCTCCTCGTCGTCGTCGTACTGTCCGGCGTATTCGTCGCGCAACTGCTCGAGCAAGTACTCCAGCAAACCGACAAGCGCACGCACGAGATTGCGCATCAGGTGTTTGAACAGGCCCAGCGAGCGATCACCGATGCAGCCAGCGAAGGGCTGCGACCCATCTCCGACGACCCCGACGACATGCACGAATACGTTTGGCAAGCCTTCAAAATCGACGAGGGACTCCACGCCCAGCTGAAAACCGCCAAAGAGACGCCTTCCATCTACGAAGTGTCCATCACGGATCAAGCGGGAATGGTGCTGGTCTCGACCGATGAATCCCTGCCAGGGAAATTGCTGCCACGGCGGTTGCCTCTATCTCAACTCACGCAGCGCAACACCCTGCACCAAGTGAAGGTGCTTGCCGGTCCGCCGAAAATTTATGAGCTCGACTTCCCGTTCAGCAAGGGCGGCCAGCCGTTCGGCGAGGTGCGCGTCTCGGTGTCTTCGGGACTCTTGCTCGAAGAGATTTTGCCGAGCGTGAGGAAGTTCGGCACGATTGTGCTGCTGGCGTTGCTGATCTCGACGGTTCTTGCAGCAGCTGTGAGCAGCGCCACGCTGGCGCCATTGCGCGACATCTCCGCGCAGTTGGACCGCATTTCGGCCGGTCAATTCGACGCGCCATCACCCGAAGTAAAAGGATTTGCGGGCGGCACCGACGAACTCGGCCAGGTCAGCCGCAAGATCACGCAAGTCGGCCAGCAGCTCCGCGGCGTGCACGAGATTTTCAGCACCATGCGCGAAAACATGAATTCGGTGATGGCCGGCATGGAAGATGGCCTGCTCCTGTTCACACGGGAAGCGCGCGCGGTCATGGTGAGTCCGGCGGCGGAGAAATTTCTCGGCGCTCCGGCCGGCCACTTCCTGGGCCGCCGCGTGAACGAAATCTTTCCCGTCGGGCATCCTTTACACGCGGTGCTGCAGGTTCAAGGCGATGAGTTCAGCGAGATCGCTGCGGAAACCGACTTGGAAACCATTGAAGGCCCGAAGCGCGTCAGCGTCAGCGTGCAGGCCATCCAGGAGGACGGCGCGCGCATGGGTGCTCTGGTCACCTTGCGCGACCTCGATTCCATCGAGAGCATCAACACGCAGTTGCAAGTAAGCGAACGTCTGGCTGCGCTGGGCCGCATTACCGCCGGTGTGGCCCATGAAGTAAAAAACCCTCTGAACTCCATGAGGCTGTGGCTCGAAAATCTGAAAGAGTCTTTGCCCGCGGAGGCCGACAGCAATGCCCAGCAGGCGGTTCAGGTGCTGGACAAAGAGATCGACCGTCTGGATGCCGTCGTCAAGCGCTTCCTCGACTTTACGCGCCCGATGGAAGTACGGCTCGAGGCCACGCAACTCGCCGACATTCTGCGCGAGGTAGTCGAGGTGGCGCAGCCTCAATTGCGCAAGTCCAAAGTAGAGGTAGCGCAACTTCTGCCGATCGATGTGCCGGAAGTGTACGTGGATCGTGGGCTGCTGAAGCAAGCGGTGTTGAACCTGGTGCTGAATGCCGTGGATGCCATGCCGAATGGCGGGAAGCTGCACCTGGTACTGAGCCGCCGCGGCGAAATGGCGGAAATCACCGTGGGCGACACCGGAAAAGGGATTCCCCTGGAAAACCGGCAAAAAATTTTCCAGCTTTTTTTCACCACGCGGCCGGGTGGAAGCGGAATCGGCCTGGCAAGTACGTTCCGAATTGTACAGCTTCTCAACGGTTCGATAGACTTTACGTCGGAGGTCGGCCGGGGAACGACGTTTCGAATCGAGTTACCGCTCGCGGCGTGATGATGAAGCAGACATCCATGGAGTCCCTTGCCGGCTCGCGTTGCGCGTACGTACGCGCAACTCTCGCCGCGTTGTGTGGCTTGGCAGTCGCACTGAGCGGCTGCGCCGAACGCAAGGCCAAGGCTAGGGTGTTTCCGTGGTCTAGCGTCGCCATGGTACGGCCGATCCTTCCGAAGATGGCGGGTTTGGCCACCGACGAAACCTCCGATTCGTTTCCCGAGCTCGAGCTCGATGTTCCCCCGCCTCCTTCTCCCCTGGTCCTCGTGAGCGGTGCGCCCCTGCGCCCTCGCGTTCCGGCCGCGCCCTCCGGGCAGAACAATGCCGTCAAGTTCGAGCCGCCTCAGATCGTGCCGCAATTGACGCCGCAAGAAACGGAAGCCGCGCAGCAACAAACCAACTTGAGTTTGAGCATTGCGGAGCGAAACATCGGCGCGACCCGAGGCAAGACGTTGAACGCGATGCAGCTCGACCTGGCGTCCAAAGTGCGAAGCTTCGTCACGGAAGCGCGCGAGGCCGCGCACATCGGAGATTGGACGCGCGCGAGCAACGCCGCAAAAAAAGCCGAGGTCCTCTCCGAAGAGCTTGCGCGATCTCTGTAGCTCCGCCGCGCGGCGCCGCCGGATCGCGTCCAGGCGGTCCTGCCCTTTTTCGGTGAAAAAGCTGTGCGGTAGGAACCGTCCGAACGAATGCGTTAAGATGAAATCATGAAGAACTTCGATGTGGCGATCGCCGGAGGCGGACTGATCGGCGGCGCGATCGCGCTGGAACTCGGGCAGGCAGCCTTGCGTGTTGGGGTGTTTGACCGGGGCGAGCCGGGTCGCGAAGCGTCGTGGGCCAGCGCCGGGATTTTGTCGCCGGCACCGGAGAGTCCAGGAGCGATTCCGATGGTGGGGCTGGGCAAAGCAAGCCTGGCGTTGTATCCGGAGTTCGTGGCGGCGGTCGAGGAAATCTCCGGCCAGAGCACCGGGTTTCGCCCCAAAGGAACCGTTGAAGCGCTGTTTTCGCGCGATGCTGCGCGCGAGTTGAGCACGCTGATCGCATTGCACCACGGCCTGGGATTGAAAGCCGAGCCCCTTCGGCCGGAAGACGCTTGCGAACTGGAACCCGCGCTCAATCCGGATATTGAAGCGGCCGCTCTGCGACCGGACGAAGCTTCGATCGACAATCGCCTACTGACGAGCGCGGTACTGCAGGCTGCGCAAAAGAGCGGCGTCGAGATTTTCCCAGGCCACGCCGCTAACGCGATCTGGCACCAGGGCGACCGATGCGCCGGGTTGGAGTTGCAGGGCGAGAAAATCTCGGCGAAGTGGACGATCATCGCAGCGGGTTCTTTTTCGTCGGGGATCGCCGGAGTGAAAGCGTACGCTCCCGTGCGTCCCGCCAAGGGCCAGATGATCGCGTTGCGCGCGGACGGATTGAAAATGGAGCGGGTCTTGTGGTCGGAGCGAATCTATCTGGTTCCTCGAAACGATGGACGGATTCTGGCGGGCGCCACCGTCGAATACGTGGGCTTCGAGAAGCAGGTGACCGCGGGCGGCGTGGAGAAAATCCTCGCCGCCGCCATCGAGCTGGCGCCGGGCCTGGCAAACGCGCGGATCGATGAGACCTGGGCGGGCTTGCGCCCGGATTCTCCCGATCATCTGCCGATTCTTGGACCCACTGATGTCGATGGATTGCTGATCGCGACGGGTCATTTCCGCAGCGGCGTTTTGCTGACGCCGATCACCGCGCGGCTGTTCCGCGAGTGGATCACGCTGCAGCGGGTGAGTGTGGATTGGGAGCGCTTCAGCCCGATGCGCTTCCTGCAAGCCAGCCAACGGACCTCGGCCTAAGAGCCGCCCGAGCCCGTCTTCGCTTTTGCTTCGTTTTTCCTGCCCACCGCAAAAAAAACAGAGTTGTAAATTAATGAGCCGTTTGCAGAGCGCCGGTTTGCGGATCGGCTGGAGCGATGTAAGAATACTTCTATGAAAAATACAGTCATTACAACAGTAATTCCAATATTCGCGGCGGCCTTGCTGCTCGTTGCTAGCACGATTGCGGAGCAGACGCCGGCGCCTACCGCTCAACCGGCTCCGGCGGCGCAGGCGCAAAAGCCTCCGGCTACGAAGACCGGGCCAGCATCCGGGGCCAGGAGCGCGACCGTTCTGACGCTGAAAACACCGAAGGACAAAGCCAGCTATGCCATCGGCCTCAACGTTGGGAAGAGTCTGCACGGGGATGAGGTGGACGTCGACCCAAGCATCATCTTGCGAGGCTTGCGCGATGGGCTGGCCAGCGGCAAGACATTGATGACGGATGACGAAGTGAAGGCCACGATGGTTGCGCTTCAGAGCGACGTGCGGAAGAGGCAGGAGGCGAAGATGCAGGTGGTCGCGGAGGCGAACAAGCATGAAGGCGAAGCATTTCTGGCTGCGAACAAGACGCAAGAAGGTGTGGTCACGCTGCCCAGCGGGCTGCAATACAAGATCTTGAAAGAAGGCACGGGGCCAAAGCCGACGGCGAGCGACTCCGTGGTGTGCAACTACCGGGGCGCGCTGCTGAACAACACAGAGTTCGATAGTTCGTACAAACGCGGGCAACCGGCAACGTTGCGCGTGAGCGGAGTGATCAAGGGGTGGACGGAGGCGTTGCAGTTGATGCCGGTGGGATCGAAGTGGCAGCTTTTTGTTCCGGCGGAGCTTGCGTATGGGCAGCGCGGAGCGGGCGGACCTATCGGGCCGAACACAACGCTGGTGTTTGAAATCGAGTTGCTGTCGATTCAGGAGAAGGACAGCAAGTAGCGGGTTGGACGCGTCAAGGAAACGCGTTTCGCGTGCCTTTCTAGGGGCGGGCCTGTTTATCCTGAGCCTCGAAGGGCTCCGCCCGGCGTCAACTTCAAGCACAGCGTTCCGGCCAATGCCGAGTCCCATGCGCGCTACGCTCACCGGTAGCCGCTGGTTCACTCCGAGCGACGAGACGCGAAGGCGGCGGCGAGCTGCCGCACTCCAAGCAATTGGCGGAGTTATTGTTGGCGGGCCGGCGGCGGAGTGATGGGGGACGCCTGGCCGACGTGGGTGTATTGGATTTGGCTGCCGTCGAGAGCGAGTTCATGCTCAAGGACGACGTCGAGGGTCGAGCCGCGAGGCAGCTCCGCTTCGGGGCCGCGGGTGAGCAGCACGGCGCCCAGTCCGGCCAGGCCACCGACGCCGGCTCCGATGCCCGCGCCTTTAGCGCCGCCAGCGATGGCGCCGATCCCCGCACCGGTCGCGGTTGTGGTGGCCACGGTGCCGACGTCCTTGCCTTTCCCGCCCGGACCGGTCATCTTCCCTTCCGAGTCCATGGTTTCTTTGCCGCCGCTGTCGGCGCTGCGCGGAGCGGCGTTGAGATCGACGGTGTAGCCGTTGGGAAATATCAGCGTGTTCAGACGCATGCGAAACTCACCGCGGCCCTTGATGCGTCCCGGGCGCTTGGATTCGAGCAGTTCACCACGGAGATAGGAACCCACGGGCACCACGATGCGGTTGTCTTGCGTGATGGGAAATGAAGTGCGGAAGTAGAGAGAGTCGCCGGGTTTGGCGCTGCGCGTCGAGATGCCGTTCTCCAGCACCACCGCAAACCGGGTGCCGGCGGGAACCGTGATGCGTTGGCCGGCGCTGCGCGCGACGGCTGGCTGTGCCGCGGGCGCCACCGGAGCAGGAGCGGAAGTCTGCGGCCCTGGAGGCTCCTGCGCGAGCGAAATGCTGCTGGTGGCACAGAAAACCAGCGGTGCGAGCAGTGTGAAGTAAGCCGAGTGCGTACGGTTCATCGATTCTCCCCTAGTGTGGTTGCGATGCGTCCGGGGGATAGACAGATGCTTGTAGTATACGACGCTGGAGGGTGTTTTCGGTTTTCAGTTATCAGTGGCGTCGTCGACAACTCCATCCACTCTTGTAGGGGCGCAGCACCGCGCCCCTGCTTGGCAACGAAACCAGCGCTTGGTCGGGTTGTCGATGAAGTGGACGACGCCAGCGTATGTAGGCGCCTGGCTTCAGCCAGGCGCTACCACCCCACCCAACTCTCTTTTCTCTGCGTCGAAGAGAACATCGCGGCACTAGAGGGTGACGCGGGTTTTGACCGGTTGGCCGCGAAGAGTTTACGCTAGTGCGAGAGTGGGAGGGTGAAAATGGCGAAGCTGGCGCTGATTTATGGGATGCGGCTATTGCCGGAAGAGGACCTCGGCGAAGTGAAGGACGCGACGGTAGTGTTGAAGAATGGGCGGACCGCCAGAGTGACCATGCACTTGATCGAGGGGAGCAAGGAAGAGATTGAGGCGACATTCCGGGAGTCGGTCGAGGCTTTTTTTGAGATGTATCCGGAGATTTGAGGAAGTCGACAGTTGAAAGTGGAACGTAAAGGGTGGCCGCCATGCTGACCTGTCAGCAAGAGCGGGTTATCGAGCACCGACAAGGGGCGAGGGATCAGCGGTTGCCGAAGTTTTCGGGGTCGGCGTTGGGATCGCCCAGCGTATCGGAGATGAGCACCGTGGATTGGCCGGTCAGCTCGAAACGCTTTCGGCATTTGTAGCAAGCGACGAGATCGTCTAAACGCACCATGTAAGACGCAGCCTTGGCGAATTTCTTCTTGTCTTCCTCACCCATTCCGCGCGGGAGTTCCTTCTTCTTCCGGCAGACCTTCCAGCGCACGGGAAATTCAAATTCGCCATGGCAGCTGGGGCAAACCAACTTGAGCTTTCGGATCTCTTCGCGTTCGGTGTAAAAAGCTCGCTCGTCCATAGTCATGATGCGGGAGTGCGCACCGCCTCCTCAATTGTAACAAATTCCAGACCGAGTTCACGCCAGCGGGGCAGCCAGTACTCAAGAGCCGCAAGGGTATGGGTGCGGTCGGCGTTCTGGCTGCGGTGGCTGCCGTCGTGGAGGCAGAGCACGTCGCCGGAGCCGGTGTGCGTCGCGATGTCGTTTGCGTGATTGGCAATCGGCTCCATGCGCTCGATCAGCCATTCGCCGGTCTGGGCACGCCAATCGCCGGGAATCAGCGACCACATCACCACACGCAGATCAAGCTCGCGCGCGGGCTTCGCGAGCCAGGGACTGCGCATTCCCCATGGCGGCCGAAACCACTTCGGCGGGGCGCCGGACGCAGTTGCGACGGCGTCCTGGCAACGGCACAATTCGTCGCGGATTTGTGCGGGGCCGAGCCAGAGCAGGTTGGGGTGCGTTTGCGTGTGATTGCCGATCACGTGACCCCGGGCGGAAATCTCTCGAACGAGATGCTGGCATTCCCGGGCGAAACGCCCGATCAGAAAGAAGGTGGCGCGCGCTTGATAGCGATCGAGGAGATCGAGCAGCTTCGGGGTAATGGCAGGATTGGGGCCGTCGTCGAAGGTGATCGCCAGTTGGCGAGGAGAGGGGGTATTGCAGATCGTCGGGCCGAAGAGCTGCGCTCGGGGATGTACGGCGCCGTAGATGGTAAGCCCGGTGACGCTTGCGAGCGCGGCGGGCGCGGTAAGCAGCCAGGGATTCACGGGGGTATTCTCGCACGACCGGAGGTTGGTAGACACGGGCAACCCCGAGAGGGGCGCGTTGGTTATGCGTGTACGGGGGCACAGCCAGAAATGGCTGTGCCACAGGCAAGGTGACGGACGCGCTGCTCGAAAAGCTTGATTGGGCGAGCGAGTGTCTGTCAGGATGCTCAGCAAGAACGTTCGCTTGGAGCAGTGGAAGAACTCAGGGGGAAACTGATGGCTGGATTCTGCAGGAATTGCGGCACGGCGTTGGGCGATGGGCAGGCGTTTTGCGCGAAGTGCGGAGCAAAGGTCGGGCAAGCGCCAGCTTCTGCGCAAACTGCGCCGCTACCGGCACCCTCCGCAACACCAGTGGCACCGGCAGCGCCAATGGCACCGGCGGTGGCACCAGGAGCGACGGTGGCTGCGAGCGGAGGCAGCGGCGCGCTCGTGAAGATTCTGCTGATTATCGTGGGGGCGATTTTTCTGCTCGGCGCGATTGGTGTGGGAGCGGTGGTATACGTCGGATACCGAATCCGGCAGAAGGCGCGGGAGATGGGCATGACGCTTCCCTCAGAGAAGCGGCATACGTCGACGCTGCGCGGGGTGGACGGCTGCCAATGGCTGTCGAAGGATGAGGTGAGCGCGGCGATCGGGATGACCGTGGCGCATGCGGACTCCGAGACGGGCGACAACGCCGGATGCATATACACCGTCGCGGGAGACGCTACCGAACTGACGATGAAGCATGTGACGCAGCTCAATAAGAAGCAAACGAGCCAGATGAGCAAGGCCGATCAAGAGAAGGTGGAAGATTTCGGCAAGACGATGTTGAAGGGCAGCGGGGCTCCGAGCGGAAATTCGAGCGAACACCCGGGGGAAACCGCGGTGGTTGCATTCACGGTGGACGAGAACGGCGCCCAATTTCAGATGAAGTTCACTAAAGGGATGTTGAGCCGTTTGGGGCCGATGGCGACGACGAACGTGCCAGACCTGGGAGACGAGGCGTTCGATGTGGCGGGAGCGATGTTGTTAGTGCGGAAGGGCGACAAGCTGCTGCGGATCACGTATACGCAATGCCCGTGCGGGCTGGATGAGATCTTGCCGCTGGCGCGTAAGGTAGCGGGGAATCTATAAGGACGAAAGGCGCGAGAACAGAGTGCCTGACGGTGGAAATGCGAGGCGGAAGGATGGGATTTGAGTTCAATCGCGCTTGAGATCCTCGGACATCCTCACCCTTCGCGCAACGCGCTCTCGACAAGTCGGATGTCCTCAGGATGACAGGTAGGGGGTGGCAGAAGTCGGGATGATGCGCCTAAAACGGCGTGGAGAGCGAACTGATCGCTATTCCGGTTTGCGGAGTTGCTGAAGGTCGATGCCTAGCTGCTGGCATTTTTTGTAGAGGTGGCTGCGCTCGAGGCCGAGGGCGCGGGCGACGTTGGTCATGTGAAAATTGTGGCGGCGAATTTCGGCAAGCAACACTTCCCTTTCAAAGGCTTCGGCGCGTTCGGCGAGGGTGCCGGTGCGCAGTGCGTCCGAGCCGCTCGGTGCGGCGTCGCGTTCCGACCGGCGGTTTGAAGCGGGCAGAACGAGCCGCACGTCGGCCGAAGTCACCGACTCTCCACCGGCGAGAAGCACCAGGCGCTCAACGACATTGCGCAGCTCACGGACGTTGCCGGGCCAGGCATAGCGCTGGAGCTCGGCGATGGCGTCCGCCGCGAAGAGCTTCTCCTTCCAGCCATTCTGCGCCGCCACCTGCCGGGCGAAATGCTCGACCAGCACGGGAAAATCCTCCAGGCGCTCGCGCAGCGGAGGCAGGATCAGCGGAAAAACATAAATGCGGTGAAACAGGTCGCGGCGAAAGCCATTCTGCTTGACGAGATCTTCGAGATTGCGGTGGGTGGCGACGAGGACGCGGACGTTCACGCGGATGGGCTTGTCGCCGCCGACGCGCTCGACCTCGCCCTCTTCGAGAACGCGCAGGAGCTTGGCCTGCATGGCGACAGGCATGTCGCCAATTTCGTCGAGAAACAGAGTGCCGCCGTCGGCTTGCTCGAATTTTCCGAAATGCTTGGCGGCAGCGCCGGTGAAGGCGCCTTTTTCGTGGCCGAAGAGTTCGGACTCGATGAGCTCGGCGGGAACCGCGGCGCAGTTGAGGGTGACGAAGGCGTTGTCGCGGCGCGGGGATTTATCGTGAATGGCGCGGGCCACGAGCTCTTTGCCGGTGCCGGTCTCGCCGAGAATGCAGACGCGGGTTTCGCTGGCGGCGACGCGGTCGATCTGAGCAAGGAGCTTGGTCATCGCGGGACCCGAGCCGACCAGGTCATGCTTGCCGAGACGCTCGCGCAGCTCGCGATTTTCGTCTTGCAGGCGCGAGAGCCGCAGGGCGTTTTCGACGGTGACAAGGAGTTTGTCCGTGGACGACGGCTTCTCCAGAAAATCCAGGGCGCCCAGCTTGGTGGCGCGCACCGCCATTTCAATGTTGGCTTGGCCGGAGACGAGAACGATCGGCGTTTTTACGCCGGCTTTTTTCAAGTCTTCGAGAAGCTCGAGGCCGCTCTTGCCGGGCATCACCACGTCGGACAGGATCAGGTCGAACGTTTCGGTCCGAAGGAGCTCGACGGCACGAGCCGCGTTGTCGCAGACCGTAGCTTCGTGCCCGGCGAGACGGAAGGCTCGAGAAAGCGACGCCAGCGTGTTGGGGTTGTCGTCGACGAGGAGGAGATGGGCTTTGCGTGGCAAGCGTCGGTCCTTTAATGGGCCTTCGATGGCCTTTGATAGAGCCTTTGATCGGGCCTGAGATTGGTCCTTTTCCGGGGTCCTTGCGCTGCGTCAGTCGGAAGCCGCGGCGAACTTTGGCGGCGGGATCTTGGAAGCATCCGAGTCTTCGCGGGGCGCGGCCGGCTGATTGGCCTGCCGCAGCGGCAATTCGATGCGGAGCGTCGTGCCACGGCCTTCCTCACTCGAGACGCTGATCGAACCGTGATGATCGCTGACGACGGATTGCACGATGGCGAGGCCCAGCCCCGTGCCCTGATGTTTGGTGGTGTAATACGGCGTGAAGAGGCGCGCGCACTCTTCCGCGGTGAGACCGCTGCCTGTATCCGCCACTTCGATGCGAACGTAGCCGTCTTGTTCAGAGGTTCGCAATGTGAGCGTGCCTCCAGAGGGCATGGCGTCCAAGGCGTTCAGCACCAAGTTCTGAAACGCGCGATGCAGGAGCACGGCGTCCGCGTCGATTTCCGGCAGCGGCTCAGTTAGGAAATACTCCGGCGTAATCGTGGGCTTGCCGACGACGTTGAATTGCGGTTCGAACAGCCGGATGATGTTGCGCAGCGCCTCGTTGACATCGATGCGGGCAAATTGCGGCGCGGGCATCTTCGAAAAATCGCTGAAGCGGCCGACGATGGTGTTGAGATTGGTGAGCTCCGCTTTAAGGGTGGCGGTCGATTCGTTGAAAACTTCCAGGAACTGCTTGGCATCGAGCTGGCGAGCGCGCTGCAGGTTCTCCACGGTGATTTGCAGCGGAAAGAGCGGATTGCGCAGCTCATGGGCGAGGCGCCGCGCCAGTTCGCGCCAGGCGGCGACGCGCTCGGTTTGGAGCAGGCGCTCGCGCTGGATTGCCAGCGTGCGGGTCATGTCGTTGAAGGCCGTGCCAAGCTGGCCGATCTCGTCGGTGCTGCGCACGTCGACCCGCGTTTCCCAGCGTCCGGCGGCAACTTCCCGGGCGCCTTCGGCGAGATCTTCGACCGGACGGGTGATGCGCGCGGAAACCCACAGGCTGATGAATAGTCCGATGAGCAATGCCACCGCGGCAACGGCGGCGGCAATCGTGAAGATGCGTTGCGTCAGCAGGACCAACGCTTTGCGCGAGCTTCCGACCAGGAGAACACCCAAAAGTTCATTGTTGCGCCCGAGCAACGGTATGGCGTGGAAGGTTTCCGCCGACGCGGCGTCGGAGGTCCAGTTGATGGTGGTGACGAGGGATTGCGGCTGCTTGCGAATCTGGTCGATGATGGGCTGGAAGCGCTCCGGCTGCTCGACGGCGCCCTTCGTGTCGGTAAGCGAAGCCGGCACAAACGCGGGCTCCAAGTTGCGATAGAGAAGAGCACGCATGCCGGACGGAAGAACCAGCGTCGAGAGGAAGTTCTGGTCCATGCGCTGCCCGCCGATGATGTATAGATACTTGTCGTTCCCGCCGGAAAGCGAACGAACCGCGGTCAGCGAGAGCTCCACACCGTCGGGGAGTTCTTCCTTTTTCAGGAACGCGCCGGATTCATTCCAGTCTTTCTTCGAGGTAACCCAGTCGTTCTTGTGGCCGACGCGCGAGGGATATTGCGCGGAAGAAATCAGCGTGCCATCCCAGCTTACGAATTCGACAAAGTCCAAGTTGTGGTCCTGCGCCGCCCCGTTTGCGTCATGGAAGAAAATGGATTGGTCCAGGGTGCGCGTCGCCAAATCGAGCGCTACCTTCATCGTAATCTCGGCATCGGCGATGTTTTTCACCTGCTGGACAATCTGGTCTCCGCGCTGGGCGAATTCTTTCTGAAATTGCGCGACGATGGCCTCGGTGCGCTCCTTGTCCGTTTCCTCAAAGGCCGCTCCCGTGTAGCGGATGACACCGTAAGCCATCACGGAAACGGAGGCCAGCACGGTAACGAGGAAGATCAAAAACAGCTTCGACCGGAAGCTCATCGAAGCGCTCCAGGAGCGGTAACCGGCGGAGCAGTGTGTGCGGCTTGCGTGTTCATGATCGAAAGGAAAGCATATCCTGATCGCCATCGCGGCAAAAGGGCCGCTACGCCAGGCGCTTGCTTCGGCAGCAATACGGCGCGAAGGCGGTCTTCAAGCGTGCCCGGGCGGGATGCTAGAAGCGAGCAGGAAACAGCCGGACAAGAAAGCCGGCCCGCAAGAACACCCCGGCGTGAAGGCCACAGAACAATATTTTGCTTGGCAGGCACAGGGACGCCGGATGATGATACCACGGCTGAAAAAGAGCTCGGCGTAGGTAGCCGCGGTCTTTTGCCCTGAGCCTCGAAGGGTCAGACCGCGGGGTTTAGTCCTCACTGTGCGCACAACTCGGGCGACGTGCAGCGACCCTGGGTGATGCAATCGCTGAGCTCCGGTCAACTATGCATGCCGAACTGTAATCTAAACCCCTCCCTCTGAAGAGGCTGGCTACAGAACGGCGCCGGTGGCGCGGAGCGCGGCGCTGGGTGCAGAAGAACCTCTGGCTGACGGCGGAGTCAAGCGCGGCGGTGCTTGCTCTCGTGCTCATGGTCTCTTCTGCTTTCCAGCGGCGCGCACCGCGTCACCGGTGCGAGGAAAATTGCCTCTAGGGCCTGCGGTTTGCGCGTTTCTGCGCCTTTGCGGCTGACAACGCCGCCTGCGACGCATCGTCCGAGCCATCATCCGACGACGCGCTGCCAGCGCCCACTCCCGAGAACGCCGAGCGAAACACATCGTTCGCGAAGAAGTTCTTTCCGTCGACGGGAACCATCATGATCTGCAACTTGTCCGACAACCGCTCCGCAATGATTTTCTGAATCAGCATCGGATTTTGTTTCAGCACGGCGGCTTCGTATTTCATGCGCTCGCTGTCGGCTGCGGCGGTCACGCGGATGCGATTGGCTTCCGCGTCCGCAAGGTTTTTCTGGCGTTCGACCTCGGCCTTGCTGTCGATGATTTTGGCCTGCGCCGCCGCATCGGCATTCTGCAGCGTCGCTTCCTTACGTGCCTGGGCCTCAAGCTTGGTCTGCTCGATCTGCTTCTGCTTGAGGGGCAGCGTATATTGCATGGCGTCCGCCTCGGCCTTGGCTTGCAGCACGCGAACCTGGGCCTGGGCCTCGGCTTGTTTGACTTGGCGGGCCTTCTGCGCCTCGGCCTCCAGCTCCGCGATGCGCACTTCCTTCTGCTTGATTTCCTGATCGGTGCCGAGCTGTTCGTTCTCCTGCTCCTTCAAAAGGAGCCCTTCCAGGCCCTTCGCGTATTCTTCAGGAAGCTTCAGATCGCGCAGCAGCACTTCGCGAACGATGATGCCGTCCGAGCCGAGCCGTGCGGTGATAGCGTTGGCTGCGGTGGTGCGCAATTCTTCGCGCTTCGTCGCGAAAATCTCGCGAGTGATGTAGTTCGGTGCGATCTGGCGGTAGATGGTGGCCACCGTTGGGGCCACGACCTCCGCGCCCACCGGCTGCGGAAGGTTCGCGTGGATGTAGCTGAGGCGCTGCGGGTCCAGCCGGTAGCGCACGCTGACGGCGAGGCCGACGTTCAGTCCTTCGCGCGCCTGTACCACCAGCACCTCGTTGGCTGTCTTCGGCACCTCGGTGGCGGACGTGGTGTAGACCTGCTCACGCGTGTCGTAGAGCGCCACGCTGTCGATCAGCGGCGTAATGAGGTGCACGCCGGGATATAACGTGCCGGGACGCGCGCCCCAAATCTGGCTAATGCGCACGCCTGCCGATCCATCGGGAACGACCACGATGCTGAGCGAGAGCAGCAACGGCGCTACCGCCGAGATCACCAGGCGCCGCGCCAGCCCCCAGCGGACCGGTCCGAAAGGGTGTTGCGTGAGCGGGCTCGTTTCTGCGCCAGCCTCGCCCGGCGCGCCGCGCCCGAGCAATCGACGAAGTTGCGCTGACAGATAAATGTCGTACATCACCACCGCCGCGGCGCTGCCGAAAAGCCCAGCGCCGAGGATCATCAATAGATATTTCAGGACTAGCATGTGTTACTCCCTTCTTGCGTTCCCGGGGCGCTGCGGCTGGGCCACTTGCGGCTTCGCCGGATGCGTTGGCCGGGAAATCCCGGTGGCACAGGTTTCACTTGTCCCGAGCTTCGAGGGAACTTGTGCTCTTCCTGCCCTCTCAGCGGTGGGAAACAAACGCGCGAGCGAGCTGAGCCGTTCCGCGCACGAGATCGGTGCGCACTGGACGCCGGTGAGTGGCGGCCGGCTGCATCAAGTGGCACGCGACCCGTAGCAGCAGCCACTGGAACGCGGTGCCAGCAGCGAGGGCGAAAATGGTGGCGACGGCCAGGGTCGTAAAACTCAGCAAGGCGATCATAGGTGCCTCCCTCAAATAACATCCAACGTGCGCCGTGAGAGACGGCATCGCGGATGCCAAATGTAACTGCTTGTAAAATAAGGTCTTACGGGATTGAGACAACGCGGATTCTGTGTGCGGAACCACACGGCGTGGTCCTGGGCACACGCCGAGGGATCGCACTCGTTTGGCAGCGTCGAGAATCAGAGATAATGTAGAGAAGTCACTGTTATCGCGACGCCTGTCGAGTGGCCTCAGGCCTAGCGGCGGAACGGCGAGACACGAGGCGAGATCACTGAGATGCCTACAAGTCCAGGGCTACTGATCGGACGAATTTTTGGCATACCGATCTATTTGAATGCGAGTTGGGTGTTCATTTTTGCGCTCTTTACCTACACCCTGAAAGGGCAATTTGCCCAGGATCATCCTCAGTGGAGCCCGAATCAGGACTGGGCGGTGGCAACCCTTACCAGCCTGTTGTTTTTCTCTTCGGTTCTCTTCCACGAGCTATCGCATAGCGTGGTCGCCCAGCACTACAAGATTCGTGTTATGTCCATAACGCTCTTCATCTTTGGGGGCGTCGCGCGCATTGAACGGGATCCGTCGAAGGCCATTCAGGAATTCAACATCGCCGTCGCAGGACCTTTGGCGAGCGGGTTTCTCGCCGGAGCCTTCTTCGCTTTGATTCACGCCTTTCCGTCGAGCCAGGTGGTCGGGACACTCGCAACCTGGCTGTGCAGAACCAATGGGTGGCTTGCGGTTTTCAACCTTCTCCCCGGTTTTCCATTGGACGGAGGCAGGATCTTCAGGGCGATTGTTTGGGGAGCGACCAAGGATTTCACCAGGGCGACTCGCATCGCAGGCGCCAGCGGGAAACTGATCGCTTACACGATGATTCTTGTTGGCGCTTACGGCGTTTTCAACCAAGCCGTTACCCAGGGCCTTTGGCTAATGTGCATCGGCTGGTTTGTCTTGAACGCGGCGCAAGAGAGCGTCGCCCAAATCGCAATCCGCGAAACGCTTTCGGGATTGCGGGCCGCGGACGTGATGAGCCACGAGGTTCCTACCATTGCGCGCGATATCTCGCTGGAGGACTACGGCCACGAAACGCTTCGGACCGGGCGCCGGTGCCACCTTGTCGTCACCGACGAGCGCCTCGTCGGAATGATGAATGTCCACACGTTGAATTCCGTCCCGCGCGAGGAGTGGGCGCATATGTCCGTCCAGGCTGTCATGATTCCGCGCGAAAAAATACTGTGGGCCTCGCCGGAAGAGCCGCTACTCGGCTTGCTGGAACGCTTGCTTACCGCCGACGTGAATCAGATGCCCGTTGTAAGCGGCACGGAAAACGACGGAACGCACATCGTCGGAATGGTCACGCGCGATTCCATTCTTCGCGTCATGCGAACCCGTGCCGAGGTCGGCCCGCTGGTTGCCAGCCGGTAAGCCCCCGCGTTGGGCGCGCCGTCACGAAATGGAAATCCGACCACGTCGCCCTAGTCCGCAACGGCGGACTGTGCATCTGCTATAGGCATCTGCAAACGCTTGGCGCTGCGAGCTTCGAGCGTGGCGCGAATTCCGTACCGAGGGCGCAGCGTGATCGACGGCATCGGCACCGCCGGGTGACCCGGCACCATCCGAACGCGGAAATGCTGCGCGATCGTCGCGAGCAGCAGGATTGCTTCCATCACCGCGAAACTATTTCCGATGCACTGACGGGGCCCCCCGCCGAACGGAAAATACGCGAATCGCGGCAGCCGTTTCATCAGATCGCCTTCCCAGCGCTCGGGACGAAACTCCTGCGGCGCATCGAACCACCGCGGATCGCGGTGCACCACCCACTGCGCCAGGGATACGCCGCAACCCTTGGGGATTGGGTATCCACCAATCTCCGCATCTTCGATCGCCAGTCGCGCCATGCCCCACGCCGGAGGATAGAGCCGCATCGATTCGGTGATCACATGGCCGGTGTAGCGGAGATTCGCGAGGTCGTCGAGCGATGGCGCGCGGCCTGCGAGCACGGCTTCCAGCTCCGCGTGCAGCCTCGCCTCAGCCGCAGGATTCTGCGCGAGCAGCAGCCAGGTCCAGGAGAGAGCGTTGGCGGTTGTTTCGTGCCCCGCAAGAAAAAGCGTCATCGCTTCGTCGCGCAACTGCCGGTCGGTCATGCGCGACCCGTCTTCATCCTGCGCCGCGAGCAGCATCGAGAGCAGATCGCCCGTATCTTTTTCCGATGCTCGCCGTTGCTCGATAAACCTGAAAATAATTTTGTCCAGCCGCCGCGTGGCGATGGCCGCTCGAATATTCCTTGGTGTGGGCAGCCAGGACGGCGTTAGGATCAGCTTCCGAAAGTCCGAGTTCAGCTCCATGATCGCTTCCAGCGCGTGTCCCACTTGGCGCGCCTCACGATCGACGTCCGCGTCGAACAGCGTCTTCGCGACAATTTGCAGCGTCAGCCGCATCATCTCGGCATGAATGTCGCGCTCTTCCCCGCCCTTCCATTCGCCGAGGAGCCGTCCTGTGTATCGCACCATCGTGTCCGCGTACGACGCGATGCGCGCGCGGTGGAAGGCCGGCTGCGCGAGCCGCCGTTGCCGCAGCCAGAAATCACCTTCACTTGTGAGCAGGCCGTTCCCAAACAAGCGCTTGTTCGCCCGCAAAATCCGGCCCTTGATGAATTTGCGATTCTGCGTCACCAGCACTTCTTCGATGTGGTCCGGATGGCTCACGAAATACACACGAAAGTTGTAGTAGCGCATCGTCGCGATGTCGCCATACTCCTGCGCCATGCGCAGCAGGTAGCCGAGCGGATCGCGACTGTAATCCTTGAAACTCGCGGTCCACGACTTCGACGGAGGCCCGGGAGGAAGCTTTGCTGGCGTGGGGAGGCGCATGAATTGATGCTAAGGCGGCTGCTTGCCAAGGTCAACGCGGGCTCCGCCGGGAAATGTCAGGCTTCGTGGGCGCGCCTGGCGCGAATTCGAAAACCACCTCGCCGGATGTCGACTGTAACCCGTGAAAATCCCGCCGCGGTCAGGCGCGCGGGCACGGACGCCGGCTGCACCGGAACGAACGTGCTGTTCTTGTGGATGGCGCGCTGCAGCCAGCCATCTCGTATCTCAAACGCGAAAAAACAACCTCCCGGCCGCAGGACCCGGTGGACTTCGGCGAATGCGCGATCCTGCGCCTCGCCCGCTCGCAAATGATGCAAAACCAGAACAGCGATCACCGACGAAAAACTCCTGTCCGCGAAAGGCAAAGCGGCGGCGTCACCCTGCAGAGCCCCCGCGTTCGTACCGTGCTGACGTGCCGCGAGTGCGGCTGCAAAAGTGTGGCTGTACTCGAGACTGGTGACGCGCGCAACGCGCCGCCGCAACTCATCCGTCGCAGCGCCGGGACCCGCGCCCAGCTCAAGCACGTGATCCCCACCGAACCCGATAAAACCCACGGCAGCAGCCGTCTCTGGGTGAGGTAACGCCAGAAAGACGTCGAGCAAAACCAATTTTCCAGCGCGTTCATAGGGTCGCGTTGTTGTGCGCGCCCCGCGAAGTGCGGCGGCCTGCACTGCGCAGGCTTGCGCGCCGCTGCTTTCTCGGCGCCAACGCGAATTGAAATACTACAGCATCGGCCGAATTCTCCGCAGCGCCGACGCGAACTGGTCCGCGTTGTACGACGACGGGTTCTCCAACTGCTGAAACAATCCGTTGATCGCGGCACGAACCTCGGCGGCATTGCCCGGCTTCGTGTCCCGGCTGTACGCGATATACAGCGAATCCAGCGCCATGGTCGCCTGCTCCGCCGCCCGCTCATCCCCCAGCGAAATACTCTCGGCATCCTCAGTGATGCCCTGCAGCATTCGTAGCGTCAGAGCTTGATCGTACGGCATCGCCGCCAGGCGCTCGGCCATCCGCTGTGCCACGGGCGCCGCTGCCGTCGCCGCCGATGCAACCGCTCTGCGATCGGGATTGAGCTTGCTCATCTCCTCCGAAACCGCCAAGAGTTGCCGATCCAATTCCTCCGCGGACGCCGAATCGACCTGCTTCGCCAGCAAACGAAACACCGCATACCGCGACGCGTTCCACGCCGGATCGCCTGGCCTCCGTCCGCTGTACCCATGCTCTTGCCGCCAGCTATCTTTCGCGGGGCCCAATGCGTGATGGCAGGCAAAACACGACAGCTCGGAATATTCCGGCCAAATATCTTTCTTGTCGAGCCGTTCGCTCTTCGCCCGCCACGTCAGCCGCTCCATCGCCGCGCGCAACTGCACCGCCTGCCCGGTGCTCCAATCTCGCACGCCCGCCCAGGCGCCGTCTTCCACTGGCTTACCCGGTTCAGATTCTCGCGGCATCTTCCAGTGCCGCGGCATCACCGCGGAAAACGAATCCAGCTCGAAGTAAAGATCGGGATGTCCCGCCGCGATCATCTCGTGATCGACAAATTTTTCCCTGGTGCCGAGATGGCACTCCAAACATTTCCCCGTGCGCACGATGACGTTGCGCGTGTTCACCAGGTGCAGTCGTACGGACTCCGCATGTTTTTCCGCCGACTCCCGCGCCGTATGCTGACCCAGCCAGCCTTGTGCCGGCCCATGGCAATTTTCGCAGGACACCCCTTCCGCAATTTCAAACGCGCGCCCGCGCTGTTCCGGCGCAGGATACAGCGCGTGGCACGCAAGACACTTCGGCGCTTCCTCGGCTTTCGCGCCAAGTTTCAGAATGCGCGCCATGCGTTCGCCGACATCGCCGGTCAGCGCCTGGTAGGCCCGGCTATGTTTGTCCTTGATGATCCACGTGGAATATTCGTCCTGCAAGATTCGGCTGCCCGCTATCGGCTTGACGCTGCCGTGGCAACTGGTCGCCGCGCACGAGCCCGGGCCGATGTACTTCCCCGGCTCGTCGCCTGGCGCGGCTTCCAGCCCAGCCGTAAGCAATAGCAACGCCAACACGCCACACAAAGCTGCGCGTAATCGGAACGAAATGGCAGCGATTCTCATTCGGGGTGCCGGCAGAGTCCTATCGCTTATATCTGCGCCGTCCGGGGATGTCAACGGCTCTCGTTGCCTCTCCTCTCCGCACCTCACCCTTGTACCCGAAGCGCGCCTCTTTACACCGGCTTCCGGCACCAGTAGTATGCAGAGGATTTATTACCTCACCCTGCGTTGCTCGGCGGCATTCCAAACCGTCCAGCGCATTTCACACGAGACGGGGCGCTGTGATCTTCGACGACCTGCGGGCCATCCAGTTGCGTCACGGCTTCCTGCCGAAGCTCGAGCTTGAAGCTCTTTCGCGGCGCACCCACACGCCGCTCTATCAAATCCATAGCGTCGCCAGCTTTTACCCGCATTTTCACCTGACCCCGCCTCCCAAAGCTGACGTTCGCGTCTGCGCCGACATGAGCTGCCACCTCAACGGCGCCGCCGACCTGCGCCTAGACCTCGAGCAGCGCTTTGCCGCCTCCGCCGCGAAGGATGTGCTGATTCGCGACGTTTCCTGCCTCGGCCGCTGCGACTTCGCCCCCGCCGTTTCGATTAACGAACATATCTTTACCGACGTGAAGTCCCCGCGCGCCGAAGAAATCGTCCTCAGCATTCTGCACGGCGAACCGCTCTACGAGCCGCATCCGCAACACCCTCGCGCGCAATGCGCCTCCGATCCGTACCCTGACGACCAACGGTACGGCGTCACCCGCAAACTCGCCGTCACAAAAGATTGGGACGCCGCTCTCGCCGAACTAAAAGCCTCCGAGCTGCGCGGCATGGGCGGCGCCGGTTTTCCCACCAGCATGAAGTGGGATCTCGTGCGCAAACAGCCCGGCACCCAGAAGTACGTCGTCTGCAACGCCGACGAAAGCGAACCCGGCACCATCAAAGACCGCTTTATCCTCACTCATCTTCCTCATCTCGTCATCGAAGGAATGATTTTGGCCGGATTCATCTCCGGTGCAAAAAAAGGCGTCCTGTACATCCGCCACGAATATCATCTTCAGGAAGAAATCCTCGGCGAAGAAGTCCGCCGCTGCTACGGCGCCGGACTCCTCGGCAAGAACATTCTCGGCAGCGGTCTCGATTTCGACCTCGAAGTCTTCGTCAGCCCCGGCGGCTACATCTGCGGCGAAGAAAGTGCCTTGATCGAAGCCATCGAAGGCAAGCGCGCCGAGCCGCGCAACAAGCCCCCGTTTCCCGTCACTGCTGGTCTCTGGCAAAAGCCCACCGTGCTCAATAACGTGGAAACCTTCGCCAACGTCCCGCAGATTCTCACCCGCGGCGTCGACTGGTTCAAAGCCCAAGGCCAGGGTGGTTCACGCGGCTTGAAATTTGTCGGCGTCAGCGGGCACGTTACGCATCCGGGGGTCTTCGAAGTGCCCATGGGCTGCCCGATGCGCGAAGTCATCTTCAATCACGCCGGCGGAATTCGCGGCGGCCGCCAGCTAAAGGCCTTCGCCCCGTCCGGTCCATCGTCCGGATATTTGCCCCCTTCGATGGTCGACGTGCGCCTCGATTTCAAAGCCCTCGCCGATGCCGGCTCCATGCTCGGCTCCGGCGCCGTCGTCGTTTGCGACGACACCACCTGCATGCTCGACATGGCTCTCAACGCCGTTCGTTTCTACCGCAACGAATCCTGCGGCAAGTGCGTGCCCTGCCGCGTCGGCTCGCAAAAAATGGTCGATCTGCTCGTGCGCTGGACCCAGGGCGGCTTGCCCGAATCGCAGTATCGCGCCGACCTCGCGCTGCTCGACGAGCTCTCACAGGCCATGAGCCTCGCCTCGATTTGCGGCCTCGGCCAAATCGTCCCGGCCCCGATTCAGTCCGTGGTCAAATATTTTCGCCCGGAGGTCGATGCTCACGTATTACAAGCCCGATGCCCCAGCGGAATTTGTTTTTCGCCCGCAGCCAGAGCCGGCGAAGCCCAACGCGTAGGCATCCGCCCATGATCCCTATGGCCCCCATAGCGATGAACTGCTCGCTTCAGACGCATTGTCATCCTGACCGCATCCGTCAAGGATGCACGAAGGATCTCAACGTAAACTCCGGCAACCATCTCAACTCACCAAGCACCATCGCGCACCTGGATTCTTCAACTTTCAACTTTCAACTGTCGACTGTCGACTCTCCGCAATGAGCGCAACCACCACACCTCCCGGCCTGATCGACCTCACCATCGACGGACAACCCGTCCGCGTCCCCGCCGGCACCAGCGTCTTTGACGCTGCTCGCATGAACGGCATCCCCATCCCCACTCTCTGCCATCTCCAAAACCAAACTCCCGTCGGCGTCTGCCGCCTCTGCCTCGTGGAAGCCGGCGGCCGCGTCCTGACCGCCTCGTGCGTTCGCGCCTGCGACCCCGGCATGAAGGTCGACACGAAATCACCCAAAGTCCTCGGCGCGCGCAAGACCGTCCTCGAACTTCTCATGTCGGATCACCCCTCCCCCTGCGTACGCCAACAAAACTCCGGCGATTGCGAACTCGAAACGCTCGCCAAGGCCGCCGGCATTACGCAGCCGCGCTTCGCCAAACGCACCGTCTCCCGCGGCAAAGACGATTCCTCCCTCGCGATTGCCGTCGATCACGATGCTTGCATTCTCTGCGACCGCTGCATCCGCGGTTGCGATGAAATCAAAACCAATTTCGTTCTCGGCCGCATGGGCAAGGGCTACGCCGCGGACATCGCTTTCGACCTCAACTCTCCGATGGGCGATTCCACCTGCATTTCCTGCGGCGAATGCATGGTCTCCTGTCCCACCGGCGCGCTCACCAACAAAAGCGTCGTCGGCACCGCCATCGCCACGGGCGCGGACGCGCGCGGCCTGGAAGCCGAAGAGCTACTGAAATTGCCCGTCTTCAAGGGCGTCTCCGGAACCTTCCTCGAGTTGAACCGCGGCGCGATCGTCAAGAGAAACTTCCTCGCGGGAGCCTTAATCTGCCGCGAAGGCGACTTCGGCTCCACCGCCTTTTACATCGTGGAAGGCAAAGCCAAGGTTTCGATTTCCTCCCCCATCGCCCACGTCAAAACCCAAGGCGGCGGAAAAGGCTTCTTTAAACGCCTCACCAGCACCCTCGCTCCCCGCGAAGAAGATGACCGCGAAGGCGAAACTCACGACCGCACCATTCCCATCGACGCCTCCGTCGATCTCTCTTACGAAAATCCCGTCGCCGAACTCGGCCCCGGCGATCTCTTCGGCGAAATGACCTGCATGAATTTCTACCCGCGCTCTGCCACCGTCCGCGCGGAAACCGATGTCGTCGCGTACGAAATGCTTCGCAACGTCCTCGACATCATGATGAAAAATAAGTCCTTCCGCGCCCAGATCGATCAAAATTACCGCCGCCGCGCCCTCGAAAATCATCTCCGCGGCGTTCCCATGTTCGCCGACCTCTCCCCCGATTTCATCGGACACTTGAAGGAAAGCGTCGAGCTGCAGCGCTTCGCGCCCGGCCAGGTCATCTGCACGCAGGGTGATCCCGCCGATAGCTTTTACCTGGTGCGTATCGGCTTCGTGAAAGTCTCCGAAAAATATCCCGGTGGCGAGCTCGTTCTCGCTTATCTCTCTCGCGGTGACTACTTCGGCGAGATTGGCTTGTTAGGTGGCGGCGTTCGCACCGCGACTTGCACCGCGCTGGACCACGTCGAGCTCGTGCGTATCTCCGGTGATGATTTCCGCCAAATGGTCCAGCGCTTCCCGACCGTGCGCCAGGGACTTCAGAAAGTCGCCGATGAACGCCGCGCCAGCAATCAGCAGCGCCTGCAAATGGTTCACAGCGTTCCCATCGACCAGTTCCTCTCGCAAGGATTGATGGAAGCGCAAAGCCTGCTGATTCTCGACCTGGAAAACTGCACCCGCTGCGACGCGTGCGTGAATGCTTGCGCCGATGCCCATGATGGCATCACGCGACTCGTGCGCGACGGTCTGCGTTTCGATCAATACCTCGTCGCAACTTCATGCCGCCAATGCCGCGATCCGCTCTGCATGGTCGGCTGTCCCGTCGGCTCCATCCGCCGCCGCAACTCTCTCGAAGTCATCATCGAAGACTGGTGCATCGGCTGCGGCCTGTGCGCGAGGAATTGCCCCTACGGCAACATCAATCTCCATCCATTCGAAGTCATGGCGGAAGATCCCGAGCACCCTGGGCGCCAGAAAGCCGTCGTCAAACAAAAGGCCACCTCCTGCGATCTCTGCACGCACTTGCAAGAGCCCAGTTGCGTTTACGCCTGTCCCCACGACGCTGCTCATCGCGTCGACCCGCGCACCTTTTTCTCCACTATGCTCGGCCAGGGCCTCGCAAAATGACGCCAGTCCCCAGTCCATATTTCTCGCGCAGCGCCGCGTCCCCTCGTAGGGGCGCAACATGCTGCGCCCCATCCGCCCAGGCGTCAATCGTGAAGCACGGTCATTTTTTTGCCGTTGTTCGTGGTCCTAAAACCTCGGGTAGGCAGGCCTCATGCACATAGACCACACCCAACGCGGATGGGTCCTGGCCTCGCTGCTGCTCCTCGCAGTGTCATGCGCGGTGTACATCCCCTACGCTTTGAACGCGCCTCTAGGCCCCCGCGGCGGAAGCACCATCGGTCTCGCCTTCGGAATCGTCGGCTTCGCCTTCATGATCTTCGCGGCGCTCCTCGGCGCGCGCAAGCGTGTTCCCGTCTGGCGCCTGGGCCGCGCGCAAGCCTGGATGCGCGGCCACCTGTGGCTGGGTCTCTTGAGCCTTCCGCTCATTTTTTTCCACGGCGGCTTCCGTTTCGGCGGCACGCTCACGCGAGTTCTCATGTGGCTGCTGATCATCACCGTTGGCAGCGGCGTCTTCGGCGCCGTGCTGCAACACTACGTGCCGCGCATGATGACTAGGGACGTGCCTCTCGAGACGATCTACGGGGAAATCGCCAACGTGCGCAAACTCTTGCGGGAAGAAGCCGACAACGCGATCGAAGCCATCTGCGGATCGCTGGGGCTCTCGAAAACCGCGCAGGACGTGGGCCAGCGCGCGGGCGGCTTTACCTCGATGCGCCCGATGGCGACGGCGCCTACTGGCGCGGCAGTCGCCGCGGCCACCGAAATCCTTCTTCTCTCGGAAGAAGAGAGCGCACCGCTCCGCCGATTCTACCTGGAGGAAATGCGGCCCTTCCTCGAACAGCCCAAGCTGCGCGGATCTCGCCTGGCGGACGCCAACCAAGCACGCAGCGCATTCTCCGGCTTGCGCACGCTGCTGCCGCCGGCCGCGCACTCCACGCTGGAAGACTTACAAGATATTTGCGACGAAGCGCGCCAACTGTCGCGCCAGGAGCGCCTGCATCACTGGCTCCACGGCTGGCTGCTGCTGCACATCCCGCTCTCGCTCGCCCTGGTTTTGCTAGGCGCCATCCACGCCGTGATGGCCCTCCGATTTTCATCGTAGGGGCACGATACATCGTGCCCCTACGGTGTCAAAAGCTGTCGCAGCGCATTTGTAGAGGCGCAGCATGCTGCGCCCCAGTTTAGCAAGCAGGCGGATACGTAGGACCATCGTTAAGTACGCGTAAACAACCGTGGCACGCACTCGCACAACCAAAAAACTCGCCCAGCGCATCGACCTCAACTATTTCAAGAGGCCGTCGCCCTACAAGCGCGCAAAACTTTGGCTCAGCGTGCTCCTCCCCGTCCTCGCGCTATCCTGGATCGCCTGGCGCAGCTTCGCAAAAGACTCCCGCGTCTATTCCAGCGGCCGCATGAGTGCCGCCCACGCCGTCCTCGAAAAAGAATGCGCCGTCTGCCACTTCCAGAAAGCCGGCGTCTTCTCCGCCAAAGCCGCCGACACCGCTTGCCTCGCCTGCCATGACGGGCCTATCCATCACACCACCCAAGTGAAGACGCTCGAGTGCGCAATGTGCCACACCGAACATCGCGGCCGCATCAACATCGCTGCCACAACCAATCAAGCCTGCGCCGAATGTCACGCCGGCCTCAGGACGACCGCGGGCTCCCCGCACTACGCGGCAAATATCCGCAGCTTTGAGGATGGCCACCCGCAATTCGTAGCGTCACGCGAAGGCGCGCGTGACCCCAGCACCATCAAGCTCAACCACGCCATCCACATGAAGCCGATTCGCCGCGGCCCGACCGGCCCAATCGTCCAGCTCGAATGCGGCGATTGCCACCGCCCCGCCGCCGTCTCGGCATCCTGGATCTACGCCGACGCAAGATATACCCCGGCGAAACCGAGCTACAGCGAACAAGAGGAAACCCTCCCGGTGAGCGGCTCGACGCTTCCGCCGCACACGGCTGTCACTGGCCGCGAACTCATGGCGCCGGTGAAATTCGCCACTGGGTGCGCGTCGTGTCATTTGCTCACATTTGACAAGCATTTCGACGAAGGCGCTCCGCACGACAAACCCGAAGTCGTGCACGCGTTCTTGGTCAAGAAGTTTCAGGCTTACATCGCGGCGCATCCAGGCGACGTCCGCGTGGTGCGCGAGCCCAAACGCGACCTCACCGGCAAGCCCATTCCGCCCGAAGTGCGCATCCTCACCCCCGCGCAATGGGTCAGCGAACGCACCGCCGACGCAGAGCAACTCCTGTGGCGTAAGACTTGCAAGGAGTGTCACGCGTTGACGCAGGCCAGCGGCGCGCCTTTTCCTGAAGTGCAGGACTCAAATAGCAAGTCCGCTCCCGCGCTTCCCCAGGTCGCGCACGCAAAAATCACCGTCCGCTGGATGCCGCACACGAAGTTTGATCACGACGCGCATCGGGGATTTACCTGCGTGAGTTGCCACAAAAAAGCGCTGGGGAGCACGGAGTCGAGCGACGTGCTGCTACCGGGTATCGCTACCTGTCAAACGTGCCACGCGCCGGGATCGGACCATGCGGAGTCGCGCTGCTTTGAGTGCCACACCTATCACGACTGGTCCAAGCGCAAAGAGGTCACACCCAAGTTCACGCTGCCAGCGCTGCGCACCGGCGGCCGCTGACCCGAAAACCTTAACGCCGCTCCGCGTCACACGCCTTCTTAGTAGGGGCGCAGCATGCTGCGCCCCTACTCGGCACGAATTCAGATTCGCGAGCCGCTCAGCGGTTCACCAGCGCCATCATGTGCTCGGGATAGCGCCCGCCAGCGGCGGCGCCGTGCGGAGCGACCTCGTCGATGCGGCGCAGATCATCCGCAGTGAGCCTTACGTTCACAGCGCCGGCGTTTTCCTCCAGGTACTTGCGGCGCTTGGTGCCAGGAATGGGGATGATGTCTTCGCCTTGCGCAAGCAACCAAGCTAGGGCGAGCTGGCTCGGCGTGCATTTCTTTTCTTTGGCGATGACTTCGACGCGACCCACGAGATCGAGGTTCTTCTGGAAATTCTCGCCCTGAAAGCGCGGCGAAAACCGGCGGTAGTCGTCAGCCTCCAGATCCTCGAAGCGCTTGAATTGGCCGGTCAGAAATCCGCGGCCCAGCGGGCTGTACGCGATGAATGCAATGCCGAGCTCTCGCGTGGTGCGGAGAACGTCGTCTTCCGGATCGCGGGTCCAGAGCGAGTACTCGGTCTGCAGCGCGGCGATGGGATGCACGGCGTGCGCGCGGCGAATCGTGGCCGAGCCGGCTTCGGAGAGCCCGATGTGACGAATCTTGCCGGCGCGGATCAGCTCGGCCATGGCGCCCACGGTTTCTTCGATGGGCGTGTTGGGATCGACGCGGTGTTGATAGTAGAGATCGATGGTATCGACGCCGAGACGTTTCAGGCTGGCATCGCATGCGGCGCGGACGTATTCCGGCTTGCCATTCACGCCACGAGCGGCCGGATTCGCCTTGTCGCGCACGATAGCGAACTTCGTCGCGAGAAAAACCTCGTCGCGAATGCCGCGAATGGCTTTACCCACCAGCACTTCGTTGTCGCCATAACCGTAGACATCGGCGGTATCTAGAAACGTGATACCCAGCTCGATGGAACGATGAATAGTGGCAATCGATTCGGCATCATTGCGGCTGCCGTAGAATTCGGACATGCCCATGCAGCCGAGTCCGAGCTCTGAAACCAGAGGGCCATTCTTTCCAAGATGACGTTTTTGCACGATAGCTCCTACGAATAGATTTTCTAGTGAGATGCCCAGGTCCCCGCGAAGGGTACAGGGGCGACGTCCACAGAAAGAGGCGACCAGGCCTCGCCCATAAAGGCACGATACATCGTGCCCCACGCCGCAAATGCTGCGCGGAATGCCTTCCGAGTCGATTATTCTAGCTGTGTGATGGAAGGCGACGAAAAGCTGCACACCGAAGAACGTCCCGATCGAGGGAGCGCCGGCTCTTTCCCCGGCGGCCCAGACGGCGACGGGCAGCTTGCCACAGCGGATCGCGGCGCGTCGCCACCTGCGGGCGACAAGCACACCAGTGAAGCAAAATCCAAAGAAACTCCGCAACTGAATAAGTGGCAGGCTTTTTGGCAGGGCGTCCTCCACGTGGACACAGCCAAGATGGAGCCGTGGATCGGGTTGCGCAACGCCGTGGGAGTTAGCGTTCCCTTGGCGGCGGGCATCGCGATGGGGATGCCGCTGGGCGGCTTGGCGGTGGCCAGCGGCGCACTGAACGTGTCCTACTCGGACGGGCACGATCCCTACGGGCAGCGCGCCAAACGCATGTTGGCGTCGAGCGCGTTGTGCGCCATCGCGGTCATGGCGGGAGGGCTCGCGGGCCATCACAATGCCGCGGCAGTGGCACTGGTCACGCTGTGGGCATTCGGTTCCGGAATGGCGATCACGTTGGGAACGACGGCCGAGAGCCTGGGCGTGATCACCGTGGTTGTGCTGATTATTTATTCGGCGCAATCGCTGACGCCGGAGCGCGCGTTGCAGGCAGGCGGCTTGGCGTTCGGGGGCGGCGTGATTCAGATGCTGCTGTCGCTGGCGCTGTGGCCGGCGCGCGGGTATGAGCCGGAACGCCGGGCGCTGGCAAATTTGTATCTGGCGCTGGGGCGGGCGGCGGCGGCTCCCGAGCAACTGATGAAGGCGCCTCCGCCGGCGCAGGCCAGCACCCAGGCGCAGGAAGCGCTGGCAGCACGGGCGTACGACCATGGCCTCGAGAGCGAGAGGTTCCGCTCGCTGCTGAGCCAGGGGGAACGCATCCGACTCCGCCTGTTCACGCTGGGGCGTCTGCTCCGACGGATGCGCCGCGAAAAATTTGGCTTCGCGTCCGCCGAGATGGTGGAGAGCTTCCTGGAATCCGCTACGCACGTGATGACGGCGATTGGCGAATCGCTGACGCGGAACACTCCACTGACGATCAACGAATCCTGGATGACAGAAATGCGCACCGCAACGGAAGCGCTGCGTGAAAGCAGCGACGCCGGCGAGCGGACTTTTCTTGCCGCGGTCATGCGCGACGCGCGTTTTCAGATGGATTCGCTGGCTGGACAACTTCGCGCAGCGATGCAGTTGGCAGGAGACGTGACGCCGGCTGGATTGGAAGCCACCAAGCAGCGGGATAAGAGGCTGCCATGGCGCATGCGCATCACCGGAAATCTGGCGAGGGTAGCCGCCAATCTGAGCTTGCAGTCTGCGGTGTTCCGCCACGCGATCCGGCTGGCCGTGGCGGTGGCCATCGCGGAGTTGGTGTCGCGGAATCTGGAGACGCCGCGGGCGTATTGGTTGCCGATGACCACCGTGCTGGTGCTGAAACCGGAGTTTACGGTGACGTTCACGCGCGGGCTGCTGCGAATCGCGGGCACGATTGCGGGATTGTTGCTGGCAACGGCGATGTTTCATTTTCTGCCCACGGGAAGAGCCACGGAAGTCGCACTGATCGGCGCTTTTGTTTTTCTGCTGCGGTGGGCGGGGCCGGCCAATTACGGAATCTTCGGGGTGGCGGTAAGCGCCTTGGTGGTGCTGCTGATTGCGTTCACCGGAGTGGCGCCGAAAGATGTGATTCTGGCGCGCGGCATCAGCACGGTCGCGGGCGGCGTCCTGGCGTTGGCGGCCTACGCGGTGTGGCCGACGTGGGAGCGCATGCAAGTGGGAGTCGTGATGGCGCGGCTGCTGGAAGCGTACCGCGCCTACTTCTGTGCGGTTCTGGAGGATGTGACGCGAAGCGGTGGAGCAAGTTCGTTGCATCGCATCGACAAGGCACGGCTGGCGGCGCGGTTGGCGCGCACGAATGCGGTGGCGTCGGTGGATCGAATGCAAGTCGAGCCGGGAACTCGAGCCGAAGAAATTGCTTTGTTGACGGGGATGCTGGCCAGCTCGCACCGCTTCGTATACGCAGTGATGTCGGTGGAAGCGGGAATCCTGCCCGGGGCGCGGCCCGCGGTGCGACCGGAGTTTCGTGCGTTTGCCGCCGACGTGATTGCGACTCTGGAAGGTTTGGCGGCGGAACTTCGCCGGGCGCGCCCGACGATGCAGAAATGGCCGGATTTGCGCGAGGGTCATCGGCGTTTGGTCCAGAGCCCGGCCACCGCGGGCGAGCAGTACGCGTTGGCGAATGTGGAAGCGGATCGCATGGCCAATAGCTTGAATACCTTGCGGGAGCAGGTTGAGGAGTGGAGGAAGATAGTGGGTAGTGAGTAGTGAGTAGTGAGTAGTGAGCAGTCGGTAGTGAAAGAAGGAGAGAGCCGAGGTGACGGCATCGGTAGGGGCGTGAAGGCGGTTGGCTTTTCGGAGGACAACATGCGCGAGACACGACGTAGATTCTTGGCGACGCTTGCGGTTTGTGGGAGCGCGCTCGCCGCAGGAGACGCATTGCTGGCGGCGCAGCAGAGCCACAGGGGCATGCCAAGCCCGCCATCACCAGCCGAACCCCAGGACCAAGACAGTAAGAACCCGCCAGCGCTGGACTCGCAGGCCGCACGGAGAGCCTTGCTGGCGAAAAATGAGAAGGATTTCCGAGAGGGCGTGGAACGGCTGTACCAGTTGAGCGGCGAATTGCGCGACGAGGTGCAGAAGACGACCAACACCGACGTGTTCTCTGTGCGGATGTATAAGAAGACGGAAGAGATCGAGAAGCTGGCGAGGCAGTTGAAGGGGAAAGTGAAGGGGTAGAAAGACAAGTGGGTAGTGAATACTGGGTAGTGGGTAGTAGGTAGTGAAGGACGGAAAGATTCCTTGCCCTTTCGGTGTTCACCCGTGACTGCGAGCTCACCTCCCCAAGCCTTCGACACCCATCCCCTTTCCTTTCAGCAAACTACAGGAAGTCCTTGACAGCTACGTATCTTTGTATTGAGTTTGGCGCTAAAGCCTCCGCGATCGTCGTTGCTCTGGCCTTCCTAGGGTTTCTGCGTTATCCAGTCGCTCCTTTCTTCCACGATCCGCGACTCACTGCTCACTAACCCCTTTAGAATCCGCATTTCCGAAACAGTACGCCTCTATCTCCCTTAGAATCAACACTTCCAAGGACTCACGAATCTGTGTCAAAACAAACGACTTTAACCGGTTTAGAATCCGCACTTACAAGCGAGCACGCCTCGCACTCAAAACAAACCACTTCAAAGCCCGCAGAATCAACACTTACACATTTTCTAGACGTAACCCCTTTAGAATCCACACTTCCAAAAAACAGGGGGAGGGGGGTGCCGCAGGGCAAGGAATCTTTCCATCCTTCACTACTCTGCTGCCCTGAATGGCGAGCGCGAGGTTGGGTATACTGTCCGCCGATTCGGAAGGAACGGAGCGATGCCTTCATTCCACAAGGTGATGCCGGTGTTGCGGGTGGCGGATTTGGAGAAAGCGGTCGATTGGTATACGCGGGTGCTTGGTTTTGATGTGTGCTGGCGCGCGGCGAATGATGGAGGCGGAGAGAATTGCATGCTGGAGGCTGGGGAGACCTCGGTGCTACTTTCGACAGGGGCGTCTGGGGGACAAGCCGGCGTTTACGGGCACGCTTTATTTTGAGATGAAGGGAGTGGAGGAGTCTTAGGCGCGAGTTAAAGATGGGGTCGAGATGGTGTGGCCGCTGGAGTCGATGGAGTATGGGACGCTGGAGTTCGGGGTGCGCGATCCGGATGGGGTATACGCTGACGTTTGCGGAACGGGCGTGAAGAGGCGAGGGCGGGTGAAGACACAGCCCCTTCGAGGCTCCCTTCCTCCGTCAGGGCAAGCAGGGTGAACAGGAATGGCTGTGCCACAAGGCTGCCGCACCCTTTTGGCTGGTAGAATCGTCTAAGTAGCGTCTGTCCTGGCGGCAGACGTCTGTCTACAGGCCGATTTCAGCAGCGTAAGAATTCTACGTAGTGACCACACGACTTTGTTTTCTCAAGGAGGAGATCGCATATGAGCCCCAAGAATAATGGTGGAAAGAACGCGCAAAGCGAGGCGGGAATGGAGCGGGCGAGGCCGATCCTGCACCAGAAGGCGAGGGAAATCCAGGCGTACGGGAAGATCGCGAAGTTGCCGATCGCGCTGGACGAGAAGGTATGCGCAGAGAACGTGGAGAACCTGAACCAGATCCTGGCCGATACGATGACGCTGCGTGACATGTACAAGAAGCATCATTGGCAGGTGGCGGGGCACACGTTTTACCAGTTGCACCTGCTGTTTGATAAGCATCATGGGGAACAGGATGAACTGGTAGATGCGATCGCGGAACGGATTCAGCTGCTGGGAGGGATCAGCCTGGCGATGGCTGCAGACGTAGCGGAAACGACGATCATTCCGCGTCCGCCGCGGGGACGGGAGGAAGCGCCGGTGCAGCTTTCGCGGCTGCTGGAAGCGCACGAGACCATTTTGAAAGAAGCTCGCACAATGGCGAGGCAGGCGACCGATGCGGGTGACGACGGGACGAATGATTTGCTGGTGAGCGACGTCATCCGGACGAATGAGCTGCAGGTGTGGTTCCTGGCGGAACATTTGGTGGATGTACCGCTGGTGCGGGCGGATGAGACGCGGGAAGTGGGGAAGGCGGCGAAGGCTTGAGTTCTGGGGGTCGGCTAGAGACATCTGAGCTAGACAACGCGAACCACAAGTCTTACGCCTGGGCGTTAGGGGCGCAGCATGCTGCGCCCCTACAAATGCGGCGGCGACGAGGGTCGCGCGCCGGCGCGAGTCAAACCCCACAGAGAAGGGGGGTGGCGGGCGGAGTGGGAAAAGTTGTTTGACGAATCGAGAATTTGCATTGGACTTGAGTGGGGGCAGCGCCTAGAGTGAGATTCCCGCGACGGCTCGGAACAGGGCTGCAGAATTAGCACAGATCAAGCGAGTGGTTCTGCGAGTGTCGGGCCCTTAGCCGGGTTACGGAAAGACTGATGAGCGCTACGGCCCTGCCATCACGATTTGGCATCCCACCTTCTTTTGTAAACTACCAATTCGACATGGCTTACGACGAAATGTTCAAAGCGCGGGGTGTGGCGCGCGAGCACTACCAGGCGCTGCAAAGGACGCTGGTCGGGCTGGCTTCCGAGGAGTTGCGCAAGATCCAGCAGGCAGCGGACCTGACGTTTTTGCAGGAAGGCATCACCTTTACGGTGTACGGCAGCAAGGAAGGGACCGAGCGGATCTTCCCGAACGACCTGATCCCGCGGATCATTCCGGCGGGGGAGTGGGCGCAGATCGAAAAAGGGCTGACGCAGCGGCTGACGGCGCTGAATCTGTTCCTGCGGGATATTTATCACGAAGGGCGAATCCTATCGGAAGGCATTGTGCCGCGGGAGTTGATCTACAGCTGCAAGCATTTCCGGCGGGAGATGCGCGGGCTGAACGTGCCGCGGGATATTTATGTGAGCATCTGTGGGACGGACTTGGTGCGCCTGCCGGATGGCAGCTTTGCGGTGCTGGAAGACAATCTGCGTGTGCCGAGCGGCGTTTCTTACATGCTGGCGAACCGGAAGGTGCTGAAGCGCGTGTTTCCGACGATGTTCCGGGACTACGGCGTGTGGCCGGTGGACCATTATCCGCAAGCGCTGCTGGCGACACTGCGGAGTCTGGCGCCGGAGAATTGCCCATACGCGCAGGATCCGACGATGGTGTTGCTGACGCCGGGCGTTTCCAATTCGGCGTACTTCGAGCACACATTTTTGGCGCAACAGATGGGGATCGAGCTGGTCGAGGGGCGCGACCTGCTGGTGCACGACAACGTGGTGTATATGCGCACGACGTCGGGGCCGCGGCGCGTGGACGTGGTTTACCGAAGGGTTGACGACGATTTTCTGGATCCGCTGTGTTTCCGGCGGGATTCGATCCTGGGAGTGCCAGGGCTGTTCAACGCATACCGGGCCGGGAATGTGACACTGGCGAATGCGATTGGCACGGGAGTGGCGGACGACAAGGCGGTGTACGCGTACGTGCCAGAGATTATCCGGTTTTACTTGAAGGAAGATCCCATTTTGCCGAATGTGCCGACGTACCTGCTGACGGACGACGCGCAACGGAAGCACGTGCTGGAAAACCTCGAGGAGATGGTGGTGAAGGCCGTCGGAGAGTCCGGCGGATACGGAATGCTGATCGGACCGCACAGCACGAAGCAGCAGAGGGAAGAGTTCCGGGCACGGATCCTGGCGGAGCCGCGGAATTACATCGCGCAGCCGACGCTGGCGCTTTCTTGCGCGCCGTGTCTGATCGATGGCGGAGTGGAATCGAGGCACATCGATTTGCGGCCATACATTTTGATGGGCGAGAAAGTGACGCTGGTGCCGGGCGGACTGACGCGAGTAGCGCTGCGAAAAGGATCGCTGGTGGTGAATTCATCGCAGGGCGGGGGAAGCAAGGATACTTGGGTGCTGCGCGCGGGGAACGGGGACGACCGGGTGGCGCAGATCGCGGACGCGGTGGTGAAGGGATTCACGGAGAAGAAGCCGGCGCAATGACTTAGAAGATGAGACCTCCACGAAATTACTTTGTGCGGACGTTTCAGCGGGACGCGGGGATGCTCTCGCGCGTGGCGGACAGCCTGTATTGGATGAGCCGCTATCTGGAGCGGGCGGAGCACACCGCGCGATTGGTGGATGTGGAGCTGCAGCTTTGGCTGGACCAGTCGCCGGAAGCCGGAGCCGGGCGGTGGAGGTTTTTACTGGAGGCGCTGCGAACGCCATCGGCGAAGGGCGCGGTGGATCCGACGCAGCTGGTGAATACGCTGGTGTTCAGCCGGACGAATGCGTCGTCGATCGTGTCTTGCATCGCTACGGCGCGAGAGAATTTGCGGCATGTCCGGGAGCAATGCAGCTCGGAGATGTGGGAACAACTGAACCGGCTGTACCTGCAGGTGATGGAGGCGCGGCCGGAAGAAGCGTGGATGCTGAAGTCGCATGGATTCTTCCGCGGGGTGCAAGAAGGCGCGCAGCTGTTTCAAGGGATTACCGACGGAACGATGAGCCACGGGGAAGGCTGGCAGTACATCCAGCTGGGACGGTACGTGGAGCGAACGGATACGGTCGCATCGCTGGTGGAGACGCACTTCAAACGCGTAGGGCAACCGGCGGATCAGACGGTGGAAAGCGCCGAGTACCTGGAGTGGGTGGGGTTGCTGCGAGCGTGCGTGGCATTCGAGGCGTATTGCAAAGCGTATACGGCGGAAATCCGGCCGCTGCGGGTAGCGGAGTTTCTGTTGCTGAACCCTGAGTTTCCGCATTCGGTGCGGTTCTCGGTGGACCGAGTGAATGCGGCGCTACATATCATCGGAGATCTGACGGAGCGGCGGGCCAAATTGCCGACGCGCATCGCGGGGAGACTGCGGGCGCAACTCAGCTTCAGCCAGATCGAAGAGGTGATGACGGAAGGGGCGCACGCCTATTTGGAGAATGTGCGGAGCGAGTGCGCGCAGATTCATGCGGCGATTCACCAGATTTATTTTGACTATGCGATTGAGAGTGAGATGGCTTCGTAGGAAGTAATGAAGTAATGATGTAAAGAAGCAACGAAGGAATTGCCCTCGAGAAAATATGGCGTATTCGGTGCGGCACCTCACGAGTTTTCGGTATGAACCCGCGGTGCGGGAAAGTGTGATGGAAGTACGCATGCAGCCGCGCACGGACTTCCGGCAGCGATGCCTGAGCTTTTCGTTGGATGTGACGCCGCGAGTCAACATGATGGTGTACCGGGATTTTTACGGCAATGCGGTGCACCATTTCGACATTCCAGAGAAACACAACCTGATTGAAATAACGGTGCAGGCGATCGTGGACGTGCTGCCGGCGCAGGTTTTGCAACCGGAAGACGTGAACGATTGGAATGAGCTGGACGCGCGAGTGGCGCAAACCGACTACTGGGAGATGCTGCTCCCCAGTCAGTACGCGAGCCCCACGGAACTGCTGGAGAAGCTCAAGGGCGAGCTTGATCTGAAAAGGCGCGGGAATCCGTACGAGCTGCTGCAGGAATTGAACGGCAAGCTTTACGAAATGTTCGACTACGTACCCAACAGCACCGACGTGGATTCACCAATCGATGATGCACTGCGGACGCGCCGGGGGGTGTGCCAGGATTTTGCGCACATCATGATCACGCTGGTGCGCCAACTGAAGATTCCCTGCCGGTACGTAAGCGGATATCTGTACCACGAAGCGACGGCGCACGACCGGTCTCCCGCGGGGGCGACGCACGCGTGGGTGGAAGCGTATCTAGGGGATCTGGGGTGGGTGGCGTTTGATCCGACTAACAATTTGCAGGGATGCGATCGGCATGTTCGCGTGGCGGTGGGGCGCGACTACGCGGATGTGCCGCCCACGCGCGGGGTGTACAAAGGCGTGGCGGAGAGCGAACTGAGCGTAATGGTGGCGGTGTCGCCGGTGGATGCGCCGGAGCCGGAAGAATTGCCGCCAACGACAGTGATCCGGTCCAAGCCGCTCAGCGTGGAGAGTATTGCGGAGTTTGGCCAACAACAGCAACAACAACAATGAACCCTATGGCCCTATGGCTCGATGCGGGTGCCGAGGACGGCGAGTAATTGGGCGAGCCAGTTGTGGAGCGCGGGCCAAGCCGGGCCGGTGACCAGGTTTCCGTCTGTGATGGCGCCGTCCATGGCGAGATTGACGTACGTGCCTCCGGCGAGGGTGACATCCGGACCAGTGGCCGGATAGGCGCTGCACTTCTTTCCTTCGAGAACTCCGGCAGCGGCGAGAACTTGCGCGGCGTGACAGATGGCGGCGATGGGTTTGTTGGCCTTGGAGAAATGGTGGACGATTTCGATGACGCGGGGATTTAGGCGAATGTATTCAACAGCGCGGCCGCCGGGGATGAGCAGGGCGTCGTAGTCCTCAGGCTTGACGTGGTCGAAGGTGGCGTTGAGAGCAAAATTGTGGCCGGGCTTCTCGGTGTAGGTTTGGTCGCCTTCGAAATCGTGAATGGCGGTGCGGACGGATTCGCCGGATTTTTTGTTGGGACAGACGGCGTGGACGGTGTGGCCAACCATCTGCAGCGCTTGGAACGGGACCATCACTTCGTAGTCCTCGACGTAGTCGCCTATCAGCATGAGGATGGATTTTTTGGACATGTGCGCCTCCAGGGGCAAGTAAGGATAGCAAAGAATCTAAGATGCCGGGCTGGGGCGCGGCGCTACATCGGTGAGTTGCCGCTACGACCCGCGCATCGAACCTGCGAACCGAAGCGATCAGTGAATTTGAGTGGCGTTGCCGGGGCCGCCGACCGGTTGAAGGCGCGGGATGCGCTGCTCGACCGGCGGAAGCGCCGGGAATGGAGCGTGCGGCTCGGTTTGATACCAATAGGCAACGGAGTAGTAGTTGTCCGAGCGATGATTGGCGTGACCATGCTCGATGGTGGCGCGAAGCGATTTTGTAAACGTCACGGGCGAATCGAGATGGAAGCGGTAAACGGAAGAGCGGCTTCCGGCGCGCTCTTCGCCTTTGACGGGCGCACCAAAGAGGCGATAGGAAAAGGCATGGTCGCCGAAGCCGTAGGCACCGAGAAAATAGTCTTCTGAGCCGGTGCCGTTGATCGAGGGGATTTTCTCACCGTCGATGAAGAACATGTCGTCTCCTTCACCCCACCAGTCGTCCTGATTCTGTAGGACGGACATGGTGACGCCGACGTAGTGGCCCCGGCCAGTGGCTTCCAGCCAAACGTAGTTATCTTTGCCATCCAGATTTCTCGCGTCGTTAACTTTGGGATTGCCGTTGTCGGTCCAGTCCACGGTCCAGCCGTGGTTCGGCTGCGCCTGGCGGAATTGCGCGTGGAAATACAGGGTTCCTTCAGGAAGCGGCCTGGAATACGCGCGATAGTCGAGATTGAAGTAGAGAGCGTCGAGCCGATCGCGGCCTTCGTTGGTGAGGGTAATCAGCGCGTGCTTTTGAAACGGCATGGGAAAGAAGGAGTTCAAAGCCCGGTCGTTGGCAACGGAGAGAAGCTCAGATTCCCAGATGTGGTAGTCGCCAAGGCCGAGACCGAAAAAATCACCGAGAGGAGTTTCGACGCTAGTTGAGGTCTCGTGATCCCAGTACATGCGGAGCACGAGTTTTTTCAAGTGATAGGCCTCGGGACTCGAGAGAGTGATCCAAAGATGGGTGATGGTGGCGGGACCGTCGACGTCGAGGATCGTGAGCGTTTGCCCTGGCGCGACCTGACGATAGTCGGCGTTGCCGCCGGAGCGGTCGAAGCTGGAGGCACGTTTGAGGACATAGTCCTGCGCCTGCGTCAGATCGGTGTGCCAGTCCGAATGGGCTTGCGCGAGCGTCGAAGAAGGATGTGAGAACGCGGCGAACAGCAAGAGTGTAGAGAATGCGATTCGCATGGAATACCCTCGTCTTGGAAGGATGTCGATGGACCGCACATTGTCCTGCGAAACGGCCTGCGCCGCAACGCTGCGGGGGCGTCTGCCTTAGGACTTGCGGTCGTATTGGATGGAGCAAAAAAATTAGGCGCCGGGCTCTTCCTTCGTCAGGATGAACTGGAGCCCGGCGCCTACATAAGACGGATGGAAAATGTGCTACTGCGGCCTTGTCGAAACGGCGACAGGGACGGCAGACTCGTCGATGGTTAGCACGTCGGTGCGCATCTTGTCCCACTCGCGGAGGGTGAGGCCGTAAGTGGCGAAGAAGCGGCGGATTTTCACAGAGTCCCATCGCAAGACTTCTTCGAGCACGGGGACGAGAACGCTCACGGCATTGTCGCTGAGAACGGTGCGGTTCGCGACGCGGGTGATGAACTTGGCCTCGGAAACGGCGATGGTGAGTCCATCGTGCTGGTTGACGTGCATCATGACAGGAAGGTCGGAGCTGCCGTCGCCCATATAAATGATGTGGTCGTGGCTGATGCCGAGGGCGGCGCGAATTTCTTCGAGCACTGTGATCTTGCCCCAGCCAGCGGTGGCGCGAATGATGGAGTCCACCTCTCCGGTGGATTCGTTGTAACGGAAGCGCGTTCCGAAGATACGGTCGGGCGGCACGATGCCTTCGAGAGCCGACTGAATGATTTCCTGCGGCGACGCGGAAATGACGTTGAAATGGATCTTGTAGCCCTCGGCGAGATTGTCAAGGGCGCGCGCAAAAAGGGCGACGTCGTGCTTCAGGCGGATGCGCTTGCCGGTCTCGACCAGGTGCTCCCGGCGGACACGGCGAAATTCCGGGTCGTGAAGAATGAGATAGCAGAGCTCGGCGCCCTGTTGGACAAGGTTCATTTGGGACAAGCCCGCGACCTTGTCGTGGAAGGAGTGGAAGCCGATGAGCTCGCTCAGGACGACACCTGAGTCATTGAAGCTAAGGGTTTGGTCAAAATCACTAGCCAAAAGATATTGCTTTACCATGTTCTAGTACTCCCTGTGTAGCTGAACTACACCCCTAGGGTAACTGGGTTCCGGTACTATCGCCTCACGAATTATTTTAATGGTTTCAATGCGTATAAATCGTCAATGTTTTGTTAGCTTTTGGTTAGATGCGGCATAGGGGTAATCGGTTATAAAGAAAGGAGTTGGAGTGGAACGGCCGCTGGATTGGGAGAGCGGCCCAGGGTGCCGGTCCAGGGTCTGTGAGGCGAACAGGAAGAGAAACACCCAAACGGGGCACAAATAGGGCTAGACATAAGGTCCGGGTCGGCGGGAGGCCTTTCGGCGCTGAGGGTAGGCCTGGCGGCTAGGGGCGGGCGAGCCAGGCGAAGGCTTGGTCGAGCCAGGATCGGGCCTGGGAGGCGGCGGCTTGGGGGCGTTCTACGGGGTCGTCGGTGACCGTGTAGAGGCTGGTGCCGCCGACTGTGGGGCGGAGGTAGAGGGCTTGAGACTCCGCTCGGTTTAGGGGGCGGGCACCGCGGCGGCCGAAGACGGCGAGCTGGTTGCCGGATTCGTCGACGGCGCGGTCACGATCGATACCTTTGGAAATGGCGAGGGCCGGGCCGCTGGTGCGGGCTGTGGCGATGAGCTTGGGCGTTGGGCGGGGGCTAAAGCCGGAGAAGTGGGCGGCGTCGTCCCAGGGAGAAACGATCTGGAGGACACGGAGACCATTCTTGCCATCGGCGACGAACGCGAAGGTGCTGGCGGCGACCATGCCGATTTTGACGTCGTTGATGTCGTTGAGCTTGCCTTCAGCGGTGAAGAGTTGGTCGAGCTTCGGCTGGGCCGGTTGTTCGACGTCGATGATGGCCACGCCTTGTTTCCCTGCAGAAACGTAGGCGTACGTGCGAGCGACGTACACGTTGCGGGCATCTTCGAGCGGGACAAGGGCGCCGGAGACGGGCTTGGGTTGCGCGAGATCGGTGACGTCCAGAACCTTGAGGCCGTCGCGATCAACGACAAAGGCGTAGCGGAACTGGATGGCTACGGCGTGCGGTTCGTTGAGGGCGGGTGCGCCGACGGTGGCAGTGATCTTTGGCGCGAGCGGATTGTCGAGATCGACGACGACAAGGGACTTGTCCGTAAGGATGTAAGCATACGTACCGGCGATGGCGATGCGCCGTGCGCCGGTTAGGGCGCCGCCGGGATTGAAAGCGAGGGCGCGCTTCAGGAAATTGTTGGCGGGATTGCCGTCGAGAAGCGTGCCTACGCCGGGACTTTTTCCCTTCAGATCGGGACTTCCCACGATCACGAGGCCCTCGTCTTTGTCTGCAACGTAGAGGAAGCCATAGAGGAGATGAATGGGCTGCTCTTCGTTTTCGGGAAGCTGGGCGCGAAGGGGATCGACAGCAAGCGTTGAGGGCGAGGCGACGGCCTGCGCGTTTTTTGTGGGGAGAAAGAAGCGCTGGCCGATGGGAGAGACGGGCGCGGTGGTCATGCGCTCGGAGAAGCCCTTGTTGTCGACGTTGGCGATGTCGTAGACGCGGAGGCCTCCGGGGCCATCGGCGGCGTAGGCGTATTCGCCGCGTTCTTGAATATCGAGGACGTTGCCTTCGTGTCTGTAGGCGGTGGAAAGCTCGCGGCGATGGTCGAGGAATTTTTTGTAGTCGCCGGGATAGGCGATGCGGTGGAGATCGCTGCCGTAGATGGCTTCGGGTTCATCGTGCTCGGCCACGGCAACGGCTTCGAATCCTTTCTTGCCGGTGGCAACGTAGACGTAGCGGCCCATGAAGTTCATGAAGTTAGTGCCTTGAAGGAGAAGCTGGGCCAACCAAGCATTGTTGTCGTTGGCGGCGGAGACGTGGCAGTCCGTGCACTGCTTGGTTTCTTTGCCGCGTACGGTATGCGGAACGAACGTGCTGTAGGCTTGGCCAGAAAAGCCCGGTGCAGAGATGGTTTGCTGGGTGTAGTAGAGCCACTCACGATTGGCGTTTTGCGAGCTGACGAGGATGGCGCAAGAAGAGCGGGCCGGGGCGATGCGATGGCCGGTGACGGTGCCGTCTACACCGAGCATGAAGATATCGTCGCGAAGGACTTGAAAATTGTAGCTGGTGTAGTTGCGCGTGAGCAGGCCTTCGTTGTGCAGCATGGGACGCCGGACGTTGGCAGTCATCTGGAGATGGCAGCCGAAACAAGTAGGTGTCCAAGAGGTGTGGCAGGAGTAGCAAGTCATGGAGGAATTGCCGTGGGCAAGATGCGTGTCGTCTTGCGGCATTTGCGACGACACGATGCCATCTTTGGTCATGAGCTTGGCGCGAAGAGACTTCAAGCTGAAGTGCACGTTGCCGGGCGTGACGGTGTCCGCGGTCTGGACGACTTCCCACTCAGTGTGCTCGTCCGTCATGGAGCGTTGCATGAGCTTTCCGTCGGGTGTCCATTCGAAGCGGCGGAGGCCCCAAGGAGTGCGCAGGGCGTCGAGATGGCGGCCACGCGGGTCGTCCGGCCGGACGGGATCGGCCGCGGCGGGACCTGAGGTGATCAGCGTGGCCTTGCTGCGAATCGTGCCGTGGCAATCGATGCAGTCGATTTCGACGGCAGCGCGGGGCTCGCCGTAAATTTTGCCGGTGCCGTGATTGTCTTGGGCGAAATGGCAGTCGGCGCACTGCATGCCTTTTTCGAGATGGATGTCGGCCAGGTGGACAGCCTTGCCGAAGCGGTCTGGGTCGTCGAAGGCGATTTGCTTGCCGTCTTTGTCGAGCCAGTTCCCTTTTCGATCGTGATTGAAGACGGCGCGGAAGACCCAACCGTGTCCGTGGAAATCGGCGAACTGCGTGGTCTTCAATTGTGAATTGAATTCGGGGCTGCCCACTTTCTCGAGGAACTTGTCATCGATCCAGAGGCCGCGAGCGGCGGCGGCTTCCGGATTGCGCAAATAGGATTGGTAGCGCTGCTCTTCACTGGGATTGCGCTGTTCCTTCGGGTACATTTTCTCGCCATCGATCTCGTTGTCCCACCAGGTGAGTCCGAAATACGTGGTGACCATGTTCGTGCCGGGATGGATGTGGCAGATCATGCACTGGCTGGAGGGAATGGAGCGCGTGAAGGTGTGCTTGATGGGATGACCGGGCTCGTTTTTGGGGATAGTGGGATCGGACGAAGCGCTGAAACCGGAGTGGCCGAACTGCGCGTAGGAGCCAGAGTGAGAAGGGTCGCGGTCGTTGGCGTAAATAACGTGGCAGGAGGAGCAACCGCTGGAGCGGTAGTCGCCTGGATGATCGTTCGTGCCCGGGAGTGACATGATGGGATCGAGCAGGCGCGTCTTTTGCAAACCCAGGAATACGGGATCGGTGCGGAGCTCGGTGCCGAAGCCGCGGTCGCTGAGCTGATCATCCGGCTTGCCGGGATCCTCCTCGCGATTGGGATTGCCGAGTTCGGCTTTCTTGCGTCCGCCGCGTTCGAATACGCGGAGGACGTTGCCGGGCTGGGACGTTTCCCAGCGATAGAGAGGATCGAGCTCGGGGAGAACTCCCTTCGTGCGTGTTTCTTCGGGTGTAGGCGCCGGCGAGGTCTTGATGGACTGCGGCTTGCCGTCGCGATCGTAGCTTTCGCCGAAGTGTGCGTTTTTGTAGGGCAAGCCACCGTTGTTGTAAAGAGCGGCGCCCCACAGCATTCCGGCGTGGGTCATCATGCTGGTGGAGACGGCGCGGGTTTCGCTGGGGTGACAGCCGGCGGTGCCGCAGGTTTCTGGTGCCACACGCAAATCGCCGGGATTGATGAATTTCACGTAGTCGGCGGACTCCTTAAGCCATTTCGTGAAGGTGCGTTCGGGGGGAGCCGAGCGATTCTTGAAGACGGCATTGCGGGGCTGGACGTGGGCCTTTTCTTTGGCGGCAATGTATTCGGGAGACGTCGGAGAAGTGCCGGATGGGACGGATATGGAAGAGTTGCCGCCATGGCAGTCGGCGCAGGCCAGGTGAACGGTTTTCGTCGGGTGCATCGTCGGTTCGTCAGTGGAGGTGTGACAAGAGATGCAGCCGGCGGATTTACGATCGGCTTCTTCTTGGGACTGGCCAGTAAATGAGGACGAAGATGCCGCTTGCGCGGCGTGGACGGAATGTTTTGGGCTTGCGTGGAGCGCTAAGAAGAAAGATAACGCCGAGACGCAGAGGGCGCAGAGGGCTCGCAGAGAGGAAGCGCTGGGTTTGGGAATGAAGGCCGGCATCAGATCGCGCCTCAGAAGGTAAACTTTACGGAGCCAAAAAGCGAGAAAAGCGTACGGCTCGTGTAGATGTCTTTGAATCCTTGGCCGGGTTGCAGGGCGGCGGCGCCGCCGGTGAGGATGATGTTTTCGCTGAGTGGCGGGCGGTATTCGACGCCGACGCCGAAGTCGGTGCCGATGGTGTGGTGGATGGGTGATTGGAACAGCAGGAATTCGAGAGGCTCGGTGCGCTCGAAGCGAAGGAAGTTGACGTTGGCGAAACCCTTGAGTTTCGGCGTGATGTCGAAGTCAGCGCCGGCGTTGGCCAGAAAGATTCCCGGATTGACGAATTCGGCTTGGCCTTCGTCTTTGCTGGAGCGCAAGCTGGGGATGAGGCTGCCGGGAGTGGTGAGCAGGACGCCGGAGCCGGTGAGGCGAATGGCTTCGCGATCCCAGAAGCTGAAGATGCCACCCGCAAAATTCTCGAGGTCGAGGATGGAATCGAAGCCGCGGGCACGGCCGTCGCGTGGATTGGCGTCGCCGGAGGTGTAGAAAGTGGAAACGCGATAACGAATCCAGTCATGGTCGTAGGAGAGTTCGGCGGCAGCTAGCTGGGCGTTGACGGTGACTGGGCGGCCGGCAATCGGATTGAAGGTGTCTTCGCCGACGGCTTGATAAAAGACATGCGTGAGATTGAGGCGGCGGATGTGGCCGCTGCCGAGCCAGCCAAAATAGCCGACGCGAATGCCGTGGGAAATGGGGCCTACGCCGGGGGTTTGATTGATCACGTTGCCGATCGGCGCGGGGCGCACGAGGAACCCGTTGTCATCGTAGTGGACACCGCCGTCATCCTTGTTAAAGGCCACAACAAACTCGGCAGTGTAGCCCGGAAAGAAGAAGTCCTGGAGATAGACGTTGCCGAGCACCACCTGCTGCTGGCGGAGATGAAACGTGTTCAAGCCGCTGTTGGTATTTTTCTCGAGGAAATTGAAATAGGCGGCGTTGTATTCGATGCGGTCGGAATGCAGATCGCCGAAGATGCGCAGGGCGGGTTCTTCGTCGACAAAGAGAAAGCCGCGAAAGTCGGCGTTGAATTGCTGAATGCCCGCGCGGGCGGAGATGAAATCGTAGTTGGGGCCGAGGTCGTGAAGCTTCACTTCGACGAAGGCTTCCTGCAAGCCCAGGTGATCGTCGAAGCGGTTCGTGCCCTTGCGCACATCGGGACTGACGATGCCAAGCTCGCGGACGTCGAGATCATTCAGGCTGAGCTCAGGAGTGATGCGGATACGCCAGTCGACCGGCTTGAAAGACGCATCGCCGTGGAAAAGATCAAAGGTGAAGCGGAACGTTTGATCGACAAAGGCTTGTTCGCCGCGGCCGAAGAAGGTAGCGCTGCCCGCCTGGGCCGCGCTGACATCGCTGGGTGAAGGCACGCGGCGGCCGTCAAAAAACGTCTCGGAAGAGGCGGAGAGATTCAAAAACGTTTGCTGGCCCAGGCGATCGACCCAGATGGGCTCGTCGCCTTTCAAGCGATTGCGATTGAAGGGATCGTACCAGCGCGATCTTGTATACATATACTCGCCCTTTTGGGAGTAACGGCGGTAGTCTGGCTGCTCCAAAGCCCAGCGGTTCGGCAGGAGATTGTATACATCGCCCACCGGGGGTAGAGTGTCCGGAGCCAGCTCAGCGATATAGTTCGGATCGGAATCGAGGCGATGGCGCAGTTCGCGATAAGTGCCCATGGCCGGAAGCGGTTCGAGCGGCGCCGCGGGGCCGAGCTCCGGCAGACGCGGCAGGCGCGAGCGAAATTCGACGCTAGCCTTCGATACCAGAGAGATGTCCAGCGTGACAACCTCGTTCGCGTTGAGCGTCAGGTCGGGATAGACGAAGGGCGCATAGTTTTCCGCTTCCACGCGAAGTTCGTAGTGTCCCGGGAGAATGAGGAGCACGCGGAAAACTCCTTCGCCGGACGTCTCAGCGCGCACCAGTAATCCAGTCTGGAGGTTGCGCAAAGTTAGCTGGGCCGCGGCCACCGGGCGCGCGCCGCTTGCAGAGGTGGCTTCGCGCACGGTGCCGTCGAGCGCCGCGGTAGTTTGCGCTTGCTGCCGCGGGATTCGCCGTGGCGGTCCGGATTCGCGTTGTTGCTGGACGTCGCTTTGCACAGGGCTTTGCGCCGGAGCGGGCTTGGGGCTTTGAGCGGAGGTCTGATCCGATGTTGGCTGCCCGTATGATGCCGATTGCTGCCGTGCCTGCGCCCGAGAAACCCCCAATCCACCGAAAACAAGAACCATGCACGCGCAAATTGCGCGGGACACGCGGCAGAATTCACGCGAATACCAAGGTTCCATTCGTTAGTCCAGAAAGAGGCAGCGCCAAGGACCTAAATCGCGATCTAGATAACAACATCCGCGAGCCCGGAGCAACAGTTTTTACGGAGACACGCGAAACGCAAGGCCATTCACTCATCCGCACCAGGACCAGCCAAAAGCCCGCAGCGCTTCGGAAAAAGTATGGTACGAACGTTAGAACTTATTTCATGTCACGGGCTTACACATTGCGGCGTCCGGTGGAGTCGCGCCGCGCACTTGCACAACGCAGGAAAATGCTTGCACTGGGGGCCGTGCTAGCGATCGGAATTGCTTTGGCGTTGGCGTTCTTGCTGATGGGTTGCGGCGGGGGAAGCAGTGCGCCGGTGAGTCCGCCGGTGATCGCACAGGTGCAAGCACTGCAAACCACGGATGTGCAGAACATCGTGCAGGCGGCTGTGAATTCCGTGAACGTGGATATGGTCGTGGCGGTGGCGGATCGCGCCGGGTTTGTTCTGGGCGTATTCCGTACACAGAATGCCCCCGCAACAGCTGTCGGAAACTTCGGCCAAATGCAAAACGCCAACGACGTCGCCGTATCGCTCGCACGGACTGGCGCATTCTTCAGCAACGATCAAGCGCCGCTTTCTTCGCGGACGGTGCGATTCATCAGCGGAATTCATTTCCCTGCTGGAGTGATGAACCAGCCGAACGCCGATCTCTACGGAATCGAGAACACCAATCGCGGATGCACGTTGGTGAGCGATCCCGCTTTCACAAGCAGGGTGCCTCCCTCACAGGCATTGGGTGGCGGCCCCGGGCTAGGGATCATGACCGGCAAGGCCGATGTGATGGATTCAGATCCCAACGCCGTGAACCCCGGGGGAGTGCCAATTTTCTACAAGAATGTTGTGGTGGGCGGCGTTGGAGTAGTGACGTCGTCCAGCAACCTGAATGTGGCTGAGTATGCGGCGTTCGTCGGGTCGACAACGCAACGCAGCGGGCCAGGAGACTCCTTCGGACCGACGCCTGCTCCTCCCGGCGTGGTTTTCATCGGAGGCATCGCGCTGCCGTTCGTGAACCAAACCACGCTGCCCGCGGGGTTTTCTGCCGGGCCCGTCGCGGGATCGGGAACGTTTCTCGTGCCGGCAACCGACAGCCAAGGTCAACCGCCGGAGGGCGACCTGATCACACCGGCGAACGGGCCGGTGGGCGGACTGTCCGCCGCCGACGTGACGCAGATTCTGAACAACGCGGAAACGACGGCGAATTCAGAACGCGCAGCGATCCGCCTGCCGCTGGGCTCACGAACGCGCATGGCCATCGCGGTAGCGGACCTGGATGGAACCATCATCGGACTGCGGCGCATGGTGGATTCCACCGTGTTTAGCATCGACGTGGCGGCGAGCAAGGCGCGCAATATGACGTACTTCAACAGCATGTCGCGCACCGCGGCGGACTTGAATGACGTGCCGATGGGAACCGCGGTCACCAATCGCACCATCAGCTTTGGCGCGCAGCCTTTGTTTCCACCGGGAATCGATGGTTCGAGCCCCGGACCGTTTTTCAATTTATACCTGCAGGACACGGCGAATCCGTGCACCCAAGGCTTTCAGCCGGGCGCGGCTAACGTGAACAAGAGTGGAATTGTGTTCTTCCCGGGAAGCGCGGGACTCTATCGCAACGGGATGCTCGTTGGTGGACTGGGAGTCAGCGGCGACGGCGTCGATGAGGATGATTTTGTGACGAGCGGCGGCACTGCCGGATTTGAGGCGCCCACGAATATTCGAGCGGACCAGATTTCGATCAATGGCGTGCGGCTTCCCTACTTCAAGTTTCCCAGAAATCCCACAGACTAGATTCGCCGGCGCGTCGGGCTTACTTGGCGGCGGCTGAAGGGTCGGCGGTCAAGGAAGAGTTGACGTCGAGAAACCAGGCGTGAGAGGTGTCGCCGGGCGCGTAACAGTTGCCATCCGTGTGGTAGGTGGCGGCGCAGCGCGCGGTGTACTCCTTGCGACGCGGCGATTGCGCGAATTGCCAAATCGCGGCGTAGGGGACGCCGCTGGCTGAAACCGGCGGGGGAGTTTGGGGCGTGGCGCATCCGGGCGCAGGAGGGCAGAAGTCGTTGTAGACCCAGTAGACGAGGTTGCGGGCGCCGAGGTTCTTGTGGATATCGTCGGCGGTGAGGATGGTCACACCGTGGCCTTCGTCCACCGGGATCGCGGAGCAATACACGCCCGGACGATAGCCTGCGCGAGTTAGTTCGTCGGCCCAGGTGCGCAGATATTCGTGATAGGTGGCCAGCAAGCGGCCCCCTTCTTCGATGTCCAAGAAAATGACCGTGTTCGCGGCGAAGCCCTCTTCCTTTGCAGAGGCAGCGGCGTGGCGCGCGTCAAGAGCACCCTTTTCTTTGGCTTTGGCTTGTGTCTTGAGCTCGCGGCTCTCCCGGCCACGATAGAGAACCACAAATCCAAATCCCTGCGAGCGCAACAGTTCGCGTTTACCACGCCACGTATTGTTTTTTTCTCCTGGAGGCGGGCTGAGCCAGTAGCTTGCGAAGGCAAACGTCTTCCGGAGGATGGGGAGAGCTTCGTCCCCAGGATAAACGTTGCGGTCGAAACCCAAGTAGGTGGGGTTCTGGCCCGGAGGGACTTGCGATGACACGCACGAACCAACGAGCATCGGGAGCAATGCGATCGCAAACGGAAGGATGAGATGCATGGTGTTGGCGCGCCACATGGAATGAATCTACAACATGCCGAGCGCCGGAGAAAGAGCGACAGAGACGAACCGAAGCGGTCAGCCCACTCGAGATCACGAATCCATGTAGTGAGCTTCCCCGTTGCCAAAGGACCAATTCTCCCAGGAAACTTCAACGAGTTGGATAAGCAGGTCCTGCGGGCGAAGACCAGGCGACTGCGCCAGGATTTCCGCCATACGTTTGAAAAGCGCGCGTTTCTGTTGGGGCTTGCGGCCCGTGCTCAGGGTGATTTGCACGAAGACGACGCGGTCCGAGCGCTCGACGCCGAGATAGTTTGGATCGTAGATCAAACCTTCGGCCGAATGCTCGGTAATAACTTGGAAACGGTCACCTGGCGGAACGGCGATCGATTCAACCATCGCGCGATGGACGCCTTCGGCGATGGCCTTGCGATATTCAGGCGATGTTCCCTGGCGAAGGGAAATTCGGACGAGAGGCATATATGTTCTGCCAGGGCTATTGGATGCGGGGGCTTCCAGGCGGGGCACAAAATTGCGGAGAGTGTATCGGACTCAAGAAAGGCGCCCGCTTCAGAAAGCGGCCGCTACAAAGGCATCTTTAATTTGGCGAGTTTCTTGTGAGAAAGGCGGGTTAGAGGTTCAGCCTTCGCGGAGCTTGTGACCGGACAGATTGCCAAGGCCGTCGTAGGCGGCGTACTTGTAGGTCTCGCTCAGCGTCGGGTAGTTGAAGACCTGTTCAATGAATTCGTCGATGGTGAGATTCTTATCGAGAACCGTCATGCCGATGTGAATGAGCTCGGTAGCGATCTCGCCGATGATGCTCACGCCCAGGAGTTTCTTGTCGGCGCGGGCAAAGATCAGCTTGAGCATGCCCGCGGTGTCGCCCGCAATCTGGCCCCGAGCGTTGTTGCCGTAGAGGGCGCGACCAACGCAGTAGTCAATCTTCTTCTCTTTGCACGATTCTTCGGTCTCGCCGGCTGCGGAGATCTCCGGAATTGTGTAGATGCCCATCGGGAGCATGGAGGCGACGCGCTGCTTGTACTTGAAGCCGAAGGCATGGCAGACGGCAACGCGGCCTTGTTCCATCGAAGTGGACGCGAGCGCAGGAAAACCGATGACGTCGCCGGCCGCGTAGATATGCGGGACCGCGGTGCAGTAGTTGTCATCAACCGGGATGTACCCGCGGTCATTGATCGCCAGGCCAGCCTTTTCGAGGGCGAGCCCATCGACGGCGGCACGCCGCCCGGCCGCGAAGAGGGCCGATTCCGTCCGAAGCGTCTTGCCGCTCTTCATGACCAGGTCGGCGCCCGATGCCGTGGTCTGAACCTTGACGGGCCGCTCGTTGAACCAAAAGTGCGTGCCGAGTGCCGCGAGCCGATCGCGAAGGCGCTCGGAGATTTCGACATCGAGAAATGGGAGCAAGCGATCGCGGCCGTCGACCAGCGTGACGTCCACGCCAAGAGCCATGAAAATCGATGCATATTCGCATCCAATCACGCCACCACCAATCACCGCGAGGCTTCGGGGAATGCGGTCCATTTGCAAGAACGTGTCGGAGTCGAAGACGTGCACGTCATCGAAGGCGATTTCCGGCGGACGATGCGGCTTGGAGCCTGTTGAAATGAGAATGACTTCGCCGCGCAAGCGGCGAACGCCGTCGGCAACCGAGACGCCAACGGTGTGCGCGTCTTCGAAGGAGGCTTGACCGCGGACCAGCTCAATGTGATGCAGCTCGAGGTTTCTCAGAATGTGCCGGCGCTCCATCTGAACGACTTCGCGCTCGTGGTGCATGAAGTCCTTGACAGTGAGATTTTCTTTGAGCGAGTAGTCGATGCCGTAAAGGCCTCGCTGCTTGAGGCCCGAGAAGTAAAGAGCGGATTCGCGCAGCGTTTTGCTGGGAACCGTGCCGGTATTGACGCAGCTGCCGCCCACAGCGGAAGCGCGCTCGACGATAGCGACACGCTTGCCGAAATAGGCGGCCTGAGCTCCAGCTTTTTCCCCAGCGGGTCCGCAGCCGATCACGATCAGATCAAAGGAATCGTTCGATGGCACGCAAATCTCCTTCAAGTAAGGTGCAAGCGGTTCGTCGGCAAAGGACGCCGGCGCGTCCCGTGGGCAACAGTACCGCGATTCTACGCGATTCTAGAGGAAGACGAACGAACAGCGAGGAGATTCTGGCACGGCGTTGTCACGAAAGGAATCGCCTATACCGCCTCCGGCTTAGGCGTAGCTAACCGTCGCTCCGAGGTTGCGCTCCCGGCGGTCGCGCGTAATTCGTTCCAGGTACCCGCTCTCTCGGAAGGCTAGCATCGGATCGGCCGGCAAACCTTTTTCTTTCCGCCAATCCTTCACCAGCGCCCTCGTATCCTGCCAGAATGCAGAACGGAGAGTCTCTTCGGCATCGACCAGCGAGCAATCTTTCTGCAGCCTCGCTAGCCGTTCATGGTCGACCATGGCCGCCCGCGCATAGAGTTCTTGTGCCGTGCAAACCGTCTGAATCATCGCCTCAATCTTTCCCTTGAGATTGTGACTCTGATCGACCATGTAAGCGATATCGGCGGTGGCTCCGTTTTCCCACTCGTACGTGTGAATCTCGTGAAATATCCGGAACACCTGATACGGGTCGATCGAGCCTAGCGTGAGGTCATCATCCGCGTAACGCCGGTCATTGAAGTGAAACCCTCCGATCATCTGGTGATGCAGCAGCCAAGCCACGATCTGCTCGATGTTCTGGGCTTGGTAGTGGTGCCCTGTATCGACCAGAACCAGCGATTGAGGTCCCGACTGTTTCGCGAGCAGGAACGCCATGCCCCAGTCGGCCACGTCCGTGTGGTAGAACGCCGGCTCAAAAGGTTTGTATTCCAGGAGCAGCCGCTGCCCGGGCCGCAAGGAATCATGGATTTCCTTCAGTCCTTCCTCAAAGAATCGGATCCTGGCCCGAATATTTTGCGTACCGGGATAGTTCGAGCCGTCCGCGAACCACGGCGAAACATCGCGCGAGCCGAGCGCGTCCGCGATCGCCACGGATTCAACGATGTGATCGATCGCCATCCGCCGAATCGCCGGATCGGGATTGCCCACCGATCCATATTTGTATTCCTGGTTCTGAAAGATATTTGGATTGATCGATCCCGCGCGGATGCCAAACCTCTGGACGAGCTTCTCGACCTGACCGACGTCTTTAAGTCCGTTCGGGAGATCCCATTGGACGTGCAGAGCCAAGGTGGGAGACGCTCCGGTTACCGCATGGACCTGAGCGGCGTCGCTGAACTTTTCTTCGATGGTGGTGGCCGCGGCGGGCTGAATGAACTTGCCGAACCGCGTTCCCGTATTTGCAAATCCCCAGGAAGGCAATTCGATTTTCAGCTTATCCAGCGCCTTCCACGCCGCTTCCACGAGTCTGTCCTTCATCTTCTGATCTCCATTCGAATCACTCGCACGCAGGTCCCCTTCGTCAACTGGCCTCGCGGCCGCCGGACAGCACAAGCGGGCGCGCTGATATTTCTTCCGCAAACTTCGCTACGCCGGAAGCCGCCACGCCTGTTGAATCCTTCCTCTCTCCTTGCAGCGCTGCCAACTGAACGGCGAAGTTGCCGATCGTCGTGCCTTCCGCCGGCCCCGCTATCACTTCCAGGCCTGTCCGTTCCGCCGTCAGGCGGTTCAGCACGCTATTCTGACCTCCGCCGCCCACAATAAACAGGCGCTTGAGTTTTTTGCCAGTGATGATCGCCACGGACGAAAGAACCTGTGCATAGCGGTCGGCGAGGCTGTGCAGAATCGTATTGGCAATGGCAGGTATATCATGGCTTTCGGAAGAAAAAGGCTCCTCCCCAGATCGCGTGAGCTGAGCGTTGATCTTTCCCAGCACGTTCCCCGGCAGCAACAGCTGCGGATCATCCACATCGATCAAGCTCTTGGGAGCCGGGCGCGATTTCGATTGCTCAATCAACTCCTGCATCGACCAGGAATGACCCTGCGACTCCCATTCCTCCATGCATTGGCTCAGCAACCACAATCCATTCACATTCTTCAAGAAACAAATCGTGCTTCCGACGCCCCCGAGATTCGTGAAATTCATTCTCCGCGCATCTTCCGTCACACACGGGCGCTGCAAAACGGTGCCTACCAGCGACCAGGTCCCAGAACTGATGAAAGCCCAATCGTCCCCGGTAGCTGGGATCGACGCGATCGCGGACGCTGTGTCATGACATGCGGGGACGATGAGCTGCGTCTCTCGAAACGCGGCCAGGTCAGCGAGCTCTCCGCACAACGTTCCTACGAAGGAGCCTGTTGGCACAATTTCCGGCGCAGCCTTGCGATCGAGTCCGGTCGCCTGGAATATTTCATCGCACCATTGTCGGCTGCCCAAATCAACGAGCTGTGTGTGCGTCGCGTTGGTGTATTCGCTGACGGGCCGCCCGCCAAGCCGGTAGGTGATGAACTCAGGAAGATTGATCCACTTCATCTTCGGATCGATCCCAGCCTGTCCGTCGGCGTATAACTGGTAAAGCGTATTGATGCGGAGTAATTGAATTCCAGTGAGCGAATATAATTTTTGCGGAGAGAGAATTTGATGAACCTCTTTCTCCGCTCTTAGGGTCCTCTCGTCTCGATAGCAGAAAGGGTTGGCAAGCTGCTTGCCATCCTCGGTGAGGCGTACGTAGTCAACGCCCCACCCGTCCACAGCGACGCTCTGAATCCCCTCAGTCGCTGCTTGCGTGCACCGGCCAAGTCCCGCTTTGACGCCCTCGAGAATGCCCTCGATGTCCCACTGGAGACCCGCGTCGCTAACGATAGGCCCGTTGCGAAAACGATGGACGACCTCGATGTGCGGATGGATTCGATTCCAGCGCAGAAGCGACACACGACAACTCTGCGCACCCAGGTCTACGGCAACGAGAGCTGCTCTACTCGCCGACAACTCCATGGAATGGCCCCGCACGCGGCGAAGTGAACCCAACGAAACTCGCAATCTTCGCCGCCCGTGTCACCTCAAAAACGCCTCTGTTAGACCACCGTCAACCGGAATGAGATGACCTGTTGTGCAGCGAGACTCGGGACCCGCAAGGAACAGGATGGCGGCGGCACAGTCCGCGGGGTCTATCGGCTGGTGTGTGAGCGTGCGTTGAGCATAGAAGTCTGCGAGCTGCGCGCGGAGTTCGTCGTCGGACGCGTTTGCGCGATAGGCGATTCCATACTTGGTCAGGGACGCGATCACTCTGTCTCGCGGAAACATGGTCGAGCCCTTGACCACGGTGGCAGGGCTGATTCCATTCACGCGAACTTTCGGCGCCAGAGAAACGGCAAATTCCCGCACCAGGTGATTGACCGCCGCTTTGCTGACATCATAGGCTTCGCTGCCGCGTTTCGGGACGACCGCGTTCGCCGAGCTGGTCAACACAATGCTGGCGTCCAGGTCCTGTTCGCGCAAGATTCGTGCGGCCTCCTCCATTAATCGGTGGTTCGCGGTCACATTGATGTCCAGCGTGACTCCCCACTGCGCGTCGCTGACAGTTCCGTCGGGCGATGAAGGAAAGATGGCCGCGGTATTCACGATAATGTCGATGCCACCATAGGCAGCCACAGCCGCGCGCAGCGCCTGGCGGATCGAATCGCGTTCGCGAATGTCGATCGCCACCGCGGTCGTCGTTTCCTTGCCTCCCAGTTTCTGCGCCTCGATCGCGGCTGATTTCGCGGCTTCTAGATCCTTGTCGGCCACTACGACGTGCGCCCCGCGCTGCGCGGCGAGTAGCGCGGTCTCGCGGCCAACGCCGTTTCCACCACCGACGACAACTGCGACCTTTCGGCTCAACGCTTTTTCGGGAGGCTGGCGGCGGATTTTTGCTTCCTCAAGCTGCCAATATTCAATCCGAAATGCTTCGGACGCAGGTAGCGCCACGTAGTTGGAATACGCACGAAAGGCTTCCGTCGCAGCGGCGGGCCCTGCTTGCGGCAGTATTTCCGGTAGCCGGCCGGAGCCTAACGCAATCGCTCCTTCCATCACGTGGATCGCGTTCGTGTAAAACTCCCCGGTTATTCGCGCTTCGCTTTTGTTCTTGCCGAAACTGAACATCCCGATGCCCGGAATCAACACGACGGTCGGATTCGGGTCCCGCATTTTCGGGGAATCTGGTCCGGCAAACGATTCGTAGTAGCGCTTGTACTCGTCACGATACTTTCGTAGGGCCAGATCGACTCCCTCTTTCAAACCGAAAAGGTCGGCGGATGGCTCCCAAGACACAAACAAAGGACGAATCTTGGTGCGGATGAAATGATCCGGGCAGCTCGTTCCCAAATTTGCGAGCTGCTCGGCTTCGACGGAGTTCGTAAAACGCAGCACCTCCGGCAGATCGCTGAAGCTCCCGATCATTCGCTGCCGCGCGCAAACGCGGCCCCGTAGAAACGGAAAGATGTCCAGAGCGAGATCCTTGTGGTTATCCAGCGCGGCAAGGCGGCTGCCACCAAAGAGGTTTGCTCCGCGGCGCTCGACATGATCGACCACGAACTGCCCGAGTTGGTCAATAATCGTCAGCGTGTTCAGATAGCATTCGCGCTGCGTGCTTCCCCAGGTGAACAGGCCGTGGCCACCGAGGACGACGCCGTCGCATCCTGGGTTCTCGTCCACCGCTTTTCGCAGCATCATCGCCAGCTCAAATCCCGGGCGTTGCCAAGGGAGCCAGATGAGCCGATGCTCGAATACGCGGTTGAATTCCTCCATCTTCTCGCGACCGTTGGCTGCAGCGGCTAGCGCGATGCCCCAATCGGGGTGTAAGTGGTCGATGTGCTCGAATGGGAGAAAGCCATGGAGCGGCGTATCGATAGACGCTGCGACGCTGTTGCTGCCGAACGCGCAGAGTGGGTACAGATCGACCATTTCATCTTCGAATTCCACGCCGCGGTAACGGCCGCTCAACGCCTGCAGCTTCGGGAGATACAGAGTTGCAAACCCCTTGCGGTCGATGCTGCCGATATCCCCGCCGCTGCCCTTAATCCAAAGCACCATTTGCCGGGAACCATCCAGAGGATCCACGCCGCTAATCTTTGAACTCGTATTCCCACCACCGAAGTTCGTGATCCGCAAGTCGGACCCTAAGATGTTCGACCGGTACCGCAATAGGTCCGGGGGATCCAAACTGCCGGCAACTTGGTCATCCCATCGATCTTCCAGATACCTCAGTTTTTCCTGAATCTTCATCGAAGAATCCTTGCGGGTGGAACAGGCAGAATACAAGCCGCGCCGCCGGGCGGCGGCGTGGCGGCAACGACGCCACGATAGCGAAACCTGCGCCTTGATGCAATAGGATAATTATTTCAATAGTGGAACACGAGCAGCCGAGGCTCGCCTCTCCTTCGCCACGTGGGCCCTCTTCCCTGCCGAAGTGCCTGCCACTAACCGATGCTTGACGTAGTTATAGGGCGGCACAATCTCGCCGTTCAATATCGCCAGCCCGAGGCGGATCAAGTGCGGACCATAGCTGGCCGCTTCGTGCGAAACCGACGCGATGAACGGGCTGCCAGGCAGCTTCATCTCGTCCAAAGCCTCCGGAATGCAATCCTGTCCGACGATGGCCACATCTTTGTCGCGCTTTTCTTCACGGACGGCCTGTAACGCCCCGAGACCGCTCGTGTCCGTCGCCGCCGCGATCAACACCCCAGTTTCTCCTGGATGCTGCCTCAAGAAATCCAAAACCAGACGATGACTCTTCCCGCGCAAACCTTCCCCATTCAAGAGAACATATTTCTCTTCACGCAACGCGGTTATCCTGGAACGGACGCCCGCGAAAGCTCCGGTAATCCGGCTGTGAACCAAGGGTCCGGCCTCTTGTATGTCCAGCCCGATCACCCAGCTGACTTTCCCGCCCCATTTGCGCTTGGCGTATTGCGCCAGGTACGCGCCGGCCTCAAAGCCCACGCGATAGTTGTCAACTCCCAGGAAAGTGGCGTGCGGATGAGGTATATCGACGGCGATCAACGGGATTCCCGCACCGTTGATCTTGTCCGCGATAACCGGCGCCGTTCGCTGGTCGATCTGAAATTCAATCACAAGATCAACTTCCTGCCTCACAAACTCCTCGGCGTTGCGCACCGCCGTAGCGGCGTCGTACTTGTTGTCGAGCACCAACAAGTCCACGCCGGCAGAAGAGGCTGCGGCAACCAGGCTCTCCCTCACCGCTTCCGAGAATGGCATTTCCGATGATTCTCCGCCAAATCCAAACCGTACTTTTCTGGGCCTCGACACGAGCCGGTATAAGCCATTTTCCGACTGCGCAATATACCCGCGATGCGTGAACGTCTTGAGAATCCTGTAGACGGTAGTCTTGGAAATGCTCGTCCGTTGATAAATTTCTTCCAGCGACTTCGGCTGATTCTCCGCCTGTAACAATTCCAGAATATCCAACGCTTTGGACAACACCGGAATCAAGTAGAGACGTGATGGCCCCGTTTTGGCGTTCCTTTTCCGCATTTTTCGCTGTCGGCCCCGCGGGGACAGAGTATATCCCAAGCGAGTCACTTTCTCTTGATTCCAATAGAAACATTGATTTTGTATTGACGGAAGATCGACAGGGAGACTAGGATTTGGCGCCTGCAATTCCCTGTCTTGCTAGGTTGGCGGTCGAAAGGCACCCGCATTGGGACCTAATCCTCTCCTCGGTGTCTTCTTTCATTGGCTCGGCGGCTTGGCGTCCGGGAGTTTCTATGTCCCCTACCGCCGCGTTAAGAGTTGGGCCTGGGAAACGTACTGGCTCGTCGGCGGATTCTTCAGTTGGATCATTGTGCCTTGGATTCTGGCTTTCACGATGACCAGTGATCTGAGTCGCGTGCTCCACCAGGCTCCCGGCCGCAGCATTTTTTGGACCTACCTGTTCGGCGTTCTCTGGGGCTTAGGGGGACTTACCTTCGGATTGACGATGCGCTACTTGGGCATGTCGCTCGGGATGGCCGTCGCCCTCGGCTACACCGCGGCTTTCGGAACGCTCATGCCACCAATTTTTCGCGGCCAGTTCGTAACCGAAGTCCTGGGGACGCGGTCAGGTCTGACGATTCTCGCTGGGGTTGCCATCTGCCTGTTGGGAATCGTTTTCGCCGGTGCGGCCGGCATGTCCAAAGAGAAAGAGATGTCCGAAGAGCAGAAGCGCGCAGCGATCAAAGAGTTCGACCTGAAGAAGGGCATGATGGTGGCGACGTTCTCCGGTGTGATGAGTGCGTGTTTCGCTTACGGCCTTGCTGCTGGAGATCCCATCAAGGAGTTGACGTTGCGCCACGGGACGCCGACGCTGTGGCAGGGGCTACCGGTCTTAGTCGTACTCCTGCTCGGTGGATTCACGACCAACTTCATCTGGTGCGCCGCGCTCAATATTCGGAACCGCACCGGCTATCAGTATTTTAGTTCGGAGATTCGCGGAGACATCCCTTCCCGCACGGACGAACCCATCCTTGAAAATGTGACCGACGCGCCCGCAGAGGAAATGGCCGTTTTCGCAGCCACCGCACAGCAAACATTGTCTCGTGCCCCAATGCTATCCAACTATTTTTTCTCCGCACTCGCTGGAACCACCTGGTACATGCAATTCTTTTTCTACACCATGGGAGAAACCCAAATGGGGCGCTATAAGTTCTCCAGCTGGACTCTGCACATGGCCAGCATCATGATCTTCAGCACCTTGTGGGGGATCGCCCTCAAAGAATGGAAGGGTGCCGGGGCGCGAACGAAATGGATGGTGGCCCTCAGTCTGTTCGTCCTGGTCACCTCCACAATCGTCGTGGGCTACGGCAATTTCCTCGGGGCGCGCGGCGCTGTGGCGGCAGCCTCCAGCGGTAGGTAGCGCGGTTAGAAATGAAATGCGTAGAGCCCGGATCCCACCTGGTATACGGCCCGGTCGCCCTCGATTCGCAAGAACTTGATCCCGGCGCTTTGCTCGATATTTTTTCCGCTTTCCACAATCTGCGGCTTCGCGCTCGCTGGAAAATAGAGGAGGGCCGTCGTGTTATCCGGAATCACAACGTTCCACGTCACCGCACTTCCTTCCACTTTCCACTTCGACTCGATGCGCCCATAAGCGGATTCGTACGTTGCCTCCACTTGCCCGAGTTGCGAACTGAATTGTGGATGCAACAAAATCTTGTGAAAGGCTGGATCATCCACATCGCTATCGATGCCTGCCGCGTACCGGTATAGCCATTCGGCCACGGCACCGTACGCATAATGATTGAACGAATTCATCGATGGGTCGTCCAGCTTTTGATCGCCGTTCCATCTCTCCCACATCGTGGTTGCCCCGTGATCGATCATGTAGAACCACGACGGGTAGGTCTTTTGCAGCAGCAGACGATAGGCCACGTCGCTGTGCCCGCTTTTGCTCAACTCGATCAACAGATAGGGCGTTCCCAGAAAACCGGTTGTGAGATGAAAGTCATGCGCCTTGATGTCGTCCACTAATTTCTGCACGGCGACTACATGCTGTCCCTCGGCCAGCAAGTTCATGTGCAGTGCCAGCACGTAGCTTGTCTGGCTCCCGCTTCCTACCGTGCCGTCCGGCCTGACGAAAGCCTGATTGAACGCGCTTTGCACCTTCTTGAAGAGCCGGCCGTATTTCTCCGCGTCAGAGTCTCGGCCCAAGGCTTTTGCCATTTGCTTCATCAGCGTCGCGTCGTATGCCCAGTAGGCGGTCGCAATCATGTCTTTCGGTGTTTCGCTGCCGATGGCCAGCCAATCTCCATAGTCGTTGCCGCGTTCCTTGAGCCACAGGTAGTTGGGATTTGCACCCTCCAGATGCGCCATCCACTTTTCCATCGCGGGCCAGTTCTCTTGCAAAATGACTTTGTCGCCGTACTGCACGTACGCCGTCCAGGGAATAATTACTCCCGCATCCCCCCAGCCGGCCACACTTTCCCCGGTCGGCCCGACACGCGGCGACACGTCCCCGTAGGCGCCTGCCGCGCTCTGTGCGTCCCGCATGTCCGTCGCGAACTTGTGCGAGAAGGCGGCAAGGTTTGCGTTGAAGCTGGCGGTACGCCAAAACACTTCCGCGTCGCCCATCCATCCCAAACGTTCGTCTCGCTGGGGGCAGTCCGTCGGCACGCTCAAGAAATTCCCGCGTTGCCCCCACAGGATGTTGCTCCACAGCTGATTCACCGTTGGATTTCCCGAGTTAAACTTCATCGTAAATGGCGCGCTCGTGTAAAAGGCAATTCCCTCCACAGCGTCTCGCGCGGGCGTTCCCGGGTACCCGGTCACCTGCACGTAGCGAAATCCATGGAAGGTGAAATGCGGCTCGAATACTTCTGTTCCTTCGCCGCGGAGAATATACGTGTCCGTCGCTTCCGCCGTTCGCAGGTTATCGGTGTACAGCTCTCCGTTCGGCTTGAGCACTTCTCCAAAGCGCAACTGAAGTCGTGCTCCACTCTTTCCGGAAACGCGCAAGCGGGCCCAGCCGACCATGTTCTGCCCCAAATCGAAGATGTACACACCTGGCGCTGGATTCGTCATGCTCTTTGGTGTGAGCGTCTCGTGCGCGCGGATCGGTTGATAATCTTGCGCGATGAGCAACGCATCCGGAGCGGCAGCCACCGCGACCCTCCCCCAACCCGCCTCCGGTGAGGTCGCATCATTCCAATTGCGCTTCTCAAGCCGCGCGTCATAGGACTCGCCGTTGTAGATATCGGAGCTCAGGATTGCCGAGGGAGCAGCCCTCCACGTTTCGTCGGTAGCGAACGACTCGCGCGTCCCGTCGGTATATTCAATTTCGAGTTGGCCCAGGATGCGCACCGGCGGCTTTCCGAAGTTGTATCGATTCTGGAGCCAGCCGAGTCCGTCGGCGTACCATCCTCCTGCCAGAAGCGCGCGGATCGCATTGTTGCCCGTCCGCAATTGCGAGGTGGCGTCATATACCTGGTACGGAACCCTCTTCCGATAGTCCGTCCACCCCGGCGCCAGAATGTCGTCGCCCACTCTTTTTCCGTTCAAGTACAACTGATAGCTCCCCAGCGCCGTGGAATAAATGCGAGCAGTGCGCACCGCCTTGGTAATCTGGAAGTTGCGTCCTAGCCAACTGATGGATTCTGCCGGCCACGGCGTGCCAAACGGGACCTGCCCGACTTCCGCAGCGACGCCCGCGCTCGCCCACGCGCTGTCATTGAAATTTTTCTCGATCCATGTGGAATCGCTCTGGCCGCTCGTCGTTTTCCAGTCGGTGCCGGAGGTGATGCGCTGTACCGTTCCGTCCGGCATCTCAACGCGAAGCATCACGATGAGACCCGCCGAGACGCCGCCACGCGGCCGCTCCGGCTTGTAAACCGTCACTTCCGCGGCGATGGAATTTTTCCCCGCTTCCACATCAGTGAGCGTGACCGTGCGGAAATATCCCCAGGGATCGCGCGGCCGGCCAAACTTGCTCATCGGAGACTCTTCTAAAACCGGCTTCCCGTTGACCCAAGCGGCGACGTTGTCCTTGCCCGTGATCATTAGGGTGGCCGCCTTGGGCTTTTGCGCAAGCGTGAAAACGGTACGAAATTCTCGTTTGCCGACAGCAGCTTGCGATTTTGCATCCTCGTCAGCGCCCCAAATCCATTTCGGATTCGAGTCGTAGTCGCCGCGCTCGATCGGTCTGTCGGGCGTGATCCACTGCGCCTTCCAGTCTGCCGGAGATAGCAGCCCCATCTCCCACCAACTCGGCTGGCTGTACGGTGTCGACTTCCCTTGGTCGTCCCACACGCGCACTTGCCAGTAATATCTGAGGCGAGAGGTCAGCGCCGGACCTGCGTACGTGACGTTTGTAGATTCGCCGGACTCCACTTTGCCGCTGTCCCACACGTCGCCCTGGTCCTGCTCCAGCTTTTCGACCGAATGCGACACGCGAATCTCGTAAGCAGTTTGCAGGACGCCGCGCCGGGAATCCGTCAACTGCCATGACAAACGAGGCTGCGCAATTCCGAGCCCCAAAGGCTCGGTCATGGCTTCGCACAGCAAGCCGATGGGCGCGCCACTGTGCGGCGACTCCCCGCCAGCCTGACCGGAGGGCGCCGGGCCTGCCAGCAAAAAAAGTAAGCCCATCGCCAACAGCATCCACCAAAAATCCTTCAGGTTACGCGCTTGTTTGGCCATGATCTCTCTCCCAGCGGCGAAGTTTCGGTATTGTAGATATTTTCCTATTGGATTTCCATTGAGTTTTCGCACGGTTCGCCTGCCATCGGACGTACAGATTTGCGCCCACTCTATCTCGGAAGACGGATATTCTGCGAAGATAAATCTACGGTCAGGAGATTTGCGATGCCACGCGTTGCTTTCCGTTTGCGAATCAAGCCCAACGCAGTAGCCGAGTACGAGGAATCGCATCGCAAGGTGTGGCCGGAGTTGCTTGCAAAGCTGAAAGAAGTGGGCATCTCTGACTACTCCATTTTCCGGCGCGGTCAAGACCTCTTCCTGGTCATGCGCGTCAACGACTTCGACAAAGCTTGGCAGGCGTTGGACCAGGATCCCACAAACCTTCGATGGCAGCAGGAAATGGCCAGACTCTTCGAGCCGGTCCCCGATCTTCAGCCTGGCGAGCGCTTCGCAATGATGAAGGAAGTCTTCTACATGGAGTAACCGGCGAACTGTGAGCCAGTTCGACGGATAGGGCACAGCTTCCAACTGGACCAGCGCCTAAACTATTCCGCATCGGGCAAGAGCTCGAATCCAATCGAGCCCAGGTCTTTCCGAAGCTGATCTGTCGTATTGTAGTGCAGCGCGGTAATGCCCTTTGCTCTTGCGGCCCGGATGTTGGCCTCCCGATCATCCAGAAAAATCACCTCTGCCGCATTAGCCTGCAAAACCCGAAGGCAATGTTCGTAGATTTCCAGATCCGGTTTGATAAATCCAACCTCCGAGGAAAAAATCGGATAGTCAAAATGCTCCAACCACGGACAGGTTTTCCTAACATGCGCAGCAAACTCTGCATGTAGGTTTGAGAGAACGGCAGTTCTGTAGCCCGCACTCCGGAGATTCCGCGCCCAACGCAGCAGCGGTTGGTTGAGACGACTCCACATCTCGATGTCCCAGGCGCGCAGACTCCGTGTCTCGGCTTCATCGATGCTTCTTCCTGCGTCGCTCGCGAACCTAGACCAATACTCTGAGGCGTCCAGATCGCCGCGATCGTACAGCCCCCGGTTCCTCTCGTATAAACTCCAAAACGTCCCATGATCGATCCCGAAAACTCCTGCCATCCGATCGACAGCTTCTCTGGTCGGCGGCAGGCACAACACAAGACCGTAGTCCAGAATGACTCTCGTCCACACGTAGTTCTCTCCGTCGCACCAATTAGGGCGACTTCTCGAAGCATTTATCAACACATTGAAAAGAATGGACCGTTGGCTCCTTGTTTTCCAGACGTCCCAGGTCGCTCGCTATTCGGAGCGGGGCGGTCCGATGGCGTCTTGGAGTTTCTGGAACTCTTGCATCTCATGTTGCGATTGCGCGGTGTTGCCTTGCTTGCGATACAAGCCGGCTAGTCCAAAATGCGCCTGCGCCGCTAGCGAGGTTTTCTTTTCGAGCTCGATTACTTTCGACCAGGCCTGCTCGGCCGTGGCGGCGTCGCCATCCAGCGAAGCGGCTTTACCCAAGGAGTAAACAGTCTCAGGCATATCCGGCTTTAGATCATTCGAGCGCTTCAACTCGAGAAGCGCGTCGTGGGGTCTTCCTTGCTGGAGAAGGGCAGCACCCAAGCGATAGGCGGCCTCGGCACTACCGGGCTGTAACTTGGTCTCGGCACGAAACTCGGCTTCCGCTTTCGTCCACTGTGCTGAGTTTGCATAAACCTGGCCCAGTTCGAGGTGAAGACCCGGGAGTTCCGGACGCAGGCGCAGCGCCTCCAAGTACTCCTTCTCCGCTTGCGGCATTTGGCGCAGAACGAAGTAGTTCTGCGCCAGCGCCTGATGCGCCCGCGCGGAATCCGGATGCGCGGCAAGCAAAGTATCAACGGCATTCTTCGAGAGCAGCCCGGCGGCATGACCGAGGTAATAGAGTAAGTCAGGGTCGTCGGGCCGCTTTGCCAGCGCAGCGCTGAAGTTGGCGACTGCCTCTGTTAAGTGCCCGGTCTCGATCTGCGCTATCCCCAGCGCATACTATGCGCCAACCCGCTCAAGATGCGGGATAGCCTCAGCCGCATAGCCCTGAGCCAAAAGCGCGTAACCCAACAATTGATCAGCGACCGGCGGGCCGGGGCTGAGCTCAAGGGAACGCTTGAGCGGAGCGATCGCGGAACCGTAATCGCGTTTTTTCATGTAAGCCATGCCGAGATTGACGAAGGCATCCGCGAGGTTCGGGTCGAGCTCGGAGGCTTTGCGAAACTCCGTGATTTCAAGGTCCACTTGGTGCTGTTTGCGCGCATCAAGGCCCGCTTGCAAGTGCTGCTGTGCCGTATCCGTTGCAGCGACTTGCTCGGAGAGCCACGCGAACAGTAAGAGCGCGATCATGAGCGCTCCGGTTCCCGAACCTCGAAAAATTGATCGGCGCGAACGTCGTTCAAGGTTTGCTTGGTGCCGGAAGGCCAGAGAATTTCGACATTTGCTTTTTCAGCGGACCCGAGGCCAAAGTGAAGCCGCTTATCGTTGGCGCAAACATAGCTACCTGTAGAGGTCGCAAAGCGAGTCTGGCTGTTGACACTCACGCGGGCCCCGTAGCCATCGCGGTTGCTGCGCATGCTGCGGAGAGTGATGGAGAGCCAATGATTGCCGGCGCCTCCACGATTGAGGAGGAGGACTGGAGGACCACCGAGTGTGGTGATGACGGCGTCCATCCAGCCATCGTTGTTGATATCGCCGTTGATATCGCCGAAGGCGGCGCCCCGCGCAGCCAGCGGAGTGTCCACGCCGGAATTGACGCGCTCGAAACGGCCGTTGTGGTTCAGAGCAACCAGTGGAACTTCCTTGTAGCGCAATGAAGCGTCAATTTGCTGGACGTTGTCGAGCCCATGGCTTTGCGCCACGAACAGATCCTTCCAGCCGTCGTTGTCGAAATCTTCCAGGCCAATTCCCCAACCGGAACTGCCGGAGGTCAACGCGCCGAGACCGCTTTCGAGGCTTTGGTAGCTAAGAGCACCGCGGCCATCGTTGTGATAGAGGCCGTAGAGCTCGCGAGGCAACTCGGTGACGACGATATCCGGGCGGCCATCGTTAGGAGTCAGAAGTTATACGGCGGTTACGCGGCGAGAGCCAGCGTGGTGATTAGCAAAGAACGTCACAGATGAAAAATAATGCCCGGGGTGGGAGTCAAACCCACATGAGGAAAAATCCCCGGAGGATTTTAAGTCGTTTTTTAACAGGCCCTGTGATGAATCCAAGGCACTTAGCTTCGGTTCTCATGGGGCTTTTTCCTTGTCTTGGGCATACTTTGGGCAAACTCCCCACGACAGCAATTATTGTATTCATAGGGGTTCCTCGCATTTCACTGAGCCCCGTTACTTACCCTATGGCCTATGTGAATTGGATTTTCAATTCACACCAATTTGAAGCGCCCACCTTCTTCAGCTTCTTAACGTGCCAGTCCAACAACCTCTTCACAGTTCGCTATCTGAATTGACCTCTCCATTTTAGGCCCTGAGAGGGGGGCTGAGGGTACCTTACAGTTCCCCTCCGCAAGCTCCCGAACCTCAATAGCTCTCTCCCAAGACAGCAAACCATTCAAGGAAGACCGACGCTGAGGGCGAGGATTGGCTGATACATGTGAAACTCGGTCCGCCTGCCGGAGAGACTGGGGCTAAGCCATGCCAGTCATGCCAGGAAAGTTTCCTGCTGCCGTGGCTGGACCCATCGAGAAGCAAATTCGAGCTGAAAATCGGGGCTTAGTCTTCTCGAAACACTGACGGCTCTGCTCAGACAGGCCGGTGCTGCATGGTTTGCTGACAATGCCCCTAGGCTCGGCGCCGCGTTGGCGTTCGGCATCTCTCTTTTTTGCGGAATCAGCCAAGCTCGTAATTGAACTGTCCCAAAACTGTCCCTTGGTCCAGGTGACCTAATCTCCTCGCTACCGTAAGCTCTCGCTCACAGGAACCCATCTCGATCTAAGAATGGCCCAGACGCCTATTTTTATGTCCCACGCACGGCTGGTGCAAATGCCTAGCTTGATGTCGACCATTACCTAGATCGAATCGACCTAGGAGAAAAAAGGAGAGCGACATGGGCGAAAAACACCTCCGTAGCGTCGATAAGAATGCCCCCATACAAACTAAGGTGGCCAATCCAGACGATTTGCCCGACCGTTCTGACGCGCCGCCTTCAGGCAGCCGTCGGAAGTTCCTCGGAAACGTAAGGGGTGTCGCCGTGGCCGCTGCAACCGTGGGTGCAATCGGCTTGGAGCCCCTTCTGGGCTCAAAGTCTTCGGTCGCCCGCGCGGAAGACCACGACGGATTGCCCGGAGCGGCCCGAGCCGACGAGTCGCAGGAAATCCGCATCAATGCCGCGCACCATGAACGAGCAGTTCACATTCCAAATCACCCGACAAACGGCGACCAAAACCGCTATGCCGACCAGGCTAACACCTACACCAAAGGTCTTCCGCACGACAGCTTTGGGCGAGTGGATTTGAATGCGTTCGCAACCTTGGTCCACGCGCTGAACACCGGCGAGCCCGAGGACTTCGAGCAGATCATCGTGGGCGGCACGCGAACGCTGAACGGCCCACAAGGAGGGTACGCCTTCGACTTGGAGGGTACGGATGCCTACCAGTTCGGCTCTCCCCTCGTTCCGCCCGCGCCCGCGCTGGCTAGCGACCTGAACGCCGCCGAACTGCTCGAACACTACTGGGCTTCTTTACTGCGCGACGTTCCGTTCACGCAGTATGCCTCGAACCCCATCGCCATTGCGGCGGCGGCGGAGACCTCTGGGATTTCAGTCTACCAAGGACCGAGGAACAGCAGCGGCCAAGTGACTCCGGACTTGCTATTCCGCGGCGCCTTCCCGGGTGAAACGCTCGGGCCATACATCTCCCAGTTTTTCGTTACGCCGACATCTCTCGGCCAGCAGCCGATCAGCCAGCAGCAGGTGACCTACCAGCCGAACATCGACTACATGACCGACTTCGCCTCCTGGTTACTCGTCCAGAATGGCGTCGACACCGGTCTACGAAACCAGAGCGATCCACAATTGCGCTTCGAGCATGACGGGCGGGGACTCTCGGCATGGACTCACACGGACGTCCTCTATCAGGCGTATTTCGTGGCGTTCCTTGTGCTCAATACCATCAGGGCGCCATTGAACCCTGGCAATCCTTATATTGGTTCGAGGACGGAGAACGGCTTCGGCACGTTCGGCGGGCCAGACTTCGCGGGGACATTGACGGAAGTGGCCACACGGGCCTTGAAAGCCGTCTGGTACCAGAAGTGGCAGGTCCACCTCCGTGCTCGCCCGGAGGCGACAGGCGGACTCGTCCACTTGATCAAGACGGGGCAGGTGGACAAAACCGACGGCAAACTGAGCAACCTCATCCTGAACTCGCAGGGGCTCAAGCAGAGCTTCAACAAATACGGGACCTGGCTGCTTTCGCAGGCCTTTCCCGAAGGTTCGCCGACCCACCCATCCTACCCGACAGGGCACGGCACGGTTGGCGGCGCTTGCATTACCGTGCTGAAGTTCTTCTTCGATGGCAACTTCGTGATCCCGAATCCTGTCGTGCCCACAGATGATGGCCTCTCGCTGGTGCCTTACACAGGTTCGGATGCGGGCCAGCTCACGGTCAATGGCGAGCTAAACAAGCTTGGGCACAACGTCAGCTTCGGTCATGGAATACACGCCGGCATCCACTGGCGCACCGATACAGACGTTTCCTTGAAGCTGGGTGAAGCTGTGGCGCTCAGCGTCCTTCACGATCGTGCGCAGACCTACAACGAGAAGTTCACCGTCCATTTGACCAAGTTTGACGGGACGACCGCCACGATCTCCAACCAATAACGCTTGTATTTTTTTTCCCCCTCGCAAGGCGGCGCCGGTCTACATGTACTATTTGGTTTGGAAGAGGCTGGTTACTTCTCTATTTTGCACGTCGTATGCGTCTTACCACGAACCCTCGCCCACTTGGCTGTATAGCGCATAAACCGTACAAAGCTTAATCGGCCCGCTAGGCAGATGTCCGGTTACGCGACATTACCGGCCAATCTCTGCTCATTCTCAGGGCGTCGCGAGGTTGCGTGCTTCGATGAGGATTTTGGTGAGGCGGTTGGAGAGGCGGTTGAGGCGAAGGCGAGCAGTGTCTTTTGGCAGCGTGCGGCGGAACATCTCTAGGACATGTTGAATGATCCAACCACAAGACCAATCATGATGGTCCCCTGCTAATTCCTGAGTATCGAAATACAAGTCCCGCGGTCTATGGAGCTCCCTTCCCAAATGCCAGGCGCAATCCTGTGCTCAAGAGCAAGTCATAACACTCGGGTGTTCATGAAAATGTCATGCCCGTTTCACGTACGTCACTCGTGGACGATGGGGGCCACGGCGAAATTCCCTGGGGCCGTGCAGCGCTTTCTGCGTTCCAGGCTGCACCAAGAAAGATGATCATCGCAGAGAGCTCCATCCACACCATCAAGCCGATAGCCGCTCCCAGTCCACCGAATACAAGCCCGTACTTCATCTTCCGAACGTAAATTCCAAAGAGCAAATTGACACCCCACCACAGAATCGTGGCTGCAGCTGCTCCGGGCAGAACGGAGCTCCAAGTCGTTGTGCCCGGTCGCGCAACTCGATAAATCAAGGCCAGGACGAGCATCGCCAGGATCATCGCCAAGACGGGAAGAATGACGTACCAGAGACCGCGAATCAGCGGGGACTTGCCAAATCCGGGAGTTATCCATCGGCGCACTGGCTGGCCAAACACACTCAACGCAACAGCAACGAGCCATACCACACTTGCCAAGGAAAACAAAAGCAAACCACGAATCTGCCGGCCGAGAAAGGAATGTGTGCCGTGGTCGCGATAAATTAGCTGGATGCCTTTAATGATGAGCTTCATCATCTGCAAGCCCACGAGGAGCGTTCCGACCCAGCCGATAAGCGCCAGGTACCAGACGTTCACTTCCTGGCTTAAAACGTATGCGGATAGGAGTTGCCAGCTGCCTGGTGGAAGAATCGCCGAAATCCGCCTGGCGACCTCCTGACCGCGTTCCCCTTCCAAGGAACTCTTCATAAGGCTCAGCGCAGTCACCAGGACTGCAAAGAACGCCAGGAACATGTTGAATGCCACCGCCTGCGAAACCATACCGCATTGCGGAATGACTCTGGCCAGCGTTCGAAATAGTTTCTTGGCAAGAGAAGCTAGCGCCATTCCGGAATTATACTGTCCGCTTCCGAACTGCGCAGCGCGAAACTCACCGCTTACTGCAGCAGCGGAAACCCCAAGGGCCGCACGACTTACCCGACACTGAGACGCACTCTGCCGCCACCACGAGCAATTTCATTTGTTTCTTGCCGGACTTTCATTTAAAGCCAGATCGATCACGGAACGCAGAGACTGTTCAGACTGTCAGTCGAGGCGGTGTTTGCGCACCCTGCATGATAGCTTCCCTTACTTCCCTTACGTCACTTCGGATTCGAAGACAACAATAAAGCCAATCCAGCGACTCGACGACAGGCTGGCGAATGGTTTCCGCAAGCTCAATGCAGATGACTCTAAGCCCCGTTTTTGCAACATGTGGGTCCTAGTACTCATGCATCTTTATATGAAAGCACCTTGCGGGAGTTGCACCTCGCCCGCTCTGTTTTGCGCCGGAATTTTTGGACAGTGAATTGAGTGTATTCATGCAGCAGCTCCGAGCGCAAGGAGCTGCTGGCGAGCTTGGGCGGGGGTGAGGTAGCCCAGGCGCTGGACGATCCAGC
>Ga0187819_10000001_pt1 | contig 160947 bp, 145 predicted proteins | sample NC_wetland_sal_i_15_FD_132411 | JGI IMG/M metagenome (GOLD analysis project Ga0187819, IMG submission 132411) | Wetland sediment microbial communities from Neuse River Estuary, North Carolina, USA - SO4_4 | ecosystem: Environmental > Aquatic > Freshwater > Wetlands > Sediment | place: USA... | reverse complement strand
CATCACGGCGTTGGCTACCGACGTTTTCCTGGGCGATCCGACGAGGTTCTCTGATGGCAAGGCACTGGCTAGTTACGTCGGGATCATTCCGAGTGAATACTCTAGCGGAGGTCGGCAGAAGTTGGGTGTGGGTGTGTTTCGCCATTGCGCTTGCCGGAGGTCTCTGAAGATGTCTGCTTTGAGAAGGGCGTCGGAACCGCTCGAGAGAAACTCCAGCCCCGCCGCTATCTTTTTCCGTCCACCTGGTTTTTCAACAGACTCATCTGTCTTTGTGTCTCAAAGCCGAACGAAGGCTTTGCAAAAACCACTCGTTCTCGTTGTGTCCCGGATGCGGAGTTTCTCAAAGTCCTCTAAGTGGTCTCTTAAATTATCAGAATCAGTACGTTAACTGGATATTATACAGCCGTGAAAGCCTTCTCTTTGAGAAGTTCGCCGCTCTGAACACTGAAGCGCTTTGTAACAAATTATCCCCGCCTCAAAAGACCGTCCAAAGATCCCGAAGGCTTGCGCTTCGTAACTCAGTCACTGTGTGTGGTTTACCTCCACTATCGGAGTGGAATAGCACGTGCGGGGTATTAGAGCAACTTCTTCCTACCCTGCCGCGTCAGTTCCCTCCGGAAGGGCAGAAAGGTATCTCTGGCGGACCTATGACTCGAACTCTTGTGCACCAGAGGCGTACGCGTCGGATGGAATCCGGGTTCTCCATGACGGAATTGGCCGTCGTTGTGACCATTATTTTGATCGTCACCGCCGCAGCGGTGACAAATATGGTCCCGTCCTTCCAGACTTCGAAATCCAACTCGGCCATGGAACTCGTCATGGGCGAGTTGCGCCGTGCCCACGAGCGGGCGATCGATGAGCGCCGAATCTATCGCGTTACGCTTGTCGCCCCGCAGACGATTCAGCTCGACGTCGGACAAGTCGGAAACGTCGCTACCACGATCACCGGGAGTTCGCCCACATTCGTTCAGGCGCAAGGCCCGCTCCTGCTTCCAACTGGAATTCAGTTCATCGTCGTGCCAGGAATTCCCACCAGCGCAGCGGCCACGCCTGACGGTCTCGGCTCGGGAGGCAACGCCATCGATTTTGACATCGAGAATGGTGGGGCAGGGACACAAATCTATTTTCAACCGGATGGCAGAGCGCTGGACGGTGCTAACCGCTTGAACGATGGAGTCGTCTACATGGCCGAACCGAACAATCTCTTTTCCAGTAGAGCTGTTTCACTTCTTGGATCCACGGGCCGCGTCAAGGGTTGGTACCTCACGTCGACGGGTGGCGTCAACGGGTGGAACCAATGAGCACGCCGCGCAGCAAAAAGATCCGGCTTCAGGCCTTGCAGACCGGCTTTGGACTGATCGAGGCGGCCATCTCGGCGGTGGTCCTGATGATCGGCCTCGTGGCGCTCGCTGGACTTTTCAGTCAGTCACTCTCATCTCTCCAATACACTCGCGAAGATCTGATCGCAAAACAAAAAGCGCGCGAAAGTCTGGAAGCAGTCTACAGCGCTCGGAACGATGCCACCATCGGGTTCGCCGGAATCCAGAACATAAGCAGTGGAGGAATCTTCCTCGACGGTTTCCAGCCGCTTTTCTTGGCCGGCGCGAACGGGATCGTCGGGACGCAGGGCCAATCGGGAATTCTTGACCGTCAGATCCTGCCAGGACCAGACGGCATCGTGGGAACGGCAGATGACGAAATCATCCCGCTAATCAACTTTCAGCGCCAGATCCTGATTACGCCGCTCATCGATTCCACCGGAAACGTAAGTCCCGACATCCGGCAAATCAGCGTCACCGTGCAAGTAACATCGCCAGGCCGCGCCGCCGCACGCAATTACACCGTCACCGGATATATTTCGCGCTTTCAGTGAGGACACAAGAATGGCTCGTTGTCGCAACCACGCACAACACGGGTTCACTCTGGTCGAACTCCTTATCGCTACCGCTGTAACCGTCACTGTCATCGGTGCCGCCGTCCTCGTGTTTACGCACTCGGTGCAGACTTCGAGCCTGAGCCTCAAGCGGTCGGAAGTGCAGACCGAAGCCCGGGCGGCCCTCAGTCAAATAACCCGCGATCTATCTCAGGCGGGCACCGCGGTGCCCTTGAACGGCATCGCCATTCCTTCGCTGGGAACAGGCGGCGCAAATCCTAATTTCGCCTGCGATTCCTCGCAGTGCTACACCGGCGTCGATCCCGCCTACACGCAGGGACTTCTGTACAAAGTGACACCCGGCTACACCATCGGCCCCACGATTTCCGAGCCAAGTGACGCTATAAAAATTACCTACGTGGATCCAACCCTCGACTGGTCAGCATTTCAAGCGGCAACCATCGCCCCAAATGGCGGCAGCCTCACCATGCCGGCCGCGACGCTTCCCACGGTCACCGATGCAGCAGTGGGCATCACGCCGGGTGACGTCATTCTTTTGCAAAACGTTTACGGCTCGGCAATAGGTGTCGCCACATCGGTGGCCGGCCAGACGATCACTTTCGGTGCGGACCCACTCAATATCAACCAGCCAGGCGCCGCTGCGGGAAACATCGCGGCACTCGCAACACCGACCTCCAATCCGGTGACGTATCCCGCAACTCAGGTTTCTCGTTTGATGATGGTCAGCTATTTCATTCAATCATTTGTCGGGCCCAATGGCCCAGATTCACGCTTGATGCGGCAGAACGGGTCCCATCCGCCGGCGCCCGTGGCGGAACACATCGAAGATCTCAAATTCACGTACGACGTCATCGATCCCATCTCCAACGCCTTAATCGCCAATTCGCCCGACGCGGTGTTAGGAAATCCGGCGGTTCCGCAGCCAAATCAGATCCGCAAAGTCAATATCAACGTCACCAGCAAGGCCGTTCGCGCGGACCTGAGCGCCGCTGCAACGACGCAGCGAGTCAATTTGACTACGTCTATCGGTCCCCGAAATCTCAGTTTCCGCGACCGCTACCAATAAAGGATTCAGGCGCATGTGGAGCATCAGGAGCCAGTTCATGAACAACAGACAAACTTGCCGAGCCCTGCACCGGTCCGAGATCGGCGTGGCGCTGGTCACCACCCTTCTGTTGCTGACTCTCTTGTCGGCGGTCGCGGTCGCGCTGGTCTATAAAGTCAACCACGAACAGCACCTGCAGGGTGCAGACTCCGGAAATACCGTGGCTTACTACGGCGCCGAAGCGGGCATGGAAAAAATGATGTCGGATCTGTCGCTTCTCTATACCCAGAAAGCCGCCCCCACCAATTGCGACATTGTAGCCCTCGAGGCTACGCCGCCGAACCAGGCCGCGGTGGGTACCACCTACCTCGAATACATTTTCAAGGTTCCCCCGCCCGCCGGGGGAGGATGCGCGGCTCCCGCGACGAATGTGCAGACCATCAGCAGCGGGCCCAATAGTGGATTGCAGGCCCAGATCGTTCGCATGAACCTGCAAGTCACCGCCGATAGCCCCACTGGCGACGAAGCGCGCTTGATCCGAAACGTTGAGGTCGCTGAAATTCCCGTCTTTCAATTTGGCGTCTTCTCGCAAAGCGACCTGAGTTATTTTCCTGGTCCCAGTTTCGACTTCGCGGGCCGCGTCCAAACCAACGGAAACCTCTTCCTCGCAGAAGGCGGCGGCCAAACGCTCACCTTCCACAGCCCCATTCGCGCCGCAGGCGATGTCGTTCGCGATCAATTGGCGAACGGCGCCAGCACCATTGCCCAGGGACGCACCGGCCAGGTGTTGATTCCCACCGCTCCCAATGGATGCGATGGAGGACAGCCCGCCTGCCGAAATCTTCAGGTGAATCCGAACGAAGGCAGCTCCGTCGGGGGCCCCACACCCGCCTATTCGCCCACCGGAACCGGAACCGTAAATCCACCGTGGGCTGCCTTGTCGACCTCCACCTATGCAGGCATGATCCTGAGCGGAACCACCGGAGCGCGCCAACTCACTCTCTCTTTCGTGCAGCCAGGCGTCGGCCCAATTGAAATCGTTCGCCGTCCGCTGCCCGGCGAAGACCCGACCTCGCTGGTGGGTGAATCTCGTCTTTACAATCAGGCGCAAATTCGCGTGTTGCTCAGCGACAACCCCGCCGAGTTGCCGGGCGGCGCTGGAGACCCCCAAAACATCCGCCTCGCGAATGTCCGAACAAGCGCCGGAGCGCCTGATTACAGTAACGGCGTGCCAGTCGTGGGCCTGGTTGGCAACACATTTTTCGCCGAGGGCGTGAATGTGACCGACACGACTGGCGGAGTAACGACAACCAGAGTTGGTCCGGGCGGCGAGACCAACTGGACCAACGTGCCGACCACGCCTCCGCCGGCTCAAGCTACGCTTGTCCCCGTGACTGCACCAGTCCTGACGCCCACCTCCACGACGACGGGAGCGACAACGACCACGACTCAGCCTTGGAATTTGTTAGACGGATATCTTCGCGTGGAAATTCGCCAAAACGATGGAAGTTATGTCGGCGTTACCAACGAGTGGCTGCAGTTGGGTTTCGCGCGCGGCGTTACTCCTCCAGGTGCTTTTTCGCCTAATACCGTGCATCCTAACGCCATCCTGCTGTTGCAGATGCAGGCCGATCGTAACGGCGACGGCACCGCTTCGGCCGCCGAGCTGGTTACCGACACGGGAACCAATAGCGTAATCACAGGCCCTGCCACGCGCAACAATTGGTACCCCATCAACATGTACGAAGCTCGCGAAGGCGAATTCCGCGAGAACCAGCGCCTCACCACCAACTGCAGCATCGGCGGTGTCCTGAACCTGGTTGAAATTGACGTCAACAATTTGAAGCGCTGGCTGGGAGGAACAATTGGAGCCTCCGGCGGCAACACCGAATACGTCTCACAAAACGGCTACGTTCTGTATCTTTCCGACCGCCGCGGAATGATTGCGAGCCCCACAGCCGGCACCAAGAACGGCGAGTACGGCTTCGAGGATGTGATCAATCCGGGCAGCGTTACGGGCCAACCAGATGGCGTCCTGAACGCCGGCGAAGACGTGAACCAGAATGGCCTGCTCGATACCTATTCCGCGAATTTTCTCGGCCTCGGATTCGGTGTACTTCAGCCAGGAAAGCTCCCCAACACCCCTGTCAGTTGCATGAACAGCGCTCGGCCCAATTGGGTCTCTGGCCCGCGTCACGGTGTGCGGTTGGTGAATGGTGCGCTCGGCAATCTGCCGCTTCGTCCCGACAACGGCCAAGGCGGTTTTACTCTGGCAAGCGAGCAACCCGTTTACGTCTTGGGTAATTACAACGCCAACGCCGGGGGGTTCGGCGATCCGCATGCCGCTGCGGCGGTGCTCGCGGATACCGTGACCCTCCTTTCCAACAATTGGCAAGACACCAGCAGCTTCACCAGTCCGGCTACGGTCGCCGGACGCAATGCCGCCACCAGCTACTATCGCTTGGCCATCGCGTCGGGGAAAAATATCAATTTCCCCCAGCCGGCCTTCGCGGGTGTCCCGCAGGACTTCGGCACGGACGGCGGCGTCCACAATTTCTTGCGCTATCTGGAAAATTGGGGCGGCCAATCGCTCAACTATGAAGGCTCAATGGTCAGTTTGTTTTATTCCCAGTACGCGACCGGCATATTCAAATGCTGCGGCACCGTGTATTCGCCTCCGACTCGCGCGTACGCGTTCGATACGGATTTCCTGGATTTGTCAAAACTGCCGCCGGGAACGCCCAAGTTCCGCGACGTAGTGAACGTCGGTTTCCAGCAGGTATACTAACGCGGAGTCTTTCGCCGATTGATAATGGCACACCCGGTTAGACTCGAACTCCCGACCCTAATTAATTAATTACGGCGTCTTCTGCACCGCCGTTGAACACGATGGCGAGTCTTAAGGCGGGACATCCTAACCGGAAGCTATTTGTGACCTCGCAAGTTCGGTCACGCCGTAAGTCCTAATTGACTGTAGCGGATCTTGTAGCGGCTACCGGTTTAGATGGGCTTGGATGTGTTTTCCCGGACTGACCTGCAACACTGAATTTGCAATGACTTACCAACCTATCCAATTCGGTCCCCATGCCCATTTCTTTCTTTGCAAGTAGGGGGGCCGGTTCGAGCCCGGTCACGTCCACCAAACAGTCTGTGTGCCAACCCCGAAAGCCGGTCCTCAGGGGCTCTTCGTCCCTCTGCGTAAACTAAAGCGAAGGCGTTACTGCGGCAAGCTTTGTGCAGCGGTTGACGCCGGGCGAGGCAAGCCCCGGCCCCTACAAACGTTAAGGAGCCGCACCCACATCTATACGAGCGGAAGCGGTCAGAGGCCCGGCTCGATCGCTGGGGAGCGGCGCAAGTAGAAGTGGATGATCGGGGTGAAAACGAGGGAGAGGACCATGGAACTGAGCAGGCCGCCGATTACCGTGATGGCGAGGGGTTGAAGCATCTGGGAGCCGGCGCCTAGGCCGAACGCGAGGGGCAACATGCCGGCGATGGTGGCGAGGGCGGTCATGGCGATAGGACGGAGGCGGCGGCGGCCGGCTTGCATCATAGCGTCGCGCGCGGCCAAGCCTAGCAATCGAAAGCGGCTGTCCGCATCCAAGAGCAGGATTCCGTTTTTTGCCACGATGCCGATCACCATGATCATTCCCATAAAGGAAGCCACGTTGAAGGTCGTGCGTGTAACAAGCAAAGCGAGGAAGCCTCCGAAGGTGGAAAGGATCGCGGAGGAAAGAATGGCCGAGGGAGCGGAGAAAGTGCGAAACTCGAACAACAGGACCACGAAGAGCAGCAGCAGCGCGAGAAACAACACCATGGCGAGGTCGCGGAACGACTTCTGCTGCTCCCGAAACGTGCCGCCGTATTCGACGCGAATGGAAGACGGCAGATGCAGATCGTGCACGGCCTTTTGTACCGCAGCCATCCCGGTCCCGAGGTCAGTGCCTTCGAGTCTTGCGGTGACCTGAAGAAGGCGTTGGAGATTTTCGCGCCGGATTTCCGTTTGGCCAGGATCTTGGATCACGGTGGCCAGAGAGCCAAGCGTGGCGGAGCGGCCGGCAGAGCTGGTGAGCAAGGTGTTTGTCATCTGCTCCAAGCTCGCGCGGTTTTGCTCCGGGAAGCGAACGCGAATGGGATAGGAACGGTCGTTGAGAACCACGGGCGCCGCGGCAGGCTCGCCTTCGAGCAATGCCGACGCGTCAATGGAGATTTCTTCCGGGGTGAAGCCTGAGCGCGTAGCCACAAAAGGATTCACCTGAAACGTAACCGCCGGACCGCTGATGGTGTTCTCGACGCCATCGAGGACATCGACGATGCCGGGAGCTTTTCCGATCGCTTCGGCAACTCTTGGAGCGGCCTGCAAGAGCACTTGCGGGTCTTGCGAGAAGAGCTTGATGACAATGGGTTCCGGCTCGTTGCTGAGGTCGCCGATCATATCCTGCAGCACCTGCACGAATTCGATGTTGGTGGAAGGCTCGGTTTTCTTGACTTGCGCGCGCACGTCGTCGATGACTTCGTCGATGCCGCGGTCTCGCTTGGACTTGAGCTTTATGGTGAAGTCGCCGCGGTTGGCCTCGGTGACGGCGGCGAGCCCGAGCTGCAGGCCGGTGCGGCGAGAGGTGTTCTCGACTTCAGGCGTGGCGCGCAAAATGCGCTCGATTCGCTGCAGGATGCGATCCGATTCGGTGAGGGAACTTCCCGGCGGCGTGTAGTAGTCGAGAATAAAGCCGCCTTCATCCATTTCCGGCAGCAGGTCCGTTCCCAACAAGCGATAGCAACCATAGGTGAGAGCGACGATCACGATGGAGCTGACCACCAACACAAACGGACGAACCAAAAGGCGTTCCATGACGCGCTCGTAAAACCGGACCACGCGGCCGAAAATTCCGGAGAGGGGAGCTTTTTCCTCCGCGAGCAGAGCGGCCGTGTCCGGCGATTCCGATAGGCCGATGGCAGGAGCCGGCAGTTCACCGGGGATGGATCTGCGGCGAACTAGGTATTGGCTCAGAGTTGGGGTCAACGTCAGGGCGAGCAGGAGGGAGGTAAGCAGGGCAACGGTCATGGTGATCGCCAACGCGCGGAAAAAACTGCCGGTGACGCCGGTAATGGAGATGAGCGGAAGAAAGACGACAATGGGCGTGATCGTCGAGCCGATGAGCGGCACGGTCATTTCGCGGAGTGCGCTTTGAATGGCGCGCAGGCGGTCTTCTCCAGCATCGCGGTGCAAGACGATGTTTTCAAGGACGACGATGGCATCGTCGATGACCAGTCCGACGGCGGCTGCCAAGCCGCCGAGGGTCATCAGGTTGAAACTTTGGCCGGCCATCTTGAGCACGATGAAGGTCAGAAGAAGGGTCGCGGGAATGACCAGACCCGCTACCAGGGAGGTTCCCCAGTCGCGCAGAAAGAGAACCAGAATCGCGGAGGAAAGAAGAAGGCCGAGGAGCACAGCGTCGCGCACGCTGGCAATGGAGTCGTGCACGATGGTGGATTGGTCGTAGAAGGGCTCGAGATGCACACCGGGAGGAAGACTGAGAGCCAATTCGTGAATTTGCTGGTGCACCTCGTCGGCGACCGAAATCGTGTTGCTGTCGGGCTGGCGGTTGATGCTGACGAGAACGGCCTGTTTTCCGTTCGCGGTAACCATGGTGTAGACCGGAGCCACGGCAGGAGAAATGGCAGCGATGTCGCCCAGGCGAGTGGGCACGCCCGCCGCGGAGTTTTTCACGACGATTTGGGCGATTTCATTCGGGGTGCGCACGCGGCCGCTTACGAGGCCGAGGACCAACTGATGGTTGTGTTCGAGAAGGCCGGGGGAATCAATCAGATTGGTGCGGCGGATGGAATCGAGAATGTCCGCGACAGTGATACCTGCAGAAAGCAGGCGGGCCGGGTCCGGCGTAACTTGAAACTCCGGCACGCGTCCGCCCTGCACGAGGACGGTAGCGACGCCGTCGAGGCGATTCAACCTGGGCTTGATGTCATAGGTAGCGATTTCCCAGAGTTTGTCTTGCGAGAGCGAATCTGAAGTGAGGCTGTATCCGAGAATCGGGAACGTGGCGAACGTAAGCCGATGGGTTTCGATCTTGGTGGTGGCGGGCAATTCAGACTGAAGGCGGGCGACGACGGCATCGACGCGCTGCAGGGTGAGGATCATGTCGCTGTCCCACGAGAAGAATAGGCTGACCTCGGCGGAGCCGCGGCTGGTGGTTGAGACGACGCGTTGCAAACCGGGAACGCTGTTGACGGCTTCCTCGATGGGGCGCGTGATCGTTACCAGCATCTGGTCGATTGGCATAACACCGTTGTCTATGCTGATCACTACGCGCGGAAAGTCCGTGCTGGGAAAGACAGAGACGGGAATGGTAAACGCCAAATAGACGCCAACGAGTGCCAGACTGACGATGAGAAAAAGAGTCGGGCGCGAGAGGCGCTGGAACCAATAGGCGCGGGTTTCCTTAGGACCGGCGGTAGACGACACTGCGGGCCGCTCCTCCATGCCGGCCTAGTCCTTTTCCTTTTGTGCCGGCGGAGTTTTGTCGTCGTCTGCCGGCTCTTTGCCGGAGGGTGCGGAAGATTCGACTTTGATCTTGGTCTTGTCAGGCAGCGCGTAGCCGCCGGAGGTAATCACGGGCTCGCCAGGATTAATTCCGCTGATGATCTGGATTTCGTCAGCACCGTGAATTCCGGTTTGTACCGTCTTGCTGTGAGCGAGCCCGTCGGAGCCGGCGATGAGAACGTATTCGGCGCCATCGGGGTTCTTGAAGACGGCCGAAGCGGGGACGACGACGGCATTGGGGACGGTGCGTGCGGAGATGGAGACTTGGACGGTCATTCCGGGCTTGAGCTGTGACAGGGGTTTTGAGACTTCTACCCAAACCTCGATCGTGGTACTGCCCGGATCCAGCGCGGGGCTGATGAGACTCAAACGGCCTTTGACCGGTTCGTCGACGCCGGAGATCTTAAGAGTCGCAGGATTGCCGATCCTAAAAGACGCGACCTGAGACTGCGCGATGTGCGCTTTGGCGATGAGCTTCGACATGTCCATGACGGTCAAGAGAGGCTGATTGGCGGTGGCGAGTTCACCGGGATATAGCGGCCGGTCGGTGATCACGCCGTCGATGGGGCTGCGAATCTGCGAGTAGCTGTATTGCGCTTCGGCGCCGAGATATTTGCCCTTGGCGGCGGACAACTGACCGGTGGCGGATTTGAGGGCTTGCTCGTGGCCGATGCGGCGCAGGTCATCGAGTTGCTTCTGGGCTTGTTCGAATTGACTGCGGGCTTGCGCAAGCGCCACCTCGCCTGCATCCAGATCGCGCCGCGGCAGGGCTCCTTGCTGGAATAGGTCCTTGCGGCTGTCGTACATTTTTTGCTGCGCCTCGAAAGACGTTTTTGTGGCGGCAGCGTCGAGCTCGGCCTTTTGAATCTGCTCGGGCAGGCTCGCACCGGTGGTGGTGGTGTAACTGGCCTCGGCTTGCTCGTATTCGCCCTTGCTCTGCTCGGTTGCAGCGGAGAGATCGGCGTTTTCGAGGACCGCGAGCAACTGGCCTTTTTGAACGCGATCGCCACGCTGGATCAGGAACGACTTGATCGTGGAAGTGATCTTCGGCGCGACGACGGCCTGCTGCAGCGGAAAGACCATGGCTTCAGCAGAAATCACCTGCGAAATCTTGCCGGTGCTCGCGGGTGTCACCTGGACGGGCACGACAGGTTCTTGTTCCTTCTGCTGCGAACTGCACCCTGCGATGACGGAGGAAAGGAACGGCAGCGCGATGCCGACGCACAGAGCACAGAGCTGCGAAGAACGGCGATGCTTCGGGTTCATGGAGTGGTCAGAACTCCCGTAAGAGTTTGGAGATTGGCGAGGGCGACGCGGTAGCGAAGCGCGCCATCCTGGTAACCGCCGTTGGCGAGCGCGAAGGAATTTTGCGCATCGACGACCTCGAGAACAGTGGCCTCGCCACCCTTATAACGAAGGGTGATGAGCTTGAGGCTTTCCGCGGCAAGCTCGGCGGAGCGGCTGAGTTCGGAGAGTTCATTTCGGGAGGTTTCCGCTTCGGCATAGAGGGACTGAATTTCCGCGAGCAGCTTGCGCTGGGCAAGAGACAGCTCCCGCTGCGCTTGGGTGCGCCGCAGCTCCGCTTGTTTGACGCGGCTCTGGGTGGCGCCCCAGTTCCAGATGGGAATGTTGAGGGTTGCCGAGGCGGAGGAGCCAAGATTTTGGAACTTTTGTCCGTTGATGAAGAAGTAGGTGGCGAATTGCGCTGAGTCAATGCCGTAGAAATAGTCCAAAGCCAAGGAGGGTAGGTACGCGGCGCGCTGGGAAGTCACGTCGTGGCCGGCTTCACGAACGGTTTCCAGTGCAGCGCGGACATCGGGATTGTCGCGAGCAGCTTGTTGCTGAACTTCCGGCAGGGTGGGCAGAGGCACATCGGCATGGAGGTCGTCGGCAAGAACGAAATTGTCATTGAAGTCCGGAAAAATCAGGACGGCCAAGTCGAGGCGGGCATTGAGGAGGGCAAGTTGCGCCTCTTGAAGTTGGCGCCGCCGGTCGCGCATCTGGAGTTCGGCTTTGATGACATCGGAGTGAGCGACCTCGCCGCCGTGCTCGAGATCCTGGGTGAGTTTCAGAAATTGTTCGCCTTCGGCGGCGGTTTTTTGCGCGAGGTCCAGCCTGCTCTGTGCTGCCAGAACACCGAAGTAGCTTTGGACGACGGTGACTACCAGGCCGCGAGAGGCGATTTCGGCGCGAGCGCGAGCTGCCGCGGCCGCCGCGGAAGCTCGGCGAAAGCCAGCGACGCCGGCAAGATCGAGGGTTTCGTGGACGGTGGCTTGGCTTATGTATTCATGCACCGCGTTGTTTGCGATGTAGCGGACGCCACCCGCGCCGTTCCCCTGGGTGTAAAGGACCTCGTTGTTGTAGGTGACGGAAGGGAGCAGAGCGTCGCGAGCCTGGGTGCGGTCTTCATGAGCCAAAGCCGCGTCGGTCAGGGCTCCCTGAAACGCAGTACTGTTTTTTCGCGCTCTGGCCAGGGCGTCGTCAAGCGTAAGAGAGAGCGGCGCAGGTGTCGAGGCGGCAGCCTGAGGATCAGGACGGGCCGGGGCACCTGAAGGGACAGAAAGGCGAAGCTGTTGAGCCCGAAGTGGCACGCAAACGAAGGACATGGACATCCCTGCCAGAAGGAGCACGCAGCGAATGGAATTTATCGTCATTGAGGCTTGCCGAACGAGGTCGCATGGAGCGGTCGCGGCTAACTCGACGTTAGCGGCGGCGAGATAAACGCAGCATTAACGCGGGGTTGGAGGTGACGCGGGAAGAAACACGGAAAAGGTGCTGCCGGTGGAGTCCGAGCGCAGGAGCTGAAGGCGGCCGTGATGTGCTTCCGCGATCCAGAGGGCGATCGAGAGCCCGAGGCCGGCGCCACCGTCGTGAGCTGCCGCTCGCGAGCGGGAGGGATCCACGCGAAAGAATCGCTCGAAGATGCGGGAGCGAAATTCTTCGGGTATGCCGGGACCCGTGTCCGACACGGTGACCTCAAAACCGCCGGACACCGCCTGGGATGCCACGGTGACGCGGCCGCCCGGCGGAGTGAATTTGACGGCGTTGTCGATCAAATTGAGAAGCAGGCGGCGCAGCAGCGATTCGTCGGCGCGAATCGGGAGCTCGCCGGGAGTGTTCAGGGTAAGCGTGATGTTCTTGGCAAGCGCCAGCGTGCGCACGGAATGGACGCAACTGGCCACGAGCTCATCGAGGTAGAAGTCCTGAGGGGAGAGCGGGTATTGACCGGAATCGGCGCGGGTGAGGGTGAACAAGTCTTCGACGATGCGCGCGAGGCGTTTAGCTTCCCGGTGAAGCGTGGTCAGCGACTCGCGATACTCTTCCAGAGTCCGTGAATTCTGGGAAAGAGCGACTTCGGCTTCGCCGGAGAGGATGGCGACCGGCGTGCGAAGCTCGTGAGAAGCGTCGGCGATGAACCGGCGTTGACGATCGAAGGATTGATCGAGGCGGTCGAGCAGGCTGTTGAAGGAAAATGCCAGACGTCCCAGCTCATCGGCCGGATTTTGCACCGACAGGCGCTCGTGCAGGTTGGAGGCGGTGATGCGGCCGGCTTGCGCACCCATCGCGGCGACCGGCGCAAGAGTCTTTCGCGCCAGGAAGTATCCACCCGTAGCCGCCAATGCGAGACCCAGAGGAATCAACCAGGCAAATGCGATACGCAACTTTTCCAGGACTTCGCTTTGTACATGCAAGGAGCGGAGGATTATGAGCTCATAGGGTTGCTGCTGGGTGTTGAAACGCCGGGCATAGGCGCGGTAGTAGTCATGACGGCCGCGAAAGGTGTCGAAGGAGTGGTCCGAGTCCCAGGCAGCTTTGGCGAAAGCCTGGAAGGGCGGGGAGGGCCAGATGCGGGCGGCATCGGTCTGGGCGCGTTGATTGGACTCCGGCAGGTCCCGCAGCCTTGCGAGAATGGCGCCGCTGGAGTCGACGATGGCAAACACATGGTCGCGGTAGCGGTGCTCGAGCATGGACTGTTCGGCAGCGTCGGCGAAGCCGGTGGAATTCTCGGCATCTTTCATTTCGTCCGCGAAGGTTACGAGGAATGCGTCCGCTAGCTGGACGAGATCCGCGTCGGTGCGCACGGTCAGATTCCTGGCGACAATCCAATAGACCACGGCGGAGAGAAGCAAGAGGGTGCAGGCGAGAACGAGGCTGTACCAAAGGGTCAGGCGAACGCGAACCGAATCAAGCACGGAATTTCCTGTCGACGGGATGCCCTTGTGACCGGGAAGCAGCTGAACCTTTCTCGCGGGTCTCGCGGGCCGGAGCGCCACCCGAGGTTTCCGTGCCGCCCAGCATGTATCCCGCGCCGCGACGGGTGTGCAGGAGCGGGGTTTTGTTAGGGGAGTCGATTTTGCGCCGCAGGCGATTGATGTAAACCTCAATAAGATTGGAAAACGGATCGAAGGTTTCGTCCCAGACGTGTTCCGCGATTTCGGCCCTGCCGACGACGCGCCCGACATTACGGGCGAGAAATTCCAGCAAGGCGTACTCCTTTTGGGTGAGCGTGATCGGTTGACCGGCACGCCTGGCCGACTGCGAGGCGGTATCGACGGTGAGGTCGGCGACTTCGAGCTTGGCCGGGCGGAGATCGCCGGAGCGGCGGAGAAGCGCGCGGAGCCGGGCGAGAAGTTCGCGAAACTCGAAGGGTTTCGTGAGGTAGTCGTCGGCGCCATGATCGAGGCCGGCAATCCGATCCTCGACGGCGTCGCGAGCCGTCAGCATGAGGATGGGTATGCGATGGCCAGCCTTGCGGAGACTCCGGCAAACTTGAAAACCGTCCATGCCGGGGATCATGACGTCGAGAATGATGAGGTCGTAGGTGTTGACGTCGGCCTGGTAAAGAGCGTCCTTGCCGGACGTCGCAGTGTCGACGGCGTAGGCCTGCTCGCGCAGACCCCGTACGACAAAGCGCTGGACGCCTGGATCGTCCTCGACCAACAGGACTCGCATACCTGCATCATACGTGAAAGAACCCCGCAATTTCCGCTCCGGAGGCAAGAGGTCTTGAAGCCATTCCGTAATCCAAGGTTCATGGGATGTTCACAGATAGCGGCCTAGAATTCGACGCCGAGACAGACCCATGAATATCCTGGTGGTCGAAGACGAAATCGAGATGGCGCGGCAGCTGGTGCGCGGGCTGCAAGAAGAGTCGCACGAAGTAAAAGTCGCGCACGACAGCGTGGAGGCGCTGCAGTTGACGGAGAACGGCGGGTTTGACCTGGTGCTGTTGGATGTGATGTTGCCGGGCCTTAGCGGGTTGGAGGTTGCAAGGGAGCTTAGGCATCGTCCCGAACAGGTGCCGGTGCTGATGCTGACGGCGCGTGACGCGCTCCCGGACATCGTCCGGGGCCTGGATGCGGGCGCGGACGACTACCTGACGAAGCCATTTTCGTTCACGGAACTGCTGGCGCGGGTGCGGGCGCTGGGGCGCCGCGGACCGGCTCGGCCGAAGAGCGTGCTGGAAGTGGAGGACGTGGTGCTGGACACCACTTCTTTCCGAACCTTCCGTCAGGGGTATGAGATTCACCTGTCGCAGACAGAGTTCCGGCTGCTGGAGCTGCTAGCCAGGAATAGAGGAAGGGTAGTGCCGCGGCAGACGATTCTCAATGCGCTGTGGGGAAATCGGCGGGAAGTCGAAGAAAACACGCTCGACGCGTTCGTGAGGCTGTTGCGGAAGAAGCTGGAAGCAGGGGGCTCGACGAAGCTCGTTCAGACGCACCGGGGATTCGGATATTCCATCGGAGCCGTTCACAGCGCATGAGCCTTCCGATTCGAGTAAAGCTCACCGCCCTTCATTCGGCAGTAGTGATTCTGTCGTTCGTGAGCTTCTTTTGGGTCAGCGATCTCGGATTCCGGCACAGCATCGACGCGACGGTGGATGAGGCGTCGCATACCAATCTCGAGGTGGTGCACCGGCTTCTGAAGAACAAGGCCGGAAGCGGCGCCAACAAAGTACGCAACGAACTGCAAGAGTTGTCGGAATTATGGGCGAACGGCGCGATTTTTGAAGTTGCGGACGCGACGGGAAACTGGATTTTTCGATCGCCTCGTTTTTTGCAGTCCGTTCCGCCATTGCCTATTGCCCAGGGCTCGCAAGTTTCGTTTTTCACGACCAATCTGGAGCACATGCAGTATAGGACTGCACTGCAGCGCGTCGAGGCAGGCGGTCAGACTTTCGAAATCCACGCGGCAGTTCCGACCGAGCCTTTCGATCAGGCTTTGGATCATTTCCGGCTGATCGAGAAAGAGATTCTGCCGTTGCTGGTGTGCATCGCGGCGCTTCTGGGTTACTGGCTGAGCGGACGATCTCTGGCGCCAGTGAACCGAATCATTCAGACGGCGGAGCGGATTGGAGTGGAGAGTTTGTCGCGCCGGCTGGACGTGCCGCGGGCGCGCGATGAACTGAGGCATCTGACGGAAGCCATCAACGCGATGTTGGACCGCATTGAGCGTTCTTTCCAAAGGATTACGCAGTTTACCGCCGATGCTTCCCACGATCTTCGGACGCCAGTGGCTATTATCCGCACGGCGGCGGAGATCAGTTTGCGGAGGCCGCGAACCGAGGCCGACTATCGCGAGACGCTGAGGAACATCCTGCACACCTCGATCGAGACCTCCGAACTTCTCGAGAATCTGTTGACGCTGGCTAGGGCGGACGCCGGCGCCGTGGGCATGGAGATGCATCCTCTGGAATTGGGCATGCATGTGCGGAAAGCACAAGAGCGGGCGAAGATTCTTTCTTCGGACAAAGAGCTGGAACTCGTCCTGCACCTTCCGGCGGCGCCGGTGTGGGTGCGAGCAGATGCAGTTGCGATCGATCGGCTGCTGTTGATCTTAGTGGACAACGCGGTTAAGTACACACCGGCGGGCGGACGGTGCGAAATCGAGCTCTTGCGCGGGGGAGAGCACGCGCAGATTACGGTGAGAGACACGGGGCGGGGGATTCCGGAGAGCGATTTGGGTTCCATTTTCGAGCGCTTTACTCGCGCGGACCGCGCGCGTTCTCGGGACGTACCCGGAGCAGGCTTGGGCTTGGCGATCGCGCGATGGATCACCGACATGCACGGCGGCACGATCGCGGCAGAGAGCAGACTCGGCGCGGGGTCGGCATTTCAGGTACGGCTTCCGGCACTGGCAAATAGTTGATTCTTATCGTAGATACGCTGCTTTTGGGCGCCGAACGGGGTTTCTGAAAGAAATTCAGCGTCCTTTTAACAAGACATCAACCTGCGTTCACTCTGCATTCTCCGTCCTAGGTCGAAATAGGGGGCAAATATCGAACAGTTGTGCGCGCACGAAGCGCGTGCGGCGGGCGACCTATTCATTCAAACGAAGGCAAGGGACGGGATTACTATGAACTTCTCTACATTCGGCAAGATAAAGTTGATCACACTATTGGCGCTGCTTCTGCACGCGTGCTTTGCGATGCAGACGATGGCGCAAGGCGGCAAAGGAACGATCAAGGGGCATGTTACGGATTCCTCGGGAGGAGTGCTCCAGGGCGCTGAGGTTGCATTGGAGCCGCGGAGCCTAACACTGGCTTCAAACGTCCAAGGTGAGTTTTTCATTCGGGACCTTGAGCCGGGCAGCTATACACTCAAGGTCTCGTACGTGGGATTTAAGCCGGTCACGAAGACCGTCGATGTAGTCGCAGGCCAGGTTGCAAACGTAGAAACGCAGCTGGAGGTTGAGTCGCAGAACCAGCAGGTGTTTGTTAGCGCCGAGCGTGTCTCCGCGGAAGCGGAGGCCATCAACCGCGAGCGCACCGCGGACAACATCGTTCAGGTGCTGCCCGATGATGTGATTCGGAGCTTGCCCAACGCCAACTTGGCCGACGCTCTTGGTCGCCTGCCAAGCGTTACCCTGGAGCGCGACGAAGGCGAAGGCAAATACGTGCAGGTGCGTGGCACCGAACCACGCCTGACCAATACGACCATCGACGGCGTGAACGTCCCGTCGCCGGAGTCCGGTGTTCGTCAGATTAAGTTCGATGCTATTCCTGCCGATATCGTCGAGTCCGTTGAAATTAACAAGACGCTGCAAGCGAACATGGATGGGGACGGTATTGGCGGCTCCATTAACCTGGTGACCAAGACCGCCGGTGAGCGGCCCACGATCGCGCTCAGCGGCATGGGCGGATACATGCCGATTGAAGGAGGCCGCACACAGTACGAGAGCACGGGCACGGTCGGGCAGCGCTTCGGGAAAGACAAGCGCTTCGGCGTACTCATCGGTGGCTCGTATGATTGGAGTGGACGCGGGATTGACGATATTGAACCGACATCCGATTTCGCGACGCTTCCGAATGGCTCCACGGCAGTTTGGAAAGACGCGATCGACGTTCGCGAATACCGCTACTACCGCACGCGCTATGGCATGGCTGGAAGCGCGGACTACAAGCTGGGTGAAGGGTCAAACATCTACGCGCGGCTGCTCTACTCCGATTTCCAGAACTATGGAGACCGCTGGGTCTACAGCCTGACCGACAACACGCCCAACGTGACCTTATTCGGGAGTAATGGCGGCGGCACCGGCGTACCGACGTTCAACAACTCAGACCGGCGTCCCGATATCGCCATCGGCAGCCTTCTGATCGGAGGCAAGCATGTCTTCACAAGCACGTGGTACTCCTGGGACGCCTCCATTTCCCGTTCGCGGGACATTAACACGCTCGATGGGCAGGGGAGCTTCCACAGCACTCTAACCACCAGCGCTTGCGAGTTCGATCCAGCGAGCACCACGAGCATCTATCGGCCGCAGTGGACACCAGCGTGCTTTTCAGAAGCGTATGATCCGACGACCATGGCCCTGACCAACACTCAAGTCTCCCATGGACAAACTGCGCAATTGAACGTGCAGTTCGCGGGAGCGATGGCCAAGCGGTACCACATTGGCTCGCACCTCGCCAATATTGAGATTGGCGGTAAATTCCGGAACGCTCACAAGTACAACGATAGCTATAACGTCTCCTATACGCCGAACGGCACCGTGCTCTTGAGCCAGTTCCCCAATGCATTCACCAACGATAACTACTACGGGGGCACCTATAAGCTGGGTTACAATCCCTACTACCAAACCGTACGCGATTTCGTCAATAACAATCTCTCCGCGTTCACGGCGCAGAGCACCTTTGGAACAGATCCCTCGGACTATGGTTTGGTCGAGAAGGTGGGTTCAGGCTACTTGATGAATACGGTGGACCTCAGTAGCCGTGTTCGCGTGGTCGCAGGCGTTCGGTTCGAGAACACCAACCTCACCACGAACTCCTTCGATACGACGTCGAACACCCTATCCGACCGGGCCACGGGTTCGTACCTGAAGATTCTGCCGAGCGTGTCGCTTCGCTACGCCTTTAACAGCAATACGAATCTCCGATTGGTGTATGGACGCGGTCTCTCGCGACCCGATCCCCAGGATATTGCCCAGGCCGTGACTTTCACGACCACCGGCAGTCCGGGGTCCGTTAAGAACACGGCTACCCTAGGGAATCCAAATCTCAAGGCGGAAACGGCCGACAACTTCGACGTGCTGATCGAGCACTACTTGAACCCCTTCGGGATGATTGAGGCCGGTTATTTCTATAAGAGACTGACGGACCCAATTGTGACAACGCAGTTCTTAAAGAATTTCCAACCCTCGCCAATCGCGCCGGTTGGCATCTACACGGTTACCCAGCCGATCAACGCCGGCAGCGCCTGGATCTCCGGATTTGAAGCTGCCTACCTTCAGCACTTCACATTCCTTCCTGGAGCGCTGGGCGGCCTAGGCCTTTCGGCAAACTACGGGTATACCGCCTCCCAGGCCGATGGGTTGCCAGGCCGCTCGGACAAGCCGAGGCTATTGCGCAACGCACCGAATACCTGGAATATCAGCCCGACCTACGACCGCGGACGTGTCTCGATTCGCGTCGGTCTATCCTACAATCAAGCGAACATCTCCTCTTACGCATATCAGGACGGTACTCCCTTGCAGGACGGCACGCCTTCCACACCAACACCGGGTGGTCTCAAAGGGCCGTTCAGCGACCAATACTTCTATACTCACCTTCAGGTCGACGCGCAGGGCAGCATCCGCCTTGGACACGGACTAAACTTCATCATGTACGGGTTGAACCTAACGAACGAAGTATTCGGGTTCTATCAAGGCAGCCCACAATTCATGGTTCAGAGGGAATACTACACGCCAACAATTGCGGCCGGCTTCCGATGGTCGCCGGTGCGGGAAAAGTAAGGCACCTGAGTCGATGGCCGAGTGAAAGTGTGTCTTTGTGAAAAAGATTCTTGCGGCGTTCGTGTTTTTATTGGCGCTGTTCGGAGCTCGCTTTGCTGCAAGTGACGCGAAGCAGTCTGGCGTTGCTGCGGCGGACGACCAGGCTGCTGTCTTGGTTGGAGCCGGAGACATCGCGGATTGCAAGGACCTATCCGGGGCGGAGGCCACCGCAAAGCTTCTCGAAGCGATCCCCGGCACGGTCATGGCGGTAGGTGACCTGGCTTACCCCGATGGCACGAAAGAAAATTTTGCGTGCTATGACAAAACGTGGGGCCGGGTGAAGGCGCGCACACGCCCGGCAGTGGGAAATCACGAATTCCACTCCACAGGCGCGACATATTACTTCAGTTATTTCGGCGCTGCAGCCGGCGACCCAGCCAAGGGTTACTTCAGCTACGGTCTGGGCGCGTGGCACATCATCGTACTAAACAGCGAGTGTGAACAGATTGGCGGCTGTGGAGCCGGGTCCGAAGAAGAAAAGTGGCTGCGTTCGGACCTTGCCGCTCATCCCGCGGCCTGCACCCTGGCTTACTTTCACAAGCCGCTGTTTAGTTCCGGCGGCGCACATGGAGACGCTCCGGAATTCAAGGCTTTCTGGCAGGCGCTCTATGACGCGCACGCAGACGTAGTCGTGAATGGACACGATCACGACTACGAGCGCTTTGCACCGCAGAATCCGAGCGGAGAGGCAGACCCGGTTCGCGGCATTCGCGAGTTCGTCGTCGGAACCGGCGGGAAGAATCACCGGCCGTTTCACCAGCCCGACAAGAACAGTGAAGTGCGGAACGCGGACGCCTTCGGCGTATTGAAGCTCACGCTGCGCTCCCATGGCTACGATTGGAGCTTCGTTCCGGAGGCCGGAAAGAGTTTCACGGATTCAGGGACTGGAATCTGCCATTGAGACCTGATTCCGCCTCGTATGCACAGGTTCTGGATCGCGCGGGGGAAATGGAGAACAAATGAATCGCGTTCTGGCAGGGGTCGCAGCGTTCCTAACGTTTGGCACTGTGGGTGTGGGTCCTTCGGGTTACCGCGAAACGAATAAGGTGACCCTGCCCGGTCCAACGGGCTGGGATTACGTCACCGTTGATCCGGCCGGCCGGCGCGTGTACGTTTCGCACGCGACGCAAGTGGAAGTTCTGGATGCCGACACGCTGAAGGTGGTGGGAAGCATCCCGGGGACGCCTGGCGTTCACGGGATCGCGATCGCCCCTGAAGTCGGCAAGGGCTTCATTACGGCCGGAAAAGCTGACGCCGTGGTGATGTTCGATCTGGTCACATTGAAAAACCTGGGACAAGTCAACACCGGCAAAAAGCCTGACGCGATCGCCTATGACCCTGCGACAAAGCGTGTTTTCGCCATGAATGGCTCGAGCGACAGCGCGACCGCGATCAACGCCGCCGATGGGACCGTGAGCGGCGCGATCGATCTGGGTGGCGGGCCCGAATTCACGGTCGCGGACGGTAAAGGAAATCTGTGGGTGAATCTGGAAGACAAAAGCCAGCTCTTGCACCTTGATTCGCAATCGTTGACGGTGAAGGACCGGTGGGCGGTGGCGCCCTGTGAAGAGCCGTCAAGTCTGGCGTTTGATGCGCAAAACCGGCGGCTATTCGTGGGATGCCGCAATCGCCTGATGGCCGTGGTGGACGCCGACAGCGGGAAGGTACTGGCTACGTACCCGATTGGCGATCACGTTGATGCGTCGGCCTTCGATGCGGGTACGCGGCTCGTCTTCTGCTCGACGGGCGACGGCCACATTTCGATCTATCACCAAGACTCGGCCGACAAGTACACGTTGCTGGAAAATCTGTCCACCTACCCCGGGTCGAAGACAATGGGCTTCGATCCCAAGACGCACCGGATCTTTGTGCCTGCAAACCAGGCTGGCAGCTTTGCGATTGTGGCGTTTGACCGCTAGAAGTGTTCCGTGGCTCTTTTCGGGTGGTTGAGCGTTCCGGTGCACGCGCCAGCCGCGGACAAACACCTGTTTGAAAATCGCAGGCTCGGGCCGGGCTATCCCAACGCCCCCTGCAGTGCTTGCTGAAGTGATTCCTGCTTGCCGGCGCTCAGCTTCTTCCCTTGCTCGGTAAGGTAAAACACGTCGATCACTTTCTGACCTTCCGTATCGATCAGCGCCACTTCGATGTTGCATCCCAGGCGGGCCAGCGTCGAGCCAATGTCATAGAGCAGTCCGGGCCTGTCTTGCGCCATGATTTCCAACAGCGTGCTGTGTTCCGACGAGCTGTCGTCGAAACTCGTCTGCGTTTCCACCGCGACTTTCGGTGGACGCGCGCGGCTCGCGCTCTCCCGGGCCTTCAGCAGCGGCTCCAGCGGCGCCTTGCCGTTCACCACGTCTGCCAAGCTTCGCCGGAATCTCTCGATCTCGGTGGGATTCAGCTCGAGTGTGCGATGCAGGTCGGCGAAGTGAAACGTGTCCAGCACCACTCCAGCGGCATTCGCAAACGCATCGGCCTTGATGATGTTCATCCCCCAACCGGCCAGCACGCCGGCAATCGTGGCGAACAGCGCCGGACGATCCGCCGTCAGCAGCGTCAACGAAAAGGCATGATCGGTCGCGCGCAGTTCGGTCTGCACCGGCTCGGTCCGCAGCCTCTGGTACAGCGCAAAATGGGTGGCGATCTCCGCCGCCGAATGCACCGCCAGGTAGCGCCTCGGGAATCCTTCGAGGAACTTTTCGATCTCTACGGTGCTTGCGCCGGCGCAGTGCGCGCGCACTTGCTCGAGCAGTGAGACTTCGTCGTGAGCGTGCAGCCGGTCGCGATCCAGGGTGCGGCTGAAGTGGTTGGAGGTGGCCACGAAAAGCTGCCACAGCATGTCCGCCTTCCACGGCGTCAAGGCCTCCGGGTTCACCGCGTGAATATCCGCGTAGGTCAACAGACACAAGCGCTGGAGGCGTTCCTGATTCACCACGGAGGCTGCAAACGCGGAAATGGTCGAGGGATCGAAGATGTCCCGGCGTTGCACTGTGGCAGACATGTCCAGATGGTGCTCGATGAGGAAATATACCTCGGTTGTTTCTTCCTCGGAAAGCTGCAAGCGCTGCGCCGCGCTCTGGAGTGCTTCGAGGCTGCCGGCCACGTGGTTCTCGACGGCCATGCCTTTGCCGACGTCGTGCAACAACAGCGACAAGATCAGCAGGTCCCGGCGCTCGACACTCTTCCACAAGGTTCGAAAGTGAGTTCCCCGCGCGTCAGGAGGATCAGCCAACTCTTGCAAATGCTCGATGGTGCGCAGCGAGTGCTCATCCACGGTGTAGCGATGATAGAAATCCCGCACGACCAGTGAATCGATGCGTCCAAATTCAGGCAAGATCTCCGTCAGCAGACCGAGGCGTTGCATGGGGCGCAGAGCCACTCCGGGATAGTCGGCATTCAGAATCTCGCGCAGCACCGGCCACGACACTTCCGGATTGCGCACCGGGAGCTCCGGATGCTGCATGATGTAGGCGATGCCGCGTTCCGCCCGGCGGCTTAATGGCACGCCGGAACGCGCCGCTTCGGTGAAAAGAGAAAACGTCACCGCTCGATCCGACAATGCCGGCTGGTCCAGCACTTCAAACAAACCGTCGCGCACCGCGAACGGCTTGCCGTTGCCCGGTTCGAACTTCGCCACGCGGGTGGCGCTGAACAATCGTTGCCGCAGCGTCTGAGGAACGGCGGATTTTTGTTCCAGGTAGCGCAACAATTGCCGGTTCAGCGTGCGCGCGTGACGGAAATACAGCCGCATCCATTCCGCGGCGTTCCGTGAGATGCCATCGGCAACGCCCAGCGAGCGCTCTGCCGCCGCCGCTTGCAGCTCGTACGTGAGGGTGTTGTCATTGCGTGCGTTGGCGTAGTGCAGGAAACAGCGAATCGCGCTGAGAAAATCGACGGCGCCGGACGCCAATTCCTCTTCGGCGGCGCTGCTGCTCAGCGTTTCCCTTTTTTCGCCCGCGATCTGGCGCAGCCAGACGGCGGCCTGATAGTCGCGAAGTCCTCCCGGCGCCTCTTTTACGTTCGGCTCCAGATGAAAAATAGTGTTGCCGTAGCGCGCCAGGCGGTCCTTGGTGAGTTGGTGGAGCTGTGCCTGAAGGAATGGCCGCGCCTGTTTCTCCGATCCAGGGAGTACGCGCGCGTCCAGTTTCTCGAAAATCTCGGGGTCACCCGCCAAAAAGCGCCGGTCCAACAGGGCCAGATGAAACTCTACATTGTCTTCTTCGATCCGTTTGCATTCTTCGAGCGTGCGGCCCGCCGAGCTCACGCGAAAGCCGAGGTCCCACAGCGTGCGAGAGAAATCCGCGATCAGCGGCCGGAACGCTTGTTCCGCTTTTTCACTGCCAAAGAGAAACAAGATGTCGAGGTCGGAATAGGGGAAAAGCAGCCGCCGGCCGTATCCGCCCAGCGCCACCAGGCACAGGCCCGACGAAGGCGCGCTGTGAACCCGCAGCACATCGCCGAAAACCTGCCGGATGTTGGAGTCCGCAAGTTCGCACAGGGCGCGCACCGTTTCCCGCGCGCTCACACCCGCTTCGAACTGTTGCCGGATACGTTGTCGCTCGTCGTCGGCTTGCGGGCCGAGAACAGACAGGGGCGTCAGAGAACCTTGCATGGTCCGTACGGGTTGGCTTACCGGATGGACAACTAGACGGGCTGCGATCGTCATTTCATATCAGAGCGCATTCTCACCGCGCTCTTCGTTGCGGATCCGGATGGCTTCCTCAACCCTCGATAGAAATATCTTACCGTCGCCGATCTTTCCTGTCTTGGCTGTCTTCAGGATGGTGTCCACAACGGTATTCACCAATCTGTCGGGCAGCACCATCTCCAATTTGATCTTCGGCAGAAGGTCCACGGTGTACTCCCGGCCACGGTAGACTTCGGTGTGCCCCTTTTGGCGGCCGTGCCCGCGCACTTCTGTCACGGTCATTCCCTCGATGCCGGCTTCGCGCAAGGCATCTTTTACCGATTCAAACCGCGAGGGCTGAATGATCGCCTCAAGTTTCATCATGGAAGGTTTCGCTCCCGCGCTCCTGCCGGTCTGCCGCTGACCATATCCTCACACAACTGAACCCAAATTCTACTGGTGTGTTATCCCGAGGTCGCCGCCTTTGCAACGCCTGTGCCGCGCGAAACTCTGACAATCTACGTCACGCCTCGAGGTTGTACGCCTCTTCTCCGTGCTGGGTAACGTCCAGACCTTCAATCTCCTGTTCTTCGCTCGCACGCAGGCCGGTGATCAGGTCCGTAATTTTCAGCAGCACGATCGTTCCCACTAGCGCTAAGGTCCACGCGGTTAGCACGCCCACGAGTTGGTTGCCCACTTGGCCCCAGTGCCCGTCGAGCCCGCCTGTCGGCTTACCGGCGCCAAAAATCGGATTGACGACCTGCTGCGCAAACACGCCGGTGAGCAGCGCTCCGATGGTTCCGCCGGCCCCGTGCACGCCAAATGCATCCAGCGCGTCATCGTAGCCAAAGATCGCCTTCACTTTAGTCACCATCCAGTAGCATACGATACCTGCGATGAACCCGATCGCCAGCGCCGGCATCGGCGCCACGAACCCCGCCGCTGGCGTAATCGCCACAAGGCCCGCTACCGCGCCGGAAATCGCACCCAGCGCGCTGGCCCTCCCGTTCTTGATCCATTCCGCTGCGCTCCAGCTCAGCGCTGCCGCAGCCGTCGCGAAGTGCGTCGCGACAAACGCGCTGGTCGCCAAGGGGCTGGAAGCGAGCGCACTGCCGGCGTTAAATCCGAACCATCCCACCCACAGCAAGCACGCCCCGACGAAGCTGAGCACCAGGCTGTGCGGCGGCATCGGCTGCTTCGGGAATCCGGTCCTCTTGCCCAAATATAACGCGCACACCAGTGCCGAAACTCCCGAGCTGATGTGCACTACCGTTCCACCTGCAAAGTCCAGCGTCGGAAACTTTCCGCCCAGCGAAGCGTTCAGGAATCCGCCCTTGCCCCACACCATATGAGCCAGCGGCGCATACACCACGAGAAACCATAGCGTCAGAAACAGTACCGTGGCGCTGAATTTCATGCGTTCCGCCGTCGCTCCGGTAATCAGCGCCGGCGTGATAATCGCGAACATCAGCTGGTACACCATGAATGTCGCTTGAGGAATTGTCCCGGCGTAGTCCGGGTTCGGATCGGCGCCCACGCCTCGCAGGAACGCGTGCTCGAACCCGCCGATCACAGGACCGTTGCCGCCGAAGCACAGGCTGTAGCCCACCAACGCCCAGAGTATGGAAATCACCGCCATCAGCATGAAACTCTGCATCATGATGGCCAGCGTGTTCTTGCGCCGCACCAACCCGCCGTAAAACAGCGCCAAGCCCGGGCCGGTCATCAGCAGCACCAGCGCCGCGCTCACCAGCATCCATGCGTTATCTGCCGAAGATTGCGCCGCCGTCACCCGTTGATCGAGCTGCGCCAGCTTATCGTTTACGGCCTTTGCAGCTTCTGCTGTTGCCGTGGAGGACGAAACCTGCGAGGCGGGCGTTGCGGTCGAGGAAGGCGTCGCGGCGGACGGAGTTTGCCGCGCCTGAAGTGAAACGCCGGCGAGCACCACGGTGAAGAAACAACAACACTTCCAAACCACTCGCCTCATAGTTTATGTCCGCTCCGCTGCGTTTGAGTTGACCACCGATTCGACCGGGGCCCCACACTCGCTGACCGATTTCCGCTGTCAGGAAAAACCCCTACTATCGGAGACTTATCGCTTTGTTGAGCGAAGATTATACGCGCCGCTCTAGGCGCACGTCCTTAGAAATTTTCATTCACCCGATTCGTTTTTCTGATGGTGAGAGCCGCAACGCGTCGCGCCCATCCAAATTTTCTGCGACGTGGAGACAGTCAGGATGCCTCCCCACGCCACTTTTCCCCCGAGTGCCTCCCCCCGCTAGGCGCTACTTGTGCCCTGCAGCCGTCATCGTATAATGTGCCCTCCGGCCTACAGAACGGCCGCTCCGGCCGCTTCCGTGCGCCGCGTATTGGGCGTGGTGTTATAGCCTTGGGAAGCGCGCCGGTAGTATCCTGATGGGGCATTTTCGAGGGTCGTTTCTTCTGCCAAGCTGACGTCACGATTCCATGAAACGGATCGCCCGATGACCGAACGTCTGCCCATGGAGATTGCCGTCCATGAATCGAACGGCGTCCATTTCCTTGTGGTCCATGGCCGCTTAACCATCGGAGAGCCCAGCGAGCAGCTCACTGATGCTCTACAGTCCGTCGTGCAGGGTGGTGGCCGCAAGGTTGTCGTCAACCTTAATGGCGTCCCTCAGATTGACAGCTCCGGCATCTCCTCGCTGGTTCGGAGTTCCATCCAGTTAGCCCGCGAAGGCGGCGCGCTTCACCTCGTCTGCGGCCAAGGTCGCGTGCGTGACGCACTCACCGTCACCCGCTTGGTCGAAGCGATCCCCACTTTCGACTCCGACTCTTCCGCGCTCACCAGCTTCACGTAAAGTCGCTGTAGCCGCCCTCTTTTACCCAGAGTCTCGAAGGGTCAGAGGGCGAGTTTAGATGACACAGGCACGTTGAAGTTCGCGTGGTAACAGGCAAACACGACTTGCGCCGCTTTCACGATGGACGCGCGATTCATGGGTTGAGGAATTCAACAAAGACGCGCCGGGAGCACGCCGTGGATATTTCCTACCCGCTCTTCTTCAACTCCGCCAGCACCAGCTTGGCCAATTCTTTCAAAGTCTCGAACACGCCTTGCCCTGTTACGGCCACGCCTTCCAGCACCGGCTCGCCCTTTTTCTGCAACTGTTTGGTCAGCTCAGGAATCGGCAATGCGTTCGGCAAGTCTCGCTTGTTCAACTGCAGCACGTAGGGAATCGTCTCAAACTTTAGGTTGTGCTCTCGCAGGTGTTCCTGCAGGTTTTCCATCGTCTCGTGGTTCGCATCCAGCCGCTCTTCCTGAGAGTCGGCCACGAACACCACGCCGTCAGCGCCTTTCAAGATGAGCTTTCGGCTGGCTTCATAGAACACCTGGCCGGGCACGGTGTACAGGTGGAAACGCGTCTTGAAGCCGCGCACCGTACCCAGATCGAGAGGGAGAAAGTCGAAGAACAGCGTCCGGTCAGTCTCTGTAGCCAGCGACACCATTTTCCCTTTTTGATTTTGTCCCGTGTGATCGTAGATCCACTGCAGGTTCGCGGTCTTCCCGCCCAGACCTGGACCGTAGTACACCAGCTTGCAGTTGATTTCGCGCGCAGGAAAGTTGATGAAGGGCACGTGTAGTCGGTCCGATGTCCAGTTAGAAACTTATAGCACACGCGCCAAGGGCAGGCCAATCATTCCAGCAATCTGGTGTCGCGTGTTCGATACTCATGCCCGGACAAAGGCGTCTCGCCCGCGGCGCCGGGACAAGCTTCTGGTATCAAACTAGTTATCCCACTCCTCGTTGACGCGCGAAACCTCCTCTGCTAGCATGCGCGACATGGCAAAGGCGCATAAGCCCAACTCGGGGACTTCCTCTCGCACTAAAGACGCGTCGCATGGCCAATCTAAATCATTGAAAAGAAAGCCTTTAACTCCGCAGCACCCCCCGCAGCGGGGCGGCGTCGAGATGGTCGACCCCCGCGTCCAGGCCCAGCTGAAGGTCTACGACGAAGCCCTGGCCCTGTTTCATCAGCAGAAATTCGCCAAGGCCAAGCAAGAGCTGGAAAAAGTTCTCGAGGGTCCCAGCAAAGAGCTCGCCGATCGCGCTCGCATGCATCTCAAAATCGCCGAGCATCGCATGAAGCCCTCCCACGAGCAAAACCCTCGCACCGCCGACGAGCACTATCAGCGCGGCGTGGCCATGATGAACATCGGCCGCTGGGACGACGCCCGCGAGAGCCTCGATAAAGCTCGCAAAGCGGCGCCCAAGGCGGATTACATCCATTACGCGCTCGCCGCGCTCGATTGCCTCACCGGTGAGGCCGAATCCGCTATGAAAAATCTCAAGGTCGCGATCGAGCTCCGCCCGGAAAATCGCTATCACGCCCGCAATGACGAAGACTTCGCTTTCCTTCAGGAAGATCCCCGCTTCACCGAGATGCTCTATCCGGAGAAAGACGGCACGGCCAACTGATTGGCAGTCTGAATTCCGCCAGCTCCGGCCCAGTGTGACGCCCGTCACTGACCCGCCCGGCTTGGTAATCCCAGTGCTCTTTGTGAGCTCCGTGTTCCATTGTTTTCTGTAGAATGACTAGACGCGAAACTTTCGTGAAAAAGCGCATATCCAAATCCCCGCAACTCTCCCACGGCCTCAACGTCGTCGCACTCGGCGGCGGCACCGGCCTCTCGACAATTCTTCGCGGCCTGAAGGAACTCGTAATTCGTCGCCGCGACGAACCCGCCAATCCCCACCATCCCATTGCCGGCCTCACCGCCATCGTCACCGTAACCGATGACGGCGGCAGCTCCGGCCGCCTGCGTCGCGAAAACCGCATCTTGCCCCCCGGAGACATCCGCAACTGCATGGTCGCCCTGTCGCAGGACGAAGCTCTTCTCGGCCGCCTCTTTCAATATCGCTTCCACGCCGGCCGCGGCCTCGTCGGCCATAATTTCGGCAATCTCTTCCTCGCCGCCCTTACCCACGTCACCGGCGATTTCGCCGAAGCCGTCCGCCTCAGCAGCAAGATTCTCGCCATCCGCGGCCAAATTTTTCCTTCGACCGTCTCCAACGTTTCTCTCATTGCGACTCTCGAAGATGGACACCGTGTCCACGGTGAGACCCGCATCACCGCCAGCCGCAAGCCCATCAAGAAGCTTGCGCTCTTTCCGCGCTCCGAACGCCCGCTTCCCAAGGCCCTCGAAGCCATCCACGAAGCCGATCTGATTCTGCTCGGCCCCGGCTCGCTCTACACCAGCATCCTTCCCAACCTGCTGATCCCGGACATCGCAAATGCCATTGCCAAATCCAAAGCGCCTCGCGTGTACATCGCCAATCTTATGACCCAGCCCGGCGAAACCTCCGGCTACGCCCTTGCCGATCATCTGCGCGCCATCCAGCGTCACACGCCGCGCCGAGTTATCGATTGGGTCGTGGCCAATCGCCAGCCCATTTCTCCCGAAGTTGCCAAGCGCTATCGCGCACGCGGCGCCGAGCCCGTCGCCATCGATCTCGGGGCCTTGCAGACCCTCGGCTACCGCGTCATTCTCGACAACCTGCTCGAAGAACACGGCGTCATCCGCCACGACCCCGCCCGCCTGGCCCGCCTCCTCCTCGAGGAATTCCTCTCCCCACCGCGCCCGGCCCGCCGCTGACTGCGTCCCTCCGCTACGAATAGCGGAAGCACGCGTGGCACAGCCATTTCTGGCTGTGTCCCCAAGCAATGGTCAGTCTTCGCGACGCCTTGTCCAGCACGCGAACATGTTCCTGATTGCTTTCAACTTTCAACTGTCGACTGTAAACTCTCCTCATCATGAAAGTCAGAATACACAGAGAGAGGCCGGATCCCTGGCCCGTTAGACGAGAACGCATCAGGCCTGCCTGGACCCTGCCGTTCTGGGCCATGGAGTGGATCTTCGAATGGATCGCCTTTGCCCTCAGCCGATGGACTTTTCTTGACGTCCTTGAATATCTCGAGGGCTTTAGCGTGCTCATCGCCGTGATCTTCTACTTTTCCGAGTCCGGTGATCGGCTCAAACAAAAACACTATCAAGCGTGGCAGGTCATCAACACCGCGCAGGGAAAAGGCGGCAGCGGAGGACGCGTCGAAGCGCTGGAGGAGCTTAACACCGACGGCGTCTCACTGGTCGGCGTCGACGTCTCCGGCGCGTTTCTCCAGGGGCTCCGTCTCAAACGCGCTCGCTTGACGCGTGCGAATTTCAGCACTGCGGACCTCCGCGACAGCGACCTCGCGTTCGCTGACTTTTCCGACGCTAGTCTGCACTTCACCAATTTTAGGCAAGGCAATTTGCGGAACGTCAGCTTTCAGCACGCCTATCTGGACGATGCCGACTTCACTGGCGCCGATCTCAGCGCCGCCGATCTGGACGATGCTGACCTCCGTTGTGTTGACCTCACTGACGCTAATCTCGCCGGCGCCACGCTCGCTAACGCCGACCTGAGCAACACCACCCTGTCGAATCTCCACTGGCGCGAGATCCGCAGTCTCAAAAAAGCGAATATCTTCGGCGTCAAAAATCCGCCGGAAGGATTCGTCGCCTGGGCCAAGCAACATGGCGCCGTCCAGATTAAGTCCGATTGCCCCCACCCTGCACCGTAGTGGCGTTATGTAGGCGCCGGGCTTCAGCCCGGCAACCCATCCGGTAACAGGCCGTCAAGTATTTTGTCTCCACACTCGCCGAGAGAGCTTTTCCGGCCGACCACTCGCACCTCGTTCTTTTTCCGAAAACGGCCTGAGTCCAAACCATCGCCTCGCGCGTATACTCCCAGCAACTAATTCTTTATTGGGTGATGCTATGACATTGCGATCGGTTCTGCTCGGTCTTGCCTTCCTGTGCTCCGCGAACATCGCGTTGGCACAACAGGCTCCCGCTCCCGGCGCTCGTCCTGCGACGGTCATGCCCTCCGTGCTCACCGTGCCGCCCGAGGCCCAGCCATCTCCCCATTTCAACGCCGAAGCCGCCACCAACGCTTATCTCGCGCAAATTCCCGCGGAAGCCACTGCCCGCTCCAATGCTTACTTTGAAGGCGGCTACTGGCTGATCCTTTGGGATTTTCTGGTGGGAGCGATCGTTTTACTTCTTCTCTTGCATCTAGGTTGGTCCGCCGCCATGCGCAATTTTGCCGAGCGAATCGCGCGTTTCAAGCCGCTGCAAACCCTGATCTATTGGACGGAGTTTTCTATCATCACTTTCATTCTGGGATTTCCCCTCACCGTCTATGAAAGCTTCCTCCGCGAACGCAAGTATGGTCTCGCCACGCAAACCTTTGGTCCGTGGATGGGCGATCAACTGAAGGCTCTGCTCGTCAGCATCGTCCTGGGTGGTTTGGTTGTCGCGCTCCTGTTCGGAGTCGTACGGCGTCTGCCGCGCACGTGGTGGATCTGGGGCTCGGTCGTCTCCATCGTATTCTTGGCGTTCTTTGTTCTGATCGCCCCGGTCTACATCTTTCCGCTTTTCAACAAGATTACGCTGCTCGAGGATCCAAAAGTCACGCAACCGATCCTTAGCATGGCTCGGGCCAACGGCATTCCCGCCGACAAGGTCTATCAGATCGATGCCTCGCGCCAAACCACGCGCATGAGCGCCAACGTCAGCGGCTTCGGCCACACCATGCGCATCACCCTGAACGACAACCTCCTGCGCCGCGGCTCCCCCGAAGAAATCCAGTCCGTCATGGGTCACGAAATGGGCCACTACGTCCTGCATCACATTTACAAAGATTTCGTGTTCTTTTTTATTGTCATCGTTACCGGGTTTGCGCTTCTCCGCTGGTCGCTTGCCTGGTGCCTCGCTCGTTGGGGTGAGCGCTGGCAGATTCGCGGCGTCGGGGACACAGCTGTGCTCCCGCTTGTTTCTCTTTTGGCGTCGATTTTCTTTTTTGTGCTGACGCCGATCCTGAACACTCACGTTCGCACTACCGAGGGTGAGGCCGACATGTATGGTCTGAACGCCAGCCGGCAGCCCGACGGGTTCGCGCAGGCCGCGATCCATCTCGGTGAATATCGCAAAATGAGCCCCGGCCCGGTCGAGGAGTGGGTGTTCTTCGATCATCCCAGCGGCCGCAATCGCATTTACGCCGGCATGCGCTGGAAGGCCGAAAACCTCCAGCTCTTCGAGCCACACCCCAACCGCTAGATCAGTTTCTCCCTTGTAGGGGCGGGGCTTGCCCCGCCCGCCGTCAACCCCGCCACACCGTTCGCCGCGGAGCAAGGAACCCCTGGCACAGTCGGCGATTTCTCTTCACTATTCACTACTCACAACCCACTACTCACTCTCTTTTCAAAACGCCCACCGCAGCAACACCCCACCCGTCGTATACCCCGCGCCGACGGCCGCGAGTAGCACCAGGTCCCCCTTGTGAAGCCGGCCTTCGGCGACGGCGTCGCGCAGGCCCAGTGGAATCGTGCCCGCGGTGGTGTTGCCGTAACGGTCGATGTTCACCATCACCTTGGAATCGTCCACACCCAGCCGATGCTGCATCGCGCGAATGATGCGCAGATTGGCTTGATGCGGCACGACCAGCGCAAGGTCATCGCTGGTGAAGCCGTTGCGTTCCAGCAGGCAGGTAGCCAACTCCGCCATGCGCCGCACGGCATACTTGAAAACCTGCGAACCATCCTGATGAACCACGTGCATGTTCTTCTCGACCGTCTCGCGCGTGGACGGATGCAAAGATCCGCCGCCCGGCATATACAAGTAATTGCCGCCGGAGCCATCGATATCGTGCGCGAAGTCGAGAATGCCCTCGCTGCCGTTTGCCGGCTCGAGTAACACCGCGCCGGCGCCGTCGCCAAACAGGACGCAGGTCGCCCGGTCTTTGTAGTCCAGGATCTTGCTCATCGAGTCGCTGCCAATCACCAGGACTTTCTTGTGCGCTCCCGACCCGACGAACTGCGCTCCCACGGTGAGCGCATACGCGAAGCCCGAGCAGGCCGCGGAAAGATCGAAGCCCCACGCTTTTTTTGCTCCCAGGCGGTCCTGCACCAGGCAGGCAGTTGCGGGAAAAAACATGTCCGGTGTGACGCTGGCAAGGACAATCAAGTCGATATCGGCAGGATCGGTGCCGGTCTGCGCAAGAACCTGTTTGGCGGCAGCAGTCGCCATGTCCGAACTGGCAGCGCCGTTTTCAACGATATGACGCTCGCGAATGCCGGTGCGCGTGCGGATCCACTCGTCGTTGGTATCCACCATCTTTTCCAGATCGGCATTGGTCAGCACCTTGGGCGGAACGTAGCCCGCCACGCCGGTAATCTTGGCCGCGATGCGATGGGACATGGCACTCCTTGGAGTTCCGTCATCCGGTAAGAGACACTGAATTCTATGCGATGCCGCCGAGAAGTGACAAGGAAAGGTCAATCCCTGCCCGGAAGAATCTCGTACCGCCAGGTCAGCGTGGCGGTTTTCTGCAGCATCGCGGAGACCCAGCAGTACTTCTCTTCGCTCAGCTCGATCGCGTGCTTCACCGCCGCATCGTCGAGTTTTCCACGAAGCCGGTACAGCACCTCCAACTTGATCCACACCTGCGGCGACTTAGCGGCGCGTTCTCCCAAGCAAATCACTTCGAGCGCCTCCAGCTTTTGCCGCTTTTTCTCGAGCACGATCACGACGCCCGTAGCCGTGCACGCCCCGAGCGCCATGCATGACGCGTCCCCCCTCGCGTACCGCAAAAAGCATAGCAGGAAGACCGCCGCGACCCGCGAGCGAAGCTGCCGTCACGAAAAAACCGCCGAAACGGCGCATAAACATAAAGATGACACTCATGTGACTCGCCCATGACAAGGCCACCGGCCCTTCCCGTCAGCATTACGCTGCGAGGTACGAGCGAGGCTAGGCGCTTTGTTCGGGAAAAGGGAGACACCAACGCTCCATGAACACGGCGATCCATGCGTACGGCACCAGCGCCGCATCCACCCGCGCGACGCCAGGTCTGGCGAACGGCTCGCCAGCCACGCAGCGTTTCTCGAGCAAGAGAAGGCGCGCGCCTCGACCGGAGGCCAAACCGGCGGAAGTGAGGCAACTGAAACCCGACAGCGCGTCTCTGAGCGAGACCGTCCACTTGGCGCAGCAGGGCGATGCCGCCGCCTTTGAAACGATCTATCAACTGCATTCCCGGCGCGTCTATGCGCTTTGCCTGCGCATGGTGGGACATCCAGTGGAAGCCGAAGACCTGGCACAGGAAGCGTTCCTGCAGCTCTTCCGCAAGATTCATACCTTCCGCGGCGAATCGGCGTTTTCTTCCTGGCTGCACCGGCTGACCTCCAACGTGGTGCTGATGAGCTTCCGCAGGAAGAAAGGCGTGACGACTTCGCTCGACGAAATAACCAGAATCGACGAGGACAACGATATTCCCCGGCATGAGATCGGCACCGCGGACTTGCGCTTGTCCGGCGTGTTCGACCGGATAAACCTGCAAGCGGCCATTGAGCAGTTGCCGGAGGGCTACAAGACCATGTTCATCCTCCACGATGTGCATGGATACGAGCACAACGAGATCGCCGAGATCTTTGGATGCTCAATCGGAAACTCGAAGTCTCAATTGCACAAGGCTCGCAAACGGCTGCGCGAGCTGCTGCGCCGGTTAAAGGGGCGCCGCTCGCAGCAAGGCGGGCACGTGGCCGGCGGCTCTTTTGCCATGCCCGGCGGTTACTGAGAAGAGTTGATCGTCGACAGTTGCAACCCCTTTCTTTTTATACGGTTACAAATTCCCCGAGGTGCGCACCCGGCACGGATGCCCGGCATGTGGAATAATTGGACTCCATTCTCGACTTGGGAGCGCCAATGCCTCGCTATCTTACGCAGCACACGCTGGCTTGCCTTACGCGGCAGGGGGCCGAAAACCTGGCGCAGCGGATGCAGTGCGGCGGGACGGCCCGCGCCGAGCGCGTGCTGGTCAATATGCTCGAAGGCAAGATGTTTGCCGAGTTTCGCGCCGCCTCGCGGGAAACTCTGGAAGGTTGGCTCAAGACCGAAGGGATGCACTTCGATTGGCTTGTGCGCATCGAGTGGGAGACTCGGGCGCAGGACGGGAAGCTGCACGCCGCGGAATGACCCGCGATTGGGTGCGCCTTGTGAACGGCAAGATGGCGCCCTAAAGGGACGCCACCACACAAGGCGGCGGCAACTCGTGCCCTTCTCGGACGGGAACAAAAACACGTGCTTGCTCTGCTTCGTTGCGCTACCCTTGCCAGATTCCCGCGACGGAGGAAAACACCATGTCTGACTACGCTCATCCCGAAGTCCTCGTAACCACCGAATGGGTGGCCGCGCACGGCAAAGATCCCGGCATTCGCCTCGTCGAGGTCGATGTCGATACCACCGGCTACGACCAGGGGCACATCGCCGGCGCTGCCTCCTGGAACTGGCAGACCGAATTGCAGGACGCCATCCGGCGCGATCTCGCGCAGCCGCCGGCGTTCGAGCAATTGCTCGGCAAGGCGGGCATCTCGCCGGATACGACCATCGTTCTCTATGGCGACAACAACAACTGGTTCGCCGCGTGGGCGTTCTGGCAGCTCAACTACTACGGCCACGAAAAAGTCTTAATCATGAACGGCGGGCGCAAGAAGTGGCTGGAAGAGAAGCGCCCGATCACGACCGACAAGCCAACCGTTGCTGCCACGACGTACAAAGTGAAAGGGCAGAACGCGGCGATCCGCGCCAAGCGCGAGGACATTTTTGCCGCCGTCGACAAAAAGTCCACCGCGCAGCTTGTGGACGTGCGGTCGGTGGACGAATTCACCGGCAAGATCATCGCGCCGCCTGGCATGACCGAAACTGCGCAACGCGCCGGGCACATCCCGGGCGCCGCCAACATTCCCTGGTCACAAGCCGTCAACGAAGATGGCACCTTCAAGTCCGCCGACGCGCTCAAGCAACTCTACGGTGCGAAAGGAATCACCGGCGACAAGGAAGTGATCGCGTACTGCCGGATCGGCGAGCGCAGCTCGCACACGTGGTTTGTGCTGAAGTATCTGCTGGGCATCAAGGACGTGCGCAACTACGACGGCTCGTGGACCGAGTGGGGAAACCTGATCGGCGCCCCGATCGAGAAAGAAGTCTCCGCCGCCGCAGCGAAGTAACACCGCCGTTCGTGCCGCGGCTTGCCTTATGTAGGCGCCGGGCTTTAGCCCGGCGAGGCAAGGGACGGCGCTACATGGCACTGCCACGACGCGCCCCAGGTGCCGCGGCGAAAGACTATTCGTAGCGCAGAGCGACGAGCGGATCGACGGACGTGGCGCGGCGCGCCGGCACGTAGCAGGCGATCATGGCCACCAGCAGCAAAACTCCGGTCACGCTGAGAAACGTCCAGGGATCGGTGACGCTGACCCCGAAGAGCAGGCTGGCCAGCACGCGCGTGAATCCGAAAGCCAGCAACAACCCTAGCGCAAGTCCTGCAAGAGCGAGCCGCAAACCCTGACCGGCGATGAGCCGGAGCACGTCGCCGCCTTGGGCACCCAGCGCGCGGCGAATGCCGATTTCGTGCCGCTGCTGGTTCACGGAATACGACAGCACACCATACACGCCGACGGCCGCCAGGACGAGAGCGAGTGCGCCGAACAGAGTGAGCAGCGCCGCGGCCATGCGCGGGGCCCAAAGTCCCTGATCCATGATTTCGTGAATCGTCTGCACGTTGGTGATCGCGAGATTGGAATCGAGCGATTGGATGGCGCTGCGGACGGTGGAGATGGCGGTTTCGGGTTTGCCCACCGTGCGCACTTGCAACGTGGCGAAGGGCGAATAATTCTGCGTGATCGGGAGATACACCATGGGTTGCGGCTCTTCTCCGATCGCGTTGACGACGGTGGTTTTCACGATTCCGACGATTTCGCGGAGTTTTGGCTCACCGAAGAAATGAAAGCGCTTGCCGAGCGCATCCTCGTTGGGCCAGAAGTGTTTGGCCATGGCTTCGTTGGCGACGGCGACGGGAACCGTTTCTTTTCTGTCGGTGTCGGTGAAGGTGCGTCCGCGAAGGACGGGAATGCGAAGAGTTTCAAAGTAAGTGGGAGTGACGGAATCGAGTTCGGTCAACGTGCCGCGATAGCCGGAGGCCTCATCCTTTCCCTCTGGAAAAATGGTGCGTGCGAGGCCACCGCCAACGGGAAAATTGGAAGCAATGGTGGCCGACTGCACTCCGGGAGCGATCGCGGCGCGCTCCGCGGCGGCGCGATAGAACTGCTGGGCTTGTCCTTCGGTGTAGTGCAGAGCGCCGAGATCGAAAGCCATCATGAAAAGTTTTTCGGACTCGAAGCCGGGATCGATGCGCTGAGCATTCTGCTGGCTGCGAATGAAGAGTCCGGCGCCGATGAGGGCGACCAGCGCGAGCGCCGTTTCGAAAACGACGAGAAGGCTGCGGATAGGGTTAGCTCTCCATCCGACAGCGTTGCCGCGGCCGCCCGCTTTCAGCGCGTCCGCGAGATCGGGAGCAGAAGCTTTGATCGCGGGCACGGCGCCAAAGAGGGCGCCGGTGAGCAACGCGATTCCCAGGGTGAACAGCAACACGCGGGAATCCAAGGCAAGATTGACGTCATTTTGCGCGATGAAAGACGGACGATAGGACCATAGGATGCCGCGGCCCCAATAGGCGATGATGAGACCAACGGTGGCGCCCGCCAGAGACAGCAAAGTGCTTTCGGTGAGGAGTTGACGCAGGAGACGCCCGCGGCCTGCGCCGAGAGCGGCACGCACGGTCATCTCCTTCTCGCGGCGGGCGGCCTGTGCGAGAAGGAGATTGGCAAGATTCGCGCAGGCAATCAACAGGACGAGGCCGACAGCGCCAAGCATCATGGCGCCGGCAAGAGTGAACTGATCGTGATTGTTGACGCCGACGGTGGCTTCAGCAAGAGACGAAAGTGCGACGCTGCGGCCGGCATTGTCTTTGGGGTATTCGGTTTCGAGCCTGGACGCAATCGTTTTCAGAGAAGCTTCCGCATTGGACATGCTGATTCCGGGTTTTAGCCGGCCGAAGAGGGTCATGGTCAGGAAGCGGCGGTCGTTGAAGAACTCGGCATCAAATCCGGCGAGAACCCGGTCCTTCATGCTGGTGGTAAGCCAGACCTGTTCGGTACTGGCCAGGGAAATGGTGCCCTTGAAACCGCGGGGCGCGACTCCGATGACGGTATAGGGTGTAGCGTTCAGAATCATGGTGCGGCCGACAGTCGCCGGATCCGAACCAAATTTATTCGCCCACAGTGCGTAACTAATGACCACAACGGTGTTGCTATTTGGCTTGGTGTCTTCGTCGGGCAGAAAGAACCGCCCGGCGGCGGGATTCAGACCCAGTACGTCGAAATAGTTTGCGCCGACCATATAGGACTGCACTTGCTTGGGCTCTGCGCCGCCACTCCAGGTGAGCGGAAGCGCAAACCACGCGGCGAGATCGGTGAAGACTTCATTTTGGCGGCGGTAGTCTTGAAAATTGGGAAAGGACATACCCATCTTGATGGCGTTGGCTTGCGTGACCTTGGTTTTGGCGTCGATGGTATCGAGTTGCACGAGGCGCGAGACGTCGCGCACGGGCAGAGGATTCAGCAAAACGGCATTGACGACGGTGAAGATGGTGGTGTTGAGCCCGAAGCCCAGCGCGAGAGAGATGACGGCAATGGCGCTGAAGCCGCGATTCTTGAGCAGCATGCGAATGCCGAAGCGAATGTCTTTCGCGAGATCGTCCATCCAGCGATAGACCCAGGCACTGCGGCTGTCGTCTTTGGCAAGGCCGACGTGGCCGAAAGCGCGATTGGCGGCGAAGCGAGCTTCATCAGGCTCCATACCATTCTCCAGATTTTCTTCCACTTCCATTGCCAGGTGAGAGCGGATCTCGTCGTCGAGTTCGCGGTCGATTTCTCTGGCCCGAAAGATGGCGCCGAGTTTTGTGAAGGTTCGCGTGAAACTCATAACGATTCTCCGTGCAAGATCAAGGAAGACTCCTTTGCTGCTCTAAGCGTCTTCCGCGGCGCGAGCGGATGCCAAAATGCGGGCGACAGCCTCGCTAAAGCGTTCCCATTTCGAGTGTTCCGCGGAAAGCTGTTTGCGGCCAGTGGGCGTGAGACGGTAGAAGCGCGCCTTGCGGTTATTGGCGGAGGTACCCCATTCGGCAATGACCCAACCCTCCTGCAAAAGGCGCTGGAGAGCCGGGTAGAGGGAGCCGTGCTCGATTTTCAAGGTGTCGCCGGAGGTTTGCTGGATGAATTTGGCGATGCCGTGGCCGTGCATGGGACCCCAACGCAGGGTGCGGAGAATGATGAGGTCGAGGGTGCCCTGCATGATTTCGAGGCGGTTGGCGATGCGCGGTTTGGTTATCATAGGTAGGCATCCTACTACAAGATAGGTAGGGTGTCTACTAAAGGCTCCGCGGCAAGCGGTGTGCCGGGGTTGACGCCGGGCGGGGCTCCCCTCGTTCCTCGGGACAAGCAGGGTAAACGAGCCCCGGTCCCTACAGGGAGGGGCGGATCGGCGGCGCATAATTACCGGGAACTAAGGTATTCGCAGGTCAATACTATTTCACGACATGACACAGAGATTGAAACCATTCAACCCGCGCGCGAGCGTCCGGGAGTATTGTCGCGGCAAGACCGAAAATTTCAGGCAGAAGAAGGGCTTCGCTGATGAAGAAGCTGCGTTTTCTCGTTTCATTGATGACGCGAGAAAACGATTACCAGCTGGAACAAGCTTCGCCCGCGCAGCAAGCGGCGGCCAGCCACGGCGTCGAGGTGCAGATCCTGTTCGCGGAGAACGACTCGATTACACAGGGCACGCAAGTGCTGAAGATCATTCAGGGAAGCGCCGCGCTGCGCCCCGATGCCATCTCATGCGAGCCCGTGGGAGGACCCTGTCTGCCGCAAGTGGCGCGCACGCGGTAGCGGCAGGAATCCCCTGGGCGATTCTCAATCGCGATGCGGACTACATTGGGGAGCTCCGGAGGTCCTCGGGTCTGCCCGTGTTTTCGGTCAGCGCCGACCAAAAGGAAATTGGCCGGATTCAGGGGCAGCAACTGGCCGCGCTGATACGGAAAAACGGCGGGGGAGTTCTGCACATCCAGGGGCCGTCGGAGAATGTGGCCGCAAAAGATCGAACCACGGGAATGCAGATGACCCTGCCCGCGAACATCCCAATCACTGTGTTGAGAGGGCAGTGGACCGAAGAGAGCGCGCAGCGGAGCGTGGAGTCGTGGCTGCGACTGAACACCTCCCACAAGACGCAAATCGGAGCCGTTGGTGCACAAAATGACGTGATGGCAATGGGCGCCCGAAAAGCCTTCACGGCGATGGACAATCTTGCGGAACGAGATCGGTGGCTGCGTCTTCCCTACACCGGGTGCGATGGTGTACCTAAGACGGGTCAAACGTGGGTGCGCACCGGCTCGCTGGCCGCGACAGTAGTTGTACCCCCGAGCGCCGGCCGGGCGTTAACGGTGATGCTGCAGGCGATTCAAACCGGGGCAAAGCCCCCGGAGAGGTCGTACACAACGCCGGAATCGTTCCCGCCACTGGATCAGTTGTCACCGAAGCAGTGATTTTCGCGAACAGCTACCCCCCACCACCAAAATTGAGGATTTTGTTGGACCGGCTCGAGGAGTCGATTTTTCGCCTGGCTGTCCCCGGCGGAATTGTCGTCGAGAAGGAATTGAGTTCGTTGACAGAGGTGACGCGGCGGGATAGCTTCGTTTGGTGCACGCTCTTGGCGCTCCGGTGCGGGGGCTGGAGCGGCGCTGCATGGAGGAAAGAATGGGGCGAACGGCGGCGAGCCTTTTGATTTGTGGAGCGATTCTTCTGGGCGTTGCAGGGGCGTCGAAGACGCCGAAGACGGACGAGCGCATGAAGGGCGCCTTTCGGCGGCCCGCGGTGAACGGCTGGACGTACGTGCACCTCGAAGGAACGCCCGGGGAGATCGGCTACCAGCATGGTTACCTGCTGTCGGCGGAGATTCAGGATATGCAGAAGGTGTTTGCGTTGGAATTCCGGCATGACAACGGAAAGAACTGGACTTTCTTTCGGGACGCCGCGAAAAACGTTCTTTGGCCGCACGTCGAGCAAGAATATCGTGAGGAAATGCAGGGGATCGCGGACGGGTTGAACGCGCAGGGTGTGAAGTTCGACGTGTGGGATGTAGTGGCGATGAACGCGTCGCAGGAGTGGGGCTACTACGTCGCGGAATACGACAAGACGCACACCGTCGCGTCAGACCCCAAGGCGGCGGTAGGGGAGCATTGCAGCGCGTTCGTGGCGGTCGGGAGCTATACAAAGGACGAGCGGGTGGTGATCGCGCACAACAACTGGACGAATTACTTGGATGGGGCGCGGTGGACCTTCGTTTTCGATATCGCCCCGAAGCACGGGTACCACCTGCTGATGGACGGGTTGCCGGGGTTGATCCACAGCGGCGACGATTTTGGATTGAATTCCGCAGGCATGGTGATTACGGAGACGACGATTTCGGGTTTCCACGGCTTCGACACAAACGGCGTGCCGGAATTCGTGCGCGCGCGGAAGGCCATGCAGTATTCGGCGTCGATTGACGATGTGGCGCGAATTTTCAAAGAGGGCAACAACGGCGGGTACGCGAATGACTGGCTGATCGCGGACACCAGGAAGAACGAGATCGCCAGCCTCGAGCTAGGATTGAAAAATGTGACGCTGGAGCGGAAGACGGACGGGTATTTCGTGGGCTCGAATTTCCCGATCAATCCGAAATTGACGGCGGAAGAGACGACGTTTGCTGCCGCAGACAAGAGCAGCAGCGCAAACGCGCGGCACCGGCGGTGGGAACAACTGATGGCCGGGAACAAGGGCAAGATCGATGTGAAAATGGCAGAGACGTTTATGGCCGATCACGTGGACAGCTTTACGGGCAAGACAGAACCCAACGAGAGGACGCTTTGCGGACACTTCGAGCTTTCCCCGAGGGGATCAGGCGCGGGCGCATGGCAGCCGGCTTTCGGGACTGCCGGCGCGGTACAGAACAAAGTTACGGACGCGTCGATGACGGAGAAGATGGAGTTTACGGCGGCCGCGGGACACGCCTGCGGGATGGACTTCCTTGCCGCGAAACATCTGCAGCAGCATCCGGAACTCGATTGGGAGAAGGTGGCGCTTCGAGATATGAAGGCTTATCCGTGGACGGTGATTGAGGGAAAGTGAACAGTGAATAGTCAATAGCGAGTAGTGGGTAGTGAGTAGTGTGGCGGGCGAGCCGGGAATGAGTGGCTGGGATTCACATGCGGTCCGCAGGCACACTCATTCCTTGCTGCCCTGACTCCACGTTGATGTCCGCAACCGCGCTAGCCTTAAATAGCTTGCCCCCAACTCTGCTCGAGCCAGGCAGCTGCGAACCCATCCTGAGGCTTAGCTGACGACTCTACTTGCCGGCGGCCTTGGCTTTGTGCCCGTGATGCTCGGCGTGCAGCTTTGCAGCCTCGCCGGAGTGGTGCGTAACGTGGTGCAGGTGACCTTGGGCGGTATGAGCGTGGTGAGCCGGTGAGCCGCCAGTTCATGGTCGCCGGCTTCGTGATGCTTTGCGGCCTCACGATGATGGCGAGCAGCATGTTCGTGGTGTTCGGCTGCCTGGAGATGATGTTCTGCAGCTTGTTTGGACATGTGTCCTCCTTAGAATTTGGGCCTGAACTGCACCGGGTAGACTGCGCCCGGATTGATTACGGGGGCGTGAGGGGATCGTGAACGGTCGAACACGCGGTGTTGAAAAAGCAGAGGAAGTCCAGGGTGGGATCGATACCGACGGAAAGGGAAACTGAAGGGCGCCTTGGCGCGGCTTAAACAACGCGTTTACAGCGAGTTACGTTCAAGATGGGGTGCTAACCTGGGTTGCTCGCGGAAGTTCCAGCGTTTGTGGTTCACCGCGACCGAGGCGACGTCCTCGGGTGAAAAGGGAACGTCTTTGTGCCCGCGCACCTGGATGACATAGCCCTCGCTGGTCACCACCTGGTCAAACTGTTTGCCGTTCTTGAGGGTCACCGACACCACCTGATAGCCCAAGCCGGTTTCGCCGTGGCGGCGCAAGCCGTCGGCGTATTCGCGCGGAATTGGAATTAAGCGCTTCATTGCCCACCTCTAGAAGAGTAAGAGCTTTGGGGAAGGGGGATTTTACCCGGCCGGAGGGTGCGGTGTCCAGTCGCACCGGAGGGTGAGAAATCAGGGTTGCGGCTTGTCGGGAGGGCGGTGCCAGTTGGCCGACTCCCGGGTTAGTTCCGCCAGCCAGGCCTCCACCTTCTCCTTTTTCTCCGGGTCGGGGTGTTTCAGATAGGCTTGCAGCTGGGCGATAGCTTGATCGACAGAGCCGCGTCTTAGCAGGACCTGAGCGAGGGGCAGTCTAGCTTCCTGGATATCGGCCGTTGCAAGGGACAGCATTTCTACCGCCTCGGGAGTGTCGCTTCCGGCCACCGCCAGAACGCGGCCAAGGTTATAACGAGCGGACGAGCTTTGGGGCGCGAGGTCCAAACCACGGCGAGCAGCGGTCTCGGCTTCGGGAAGGCGGCCGAGAAAGATGAGAGCCGTCCCGAGATTGACGTAGGGCTGCTTCAGATTCGGAGCCAGTTCGATGGCTTTTTGAAGCTGGGCAACCGCGCTTTCATATTCGCGCAGATTGATGTAGGCAGCGCCCAGGTTATTGCGGGCCTGCACGAAGTCCGGAGCGATCTGGAGGGCCTTCTCCAGGTGGCCAGCAGCGGAATGAAAATCGCGGGACTGAAACGCTTTCATGGAGTGCTGGAATTCCTGGACAGCCTTAGGGGGAATGGCGAGTTCGCGAACGGAGACCATTTCCGCCGGCGGCGCCGTGCGAGCCGGCATTGCGGGCTGGACTTGGATGGCGCTGAATGGGTCGGTAAGGTCCGTGTCGGAAGGTCGGCTCGCGTACCGACTCGTGCCGGTAGGAATGCGGGATGCCATGCCTTGCGCGTGCAGACTGGAAGCCGAAAAGAGAAGCAGACCCCAAAGCGCGGGTTTCTTTGTCATCCTCATTGGGCATCTCCTTGCGTGGACGTGTGCTTGGCCGTGACGTTCGCGGTTGCAATTCGAAATGGGAGCCCTCTAAAATGAGGCGGGGTTAAATGAAGAACGCAGGCCCGCAAGGGCACGCGATTTTCCTGAGGACCGGCTCCGCTCCGGCGGCCAAACCAGAAGCGGGCCGATCTGTTTAACCCCTTACTTCCTGCCGAACGTTGTCAAAAAACCCTCGCTCACTGAACTAAGAGACGTTGCAGCGCGCGGATCGTTTTGGCTGCTGCGTGTCTCTCACGACGCTTTTACAGCGTGTCTGTGAGAGTGGTTTCCCGTTCAAATTGAGCTACGGTTCCTCTAGGAGAAATGTTCCGAATGGGGAGCATAGATGTGATGAACCGACCGTGACACAGTCGTGTGACATCCTCGGAGAAAGAATCTAAAGAGATAAAGCACAGCTAATTTAGAGACTTTCGCGGATTGCTTTGAAACTGTACGCGGTGAGGAGCGGAATTTCGCGTCCCATTTCTGGGACGGGCGTCAGTTCTTGGGATTGCTAGTGTCACTATCCAGCTGCTGGAGGTTTTCGCGGGCGAGTTCGTGATTCGGATTGATTTTAAGAGCGCGTTCATAGTGGAGACGCGCTTCCTTAATGTTGCCGGTTTCGGCGAGGGCGCTGCCGAGGTTGGCTTCCGCGTTGGCGTCCTCGGGATTGAGGCGAACGGCGGCGCGGAACTGAAGCAGGGCTCCCGCAAAGTCGCCCTGCGAAGCGAGAGCGTTGCCGAGATTGTAATGGGCGTCGAAATAGTCGGGCCTAACTCTGAGAGCGGTCACGAGGTGCGGAATGGATTCGCCGATGCGGCCGGATGCCAGCAGCACCGCGCCCAGCGCATTGTTGGCGATGGCGTCGTCCGGGCGAATGCGCACCGCTTGCGTGAAGTGTACGATGGATTCGGAAAGATCACCTCTCATCTGCAGTAAGGCGGCGAAATTGTAGTGGGCTTCGAAGTCATCGGGATTTTTCTGGAGGTTATGGCGGGCCATCGCTTCCTGGATGAGCGCGCGCGGGTCGGCAGTGGCTCCGGGAGAATCTTTCGGCAGGACTTGGAGCCAGAGGTGGGCCATTTCGTCGGTGGCGCGGTTGCCGGCGAGAACGCGCTGAGGCGGATTATGGGGATTGCGAATGTTGTCGGATGAGTTGTCGTACGTGAAGCGCATGGAGATCGTAGTGCCCTTCGGCAAAGTTACGAGGTGCGCGTAACGGTACACGGCCTGCCAATTGAGATCCCAGCGGCCAATGTGAATCAGAGATTCTGTTGTTCCGTCGGGCAGCGTTGCAAGAGCTTGGAGATCCTTGCCGAGATAGTGGGCGTGCGGGTAGATGGCGAGGAGATCGACGTCAACGGGTATCGTGAAATCATCGGTGACAAGGAAATTGCTTTCGCCGGGCGGGATGTCGAGCATGCGATCGTTCTCCATCTGGAGAAGGATGGGATGCAACGAAGCGGGCGTTTCGGTGAAGTAGAGGCCGAGACTCGGCTGAAGGATTTCCGGCTTGCCTGACGGCTGCAGGTGAGTGTTAAGGACGAGATCGGTGTCTTTGTCGAGACGAAGAGCCATGTTGTCGGGCTCGACGTAGGGCGCGGAGCCGGGCTTCCAGAATAGAAAATGACTGTCGGGGTCAAAAACTTCGGATTCGATGATGAGCTCCATTCCACCGAAACCTCCGCCGGGTTCTTTTTCCAGGTGGCGAGCGGCTTGACCACGGTCGACCAGGACGTTCGCATGGTGAACGAGGCGCTTGTCGCCGGGTCTGATCTCGATGGCCTTCAACCAGCGAGTGCGGTCGACCGGAGTTCGAAAGACAAAATTCCAGTAGGTGTCTGAGCCTCCGGCGGGGAGTGAGAAAGGCTTTTGCGCTTTGACGATTACGTCGGGCTTGCCGAGCTGCCAGCCTTCAATGAATTGCGGCTTCGCAGGAAGATCGGAGGGATCGCCTTCGACAGCGCCTTGGTCGACCCATGCCTGAATGCGGGCGATTTGCTCGCCGGAAAGACGCAGATCGTCCGCAAATTGCAGCTCGCTGGGTTCGGGAAGCCAGGGTGGCATGATGCGGCGTTGTGTGACGGCGGCGATTTGGTGGGCGTGAGTCTTGGCGTCGGCGTAAGTCAGCAGAGAGAAAGGGCCGGCTTCGCCAGGACGGTGGCATGAAGCACAGGAGTGAAAGAGGATGGGAGCGATGTCGCGAGTGAAGGTTATCTGTTGCTGCGACTCAGCGGGCGGAGAGGCAGACTGGCGCGCGTCCGCTGAGTGTTGCGCGTGCCGCGCCCCGGCGGTGGCCGACAGTAGAGCGAACAGCAACAGGGATGCGGCAAGGCCCTGTGACACGCGGGTTGTTTTCCGGGTCATTCGAGATCCGAGATGTAGCATCCGACGGCGGAAACAGTATCGGCAGGCAGAGTCTTGCCGTAGACGGCGGCCTGGATGGCGTCGTCGAGCTCGTGGGTCGTTGGCGCGGTGCGGGCACGGCCGAAGTCTTCGTAGAGATTGTCGATGCGGCCGTGGTAGATAAGCCGGTGATTCGTGTCAAAGACGGCCGCTTCGGGTGTGATCTGGACGTGGCTTTGCCTGACCAGTGCGTGCTGAAGATCGCGAAGGGCGGGGAGTTTGTAGCCGAAGTCCTGCACGTGCTTGCGGATCATCTCGGGCGATTCGGCTTTACTAGGGTAGACGAGCCAGAAAGCGGCTTTGTCCAGATGTTGGGCGCTGAGGTGCTGAATTGTAGGGGAATAGCGATTCGAGACCGGACAGTCCGTGCGCACGAAAATGAGGACGACAATTTTTCCCGGAGAAGACTTGAAGGGATCGACCGGAGTTCCGCTAAGGTCAAGAGCAGTGGCCTGGGCAGCATGCGAAAACGTAAGGAAAGACGGGAGGAACGCCGCGACAAAGGCTGAGAGAACTAGCGTCCGGCGAAGGATTCGGAAGGTGTGACAACTGCGGCCCATACTCGCAAGAAATGGTACTGCGGCGCGGAGTGCTTGTCTATTTGGGCGGCGGAATTGGCTAGCCGAGCGACCCAAAGAGAAGCCGATAGGGAATGCCGTAGTCAGCTCTGCGCAACAGGCGCAGGAGCCGGAAGAAGAGTAGTTCTAAGCGCGGCTGTGGCCGGCATTTCCACCCATTTGTACAACAACAGGGACAACAGGACGATGATCAAGACGAGCGCCAAGTCTCCGATGTGCGTAGGGTTCCAGTAAGGAGCAGATATCTGGTGGGCGAGATCCCATAGAGGAAAGTGAAGCATGTAAAGGCAGAAGCTGGACTGGCCGAGCATGATAAACCACCGCGGCTGAAACAAGCGAGCGGCAAAGCCTCCGCTCGCCAAGCTCGAAACAACCAGTGCGAGCAAAGGCGCGAGCAGGCCCGAATTGATTATGGGATAGGGAACGTGATGACCGAGAAGCAGGGCCGCGAGAAGCAACAGGCCGGAGAAAAGAAACACCACCGTGGACCTCTGAGGCCGGAAGCCACCAGTGAGCAGGAAGAGTCTTCCGGCCATTACTCCCATAAAGAACTCCGGCAGGCGGACAAGGGGGTTGTACTTGAGGATGTAAAGCCAGAAACCCGCGCTTCGACTGTCAATCTGGTGCAGACCGTCCGGATTCCAATGCACGTAGGCTAAGGACAGACCGATCGAGATGACCCACGCCAACGCAGCAAAGAGCAAGCAGGAGCGCTTGGAACTGGAACGCGTCAGGATCAAGAGCACAGGCAGACTTAGATAGAAAAAGGCCAGGTTAGACAACGCCCACGCCGGACCGTTCCAGTAAAGGGCAGCACTTGGAGACCAAGATTGCAGTAGCAGCACCGTGAGCGTTGCTTTGCCTGGTGAAAAACTCGAGTGCCAAAACATCAAAGGGAGGGCCGCCAGCAGACCCAAAAAGTACACGGGAAGAAGGCGGGCGCAGCGCCCCAAGAAGAACTTTCCGTAATTCATTTCGCTGCGATCCACTCGCTCCGCGTAGTTGTAAGCCAATAAAAAGCCGGACGAGACAAAGAAATAGCTCACGCTGATGGGCGTCACCATTAGACCGCGCCACCAGAAGGTTTTGTCGTCCCAGGCCACGAAGTGGTACAGCGCGACGCGCACAGCGGCCAGGAAACGAACACTCGTCAGCGGAGCGAGAGCTGCTTTAGGAACCGGCATTTTCCACTCGCTAGAGACGGTGGACCGCAACGAAGAGCTTTTTCACCTACGGCCGCTGCGTGCAGCCGTCGAAAACGCGGGCGAGCGCGTATTGACGATGGAAACCCAGGAATCGGACGTCGCAATCGTCGCAGCGATAGGGCCAGACGTAGAAAAGCGGGTAGAGAAACTGCTCGATAAGACCCCTTCGACTGGAACGCCGCACCAAGGTGCCCTCACATTGCGGGCACTCGTTTATTCTTTTTGCGAACAGCAGTCGCATGGCTGGTTTTCGAAACCTCTGTATTGTGTAACACGGCTGTTTTGGGAGCTTCAACGAGCGTGAGTCTTGAAGTTTCGAGTTAGATACTAGTCGAAGGAGGAGTCGCTACTGCACCGCGGGGAAGCGGACTGGGGTTGCGTGGACAACATATTCGTTGCGGTTGACGTGGGTGATCTCCACGATGCGGCCCGACGGCTCGGTAAGTTTCACGTGCGTGGCCTCGTTGTTGGAGCCCATGGTGTATTCCATCTGATACACGCCGACGTCAGCGAGTGTTTGGCGCACGACACGCCCAGCAGAGTCATATTCGTTCGACAGGATGGTGGCCGCTGAATCGCCAGGGCGTCGAATCACGGCGAGGCCGGTCATGCGATGAGCTAAGTTGTAGGAGTAAACAGTGACCTGACCGTCGGCGTGAGTGACGCGCACGAGGCGGCCCGGAATGTCATAGGCGTATGACACTTGGTTCCCGCTGGAATCCTTCCCTTCAGCCAGCCGATGCTGCGGACCGTTCTGAAACTCAATCCCCTGGTTATCGCTGGAGGTCAGGCGATGGAGGTCGCCACCATCGTCACGATCGAAAGTTAGGGCGTGGCCCTGCGAGTCTTGGTAGCCGAGCCAGAAACACAGTGGGTTATTGGTACAGGCGCGAAATTTAAACCATTCGCCGTCACGATGCACCAGCTTCAATTGGCCGGAGTCCCATGTCATCCGGCCCCTATACCACTCTTCTCCGGAATTGGAACGATTTTCGAAAACGACATCGGGAGTCATGCCGAGGCCCTGGGATATTCGTTGGAGACGTTCGCGACTGCCGTTCTCATAAATGACTTCGATGGACGCGAGCTTGGCGGGGTCGTCGGAATAGAGCCAGTTGTTGTAGTTGTGCGTAGTTCCACGGCCAAGCGCCATCGGAACTACATATTGCGAGCGGTAAGCGCGGCGGAATTCGATGGGAGGAGTGGAGTCCAAATGAAAGTCAATCGTGGATTGGAAGAATTCGCCGCTCGCTAGCTGGGTTTCAAAGAGCTCCTCGTCGGTCGACAGGGCCGTATCCACGTGGCCCGAGTCGTCCACGGAGGGGGCTAGAAGCCGGAGCGTGCCCGTCTTGTAAGAATAGGCATACAGAAGAGCGGGCCAATCGACGATGCGCTGGCCGTTGACAGACTCTTCGGAGTGCAGATCGGATTCGTAGAGATCGTCGGAGCCGCCGTCGGGAGTTAACGGCTGGTACATGACACTGGTCGGATCAAAACTGCGCGGCAGATGAAAATACGTGAGAGCGATGTACTTGGTGAGCATTTGCTTGAAGCCGGCCAACTGGCGCGCAGGATCGTGAGGCCTGCGAAAATCCCAGAAAGCGGGATCGTTGCGGCGGGAAGAGACGATGGCGAATTTGTAGCCGGAGTGGTAGCTGTACGTGAATTTCCAGCCTAGAGACCTCGGGTAAATATCCTCGTCGGTGAGGATGATCATGACGGAGTCTGCCGCCACGGCGAGCTTCGGGTAGGCATGCTTCATGTCGAGAATCATGTCGTCCGCGACGTATTGGCTACGAGGGGAGTCGTAAGAGGCGGGATCGATGGGGGCTTCCGCAAGAACGGTAATGTCGATCTTGAATTTGTCGCGATAGTAGGCGGCGAGGGATTCGACGGGGAAAGCCTGGCGGCCCATAGGAACAAAGTACAGCTTGCCGTGATGCTGGAATTCGTCCGGGTTTGCGACGCCGCCGTGAACTACAGCGCGTTCGTGTGGCACTTGATTGAAGGAGTTGCGGAGGAAGTCCAAAAAGCCTGGCTTGGAAGCAACCCGATAGGTTACGGCGCCCAACGCAGCCAGAATGAGTAGAGACCCGGCAAGAAGAAAACGGAAGGTTCGCGGCGGGTCGGCGGCACCACCACCCATGGAGCCGCCAAGGAAATAGCCGCAACGCGGGCAAGCCGTTTGCGGAGCGGCAAATTCAAAACCGCAGACCGAACATCGCATCGTTTACTCAGTCTAGAAGAGTTGACGGGTGGGGAGTTTCGTTTCTCGACACAAGTCACTTTCAGAGTAAATAGGCAGGGGTCAGCGAAGCTGCCCGGGCTCGATGCCGCTCGCGCGGGCAGCGTCGAGGAGGTCATCGATGGTGGCCTGGATCTTCGTTTTCTTGGCCTGGAGCTGCTGGATTTGTTCCTCAACCGACGAGGAATTGTATTGCCAAGTGTTCTGCGAGAGACCCCCAGCATTTTTCGATTCGCCTTTGCCAAAACTCTTGAGATCGGAGAGCTGTTGATCGACGAGGGCCAATTGCGACTGGAGTTTTTGGAGCTGGTCGCGGAGAGCACGCAGGAGCTTGGGATCAACGGACTTGTTGGAAGCGGGTTTGGGTTCGGCTTTGGAAGGGCTGCGGGGCGCACCGACGACGGAAATGGTGCCACCGGCATCGGCGAGATTATCGTTGGTCCAGACTTTCTTGGGTTTCGGCTTCGTCGAGTTTGACGCCGGCGCTTGGGGAACAGTTGGCGCGGGGTTTTGGGCCTGTGAGCAGGGCGGTGCGGGATCTTGCGAACGCTCCGCGGCACCGACTAGCGCCGGAGAAAGGAAAAGCAAACCTGCGGCGGCGAGCGCACGGATCATAACGACTCCAACCGAGAAATATCTCCCGATACGATTAGGACGAGTGGTTGCCTTACTCAGTATAAGAGGAGAAGGGCTCAGGGATCGGCGCTGGCGGGATTGGGCTTGCCCAACTCGGCACGGATGGCGTCGAGGGCTTCCTTGGGCGGCCCGATGCGGCGGTACTGCGTGTAGAACGTTCGCTCGTGGACGGCAAAGCTCAGAAACAATCTTCGGCCGTCGAAATCGTATTGAGAGTACGAGGGCAGCCAGAGACCGGGAACCATTTCGTAGCGCTCCTGCATGAGATGGCTGCCTTTGTAGACTTTGGCCAGAAAGCCGCCGATGGAGATATCCTCGGTGACTTCGACCTCCACGCGGGCGAGCTGGCCGGCGGCTTCGTCGATCCAGATGTAGCCGCGGACCTTGGCGAAGATGGACGTAGCGCGGGATGTTGCTCTGTACGCGGGATTCGGTTCCATGCGGTACTTGGCGAGCATGCGGTCGGCGCGAGGTTCGGTCGAGATGAAGGTGTAGAGGAAAGCGGTGCGGGTGGCGTCGATCAGTTCGGCGCGATCCTTCTGTTTCTTGGCGATCTTTTCGTAGGCGTCGCGTTGGGCGCGACCGTCTTCGGAGGCCCAAATTAGAGAGCGCTCGAGTTTCTCGAGGTCGGCGCGATAGGCCACCGGATCGGTGGGCTTGCCGTCGGGTCCGACGGGGATGCGGTCGACGCCAGTTCCCGCGGGAATGGCTCGGGAAATCTTGACCTCCGGAGGCGAACCAACCGGGCCTTTGCGAGCTTCGAGCCGCTCAATACGCTCGTAGATTCCCTGTTCTTCGTCATTTTTCTTTTGGTTGGCGATGACGCGATCAAATAGGGCGCGCCTGTCCGCGTCGGTCCGAAGCGGAGCTGGCGCAACCGGAAGGTCTTGTGCGGACAAGCGGCCGGCATAAGCAAGAAGGAAAGCTGCGACAAGAATAGGCGTGGATAACCGCATAGCGGACAAGTCTGAGAACTCCGTCACTGGCTTGAGATTGGATTCGGTGCGGGCATGGATTGTTGCACGACGCCATAGCGCCGGGAGCTAAAGCGTCAATCTTCCTTTGTTCATTATCGCGCAATCGCGGGAGCAAAGGAAAAACTAGGGCTTTGGCTTTTCCGCAGACTTTTGCTGCTGCTGCGCCTCCTCGGTCCAGGGCGGAACGATGCCATTCATGCGCGCGTACGCGATGGATTGACCAAGGTGCTCGCCCATGTGCCCGGTGATCATGATGAACGCGCCGCGCTGAGTGGTTTGACGGTTGAACATTTTTTGCGGTTTGTCGGCGTCCACGTCGCTCAGGGCAAGGATGGCTTGGCGGAAATGGGCGAAGGAGTCCTTCAGGCCTTGGACAGTCTTGGCTTTGTCGCCTGCCGCCGCAGCGATGGCCTTGAAATCGACGCCAGGAGGCGGCTGCGTGCCGAAGGCGCGCGCGATGCCGTAGTTAGCGGCCACGATATGGGCGTAAACCTCTCCGATGGAGCGGACGCCTTCGCCTGGCCGCCAACCATACTTGTCTGCGGGAATCGCTTCAGCCAAGCGTATGTAGCGCTGTTCGTAGTAGGCGATTTCGTCGAGGAACTCGGCGCGCGGACCGGACGTCGGAGCCGAGGAAGCCACTGCGGACGGCCTATCTTGAGCCCGTACCCGACTGGCCCAACCGAGAGCCAATGTTGCAACTATAAGAAAACATATAAGCTTACATCGCATGCGTGCGGCTCCTATACTGAGGTCGAATGGCCCGAAAATTGACGGTACACTGAGAACGTCGCCGAGCGTTGCCTTGGCGAGCCAGACGTAAGGCTACACCCGGCGGGAGGCAAAACAAAAGGGCGTACGAGCGTCTAAAGGGAAGAAATCCGGGAATATACGAAACGAATTGACGCCTTCAGTCGTATCAGATTGCGACGGCACAGAAGACGGAGGTCGGGGTTTGGGTGTAGCTCCACTGGAGAGTTTGACGAGAATTCCTCCCGTTGCATCCGGCGCGCAGGGGAAGAGAAGCGTCGCGCTTGGCGGGTTTCGCGGCAGTCTGGTCACATTGGTTGAGACCTTCCGGCTGGCGCTGGATGCGCTGCGAGCGCACAAGCTGAGGAGCTTCCTGACGCTATTGGGAGTGATCCTGGCGGTAACGACCTTGGTCGCGGTCATGAGCGTGGTGGCCGGACTGAATTTCTACGTGGCCGACCGCGTGGCTAATCTCGGCGCGAATGTATACGTAGTGGATCGTTTCGGAATCATCACCAGTGAAGACGAATGGGTGAAGGCCCAAAAGCGGCCGCTGGTGACGCTGGAAGAATTCGAATGGCTGCGTGACAACATGAAGACCGCGAGCCGCGTCGCCGCTGCGGGCTGGGTGAACATCGACATCCGCTCTGGAAACATTTTGCTGGAAAACACTAGAGTGACCGGCGCGACCGCGGATTACGCCGAACTGCGCAACATCGGCCTCGCCGCGGGACGCTACATAACCGAGGCGGATGACTTGCACCACTCTCCGATTTGCTTTATCGGAACGGACGTGGCGAAAAAGTTTTTCCCAAATGTCGATCCGATCGGGAAGACCATCCGGGCGGGCACGCACACGTATGAAGTAGTGGGCGTGGCGGAAGCGATTGGGAGCGCCTTCGGCCAGTCGCAGGACAATTACATGCTGATTCCGCTGGTGACCTACTACAAGGAATGGCATACCCAGCAGGATTGGCTGGCGATCTTCGTGCAGTCCCAGAACATGGAAATGATGAGTGCATCGCAGGATGAAGCCCGCATGCTGCTGCGCGCGTACCGGCACCTGACTTGGAACGCGAAGGACAACTTCGCCGTTCTTGGCTCCGACTCGATCATGGCTTTGTGGAAGGATTTGACCGGCAACCTATTCGGGGTCGCAATGGCGTTGACGGCGGTGTTTCTGGTCGTCGGTGGCATCGTGATCATGAACATCATGTTGGCGAGCGTGACCGAGCGCACGCGGGAAATCGGAATCCGCAGATCGCTGGGCGCGCGAAGAAAGCACATCATCCTGCAGTTCTTGACGGAGTCGGCTGTGCTTGCGGCCGTCGGCGGGATCATCGGCATCGCGCTGGCTTACGGACTCGTGGCCTTGGGACGCGCCGTGACTTCCATTCCGATGCAGATGCCGCTGAGCGCGGTGATTCTGTCTCTTGCCGTATCCACGGGCGTGGGGCTTTTCTTCGGAATTTATCCGGCGATGCGTGCGGCGAAACTCGATCCCATCGAGGCGCTGCGGGCAGACGGCTGACGTGATATGGCACAGGCACACGGCGAAAACCTGAAGCAAGCGATGGACACGCTGCGGGCGCACAAGCTGCGCAGCGCGCTGACGGTGTTTGGCGTGGTCTTGGGCGTGAGTGTGATCATGCTGGTGGCCGCGCTGATCACCGGGTTCGACCAGCAGATTCAGGAAAACATCAAGCAATTCGGGGCGGATACCGCGTTCATTTCGCGCTGGGACCAGGGGCCGCACAACAACACCCGGCCCCTGGAGGAGCGTCTGCGGAAACCGTTGACGCTGGAAGATGCCGAGGCGCTGCAAGAAAGCTGTCCGGCGGTAAAGAACGTCACCGTATACATTAATTGGTGGGAGAAGCCGCACACGGTGCGGACAAAAGCGGGGGAAGTGACGGCCATCGATTTTCGCGGCGTGCAACCGAACTTCGGCGAAGTCTATGCCAATGCCGCGACGCTTTCCGGGAGATTCATCAGCGAGGGTGATGACCTGCACCGTGAGAAGGTCGTGATGCTGGGAGAGAATGTGGCGCCGGTGTTGTTTCCCGAAGGCTCGCCGGTCGGCAAAGATGTGATGATCGATGGCTCGGATTTTCAAGTGATCGGCGTGGTGGAAAAGCCCAAGGGAGGTTTCGGGACAGGAGACGAGGACCGCCGGGTGCTTATCCCGTACAACACCTTTCGAAAGGTTTACCCCGGAGCCTACGAGAACAACATACGCATACAGGCGTACGCGAACATGCTGGACCAAGCGGTGGATCAAGCGACAGAGGTACTACGACGCCGGCGCAACGTGGCGTATACCGCGAAAAACAATTTTTCCATCGAGACCGCGGAGATGCAGGTGCAGGAATTTCACAATATCGTCGGGATGGTGGCGGTGGCGACGGTGGTGTTGAGCTCGATCGGGCTGCTGATCGGCGGCGTGGGAGTGATGAACATCATGCTGGTCAGCGTGACGGAGCGCACGCGCGAAATCGGCGTGCGCAAGGCGATCGGAGCGAAACGCAGCGACATCACCTGGCAATTCTTGCTGGAGGCGATGACTCTGACCGGAGCCGGCGGCTTGATTGCCCTGATTCTGGTGAATGGTTTGGTGTTGCTGGTGCGCATGACGCTGCAGTGGCGGGGCAGCGTTCCGCTGTGGGCGGCCGCAACCGGCGTGCTTGTAAGTGTCAGTATCGGTTTGATCTTTGGCGTATGGCCTGCAACCAAGGCGGCAAGGCTGGACCCGGTGGAAGCGCTGCGCTACGAATAGCGCGGCTTCTCTTTCTCGCCGGTCAAATCCCCACCCGATCAAATCCTGTACATAGAAATGAGCGCGGGCGTTCCTAGGCAGAGCGCAGCAGGCGCGCGGCGCGGTCGCGAAGAGATGCGGGTTGCTGCGCCGCGACTTGCGGCGTCGGTTTGCGGCGCGCGAAGGGATAGAGATCAATCGCCAGATCCTCGGCGGAGCTTCGGCGATGAGCCGGATCCTTGGCCAGGCACGAAGCGACCAACTCGTTGAGGCCAGCCGGCAGCGACGGATTCGAGTGTGAGGGCGGCAGCGGCGTGGAAGACATGATGCGGGAACAAATGCCCTGGAGTGAATCGGAGTCAAACGGCCGGTTGCCGGTGATCATCTCGTAGAGCACGACGCCGAGCGAAAAAATGTCCGAGCGAGCGTCCTGTGGCTTGCCGACGATTTGCTCGGGACACCAATAGGCGGGTGTACCGAGAAGCGGTGTGTCCTTGGTGTCGCGGCTGGCAAGGCGCGCCATGCCAAAGTCTGTGAGTTTGACGCGGCCTTCTTCGTTGACGAGGATATTCGCGGGCTTTACGTCGCCGTGGATCACACCTTTGCGATGTGCTACTCCCAGAGCGACGGCAACATCGGCGGCCCAGGCGCAGGCGCGTGGAAACGGCACGCTGCCTTTGTCGAGGATGCGCTCGAGGGGTTGGCCTTCGACGAATTCCATGACCAGGTAAGGTGTCGAGGTGGATTCTTCAATGCCCATATCGTGCAACGCAACGATCGAGGCATGCGAAATTTGCCCTACGACGCGCGCTTCCGTGAGAAAACGCTCGCGGCCCTCGCCGGCAGCGAGTTCCCGCGGGAATAACTTGATGGCGACGGTGCGGCCGATCATGGGATCGAATCCGCGGACGACCCGGCTGTTGGCACCGGCGCCGATCGTGTCCAGAATTTGGTAGCGGCCGACTTGCACAGAACACTTCCCCTCAGCCGGATATTCCGGCGTCATCGGATAGGTTAGCTGGATCGAAGGCCGAATCAAATGAAGCAGCAGTCCTAGGGAAAACAGTACGAAAGTACTTGATTAGAAGGTGCTAACAAAACGACCCAGAGGCTTACTTTCCGTCTACGGGGGTCCGAAGGGACGCAAAAGCAGGGCCAACGACGAAGTTCGCTGGGAAAGACTTCACGTAGTGGCCCATGAAAATCAGGTGACGGTGGAAGTGGAAAACACGCATCTCGTTGTACGCCTGATCGGCCGTCCAATGCTGCTCTGCCATGCGGTAGGCCGCCACCATGACACCAGTGCGATCGTCACCGAAGTAGCAGTGCACGAACGTTTTCTTCCCTTGGCTGCCGCGAAGAAGATTCAGAAACATGGCGACTTGGTCGTCGGTCGGGCCGAAAAACCCGCTCGTGGGAATGGCGATATGCCTCATCCCAAGGGATTCGACGGCGCGCTGCTCGTCAACCTGCTCGGAAGCCGAGCTCCGAAGGTCGATCACGATGGAGATGCCAAGACGCTGCAACTCCTTATAAGCGGCATCGCGCGGCTGAGCGCCACGATAGAGGGAATCGCTGACTATCCCGGCATTGGGGATGCCCGGCATAGCAAGTTTTTCCGCAAGACCAGGAACTGTTGGAGCGTAAGACGCAGCGACTGCGTCTTCGTGCGCTTTGTATATTCGAAGAACGAGGACGCAGAGAAGCGCGACCAACGCAAGAATCACAACCAAGCGCAGATAAGAGCGATGCATGATGCCAGATCAAGTTAAAGCATTTTGCGCCGGCAGCCAAATTTTTAGTCGGCGGGTGCAGCCACCTTTTTTCGCGGAAAGAAGAGCAAACGATGCATGCGGACGCGCTTGGCGAAGCAAAGAGCGCAACAGAACAGCGATAAGGGAAAGACCACCACTACAAATAGACAGTGCTACGAAAATATCAACGACATTTTGCGTTTTCCTCTTGACAGGGTTTTTACATCCGTTGATACTGCAACTCCAGATTCGGGGGAACGTGGAAGCGCCAGGCGGACCGGGTCGAGGAACTTGCACGAGTCCGTACGGGCCACGAAACCAGCCCGGGTTCTAAGCAAAAAAATCGAGCGCGAAGTCCAGCTCCGCGCCCGCCATACGAAGCGTGAAGCGCTGCTGTTAAGGCTGCGTGGTAACCACCGGCCAGCGGCAGGGCGTTGCGTTTTGGGCGGTTTTTCGACCCTTTCGACCGCGAGGCGCGGTCGAATTTTTTGCTTTGCAACCTGCACGAGCCGGTCGGATCAAGTTGCGCTGCGCTTGGGAACGCGGCCAGCGCCTCTGCCAATGCAGAGGAGTAGAATAAAAGGGTTGCCTCCGCCTTCGGGGAGCCCTGGAGCGCGGAGGAATGGATGGCAACGGTGAAGCCGGCACTGCACGGAAAAACGCTGCAAACGGGAGTGAGCCCTGAGAACGCGGCGGGCGACCTGACCGGACTCGTGTTCGAGCGGTACTTTACCGACGGGAAGACGTCGCCCTTCGATGTAGTCGAATGGGAAAAGCGCACCGCTCTGATCGGAAACGAAAAGGGCGTGACCATCTTCCGTCAGGAAGGCGTAGAAGTTCCCAAGAATTGGTCGCAAACGGCGACAAACATCGTCACCAGCAAGTATTTCCACGGAAAGCCGGGAACGCGCGAACGGGAGACTTCGGTGCGGCAGCTGATCAGCCGCGTGGCCACCACTATTGTGCGCTGGGGCGAAGAGGGCGGTTATTTCGCCGATACGGATTCGCGCGATGCCTTCCGCGACGAGCTGACGCACCTGTTGGTCGAGCAGAAGATGAGCTTCAACTCGCCCGTTTGGTTCAATGTGGGCGTGCAGCCGAAACCCCAGTGCTCGGCCTGCTTCATCAATTCCGTGCAGGACAACATGGAATCGATCATGGGTCTGACCCGGACTGAAGGCATGCTATTCAAATGGGGCTCTGGCACGGGCACGAATTTCTCTAGTTTGCGGGGCAGCAAAGAGACGCTCTCGGGCGGGGGAATTGCGTCCGGCCCGGTGAGCTTCATGAAGGGCTTCGATGCGTTCGCGGGTGTGATCAAAAGCGGTGGAAAGACGCGGCGCGCGGCGAAGATGGTGATCCTGAACATCGATCACCCGGATATCGTCGAGTTCATCGAATGCAAAATGAAGGAAGAGCGCAAGGCGCACGTCTTGATCGAGCAAGGCTATGACTCCGGGATCGACGGCGACGCGTACGGCTCGATCTTCTTCCAGAACGCCAATCACTCGGTTCGCGTGACCGATGAGTTCATGCGCGCGGCGGAAGAGGACCGCGATTGGTGGACGCGAAACGTCACCGACGGGCAACCGGCTGAGAAGCTGCGCGCGCGGGACCTGTTGCTCAAGATTGCCGATTCGACGTGGCACTGTGGCGATCCGGGCATGCAGTACGACACCACGATTAACCGCTGGCACACCTGCAAGAACACGGCTCGCATCAACGCTTCCAACCCCTGCTCTGAGTACATGTTCCTGGATGACACGGCCTGCAACCTGGCGTCGCTGAATTTGATGAAGTACCTGGGGCCGAACGGCCAGTTCGAGGTCGAAGCGTTCCGGCACGCCGTGGACGTCACGATTACGGCGCAGGAGATTCTGGTCGATAACGCGAGCTACCCGACGCCGAAGATTGCGGAGAACTCACACGCCTTCCGGCCGCTCGGGCTGGGCTACGCCAATCTGGGCGCGCTGCTGATGTCCATGGCCTTGCCGTACGATTCCGACGAAGGCCGCGACGTTGCCGGCACGATCACCGCGCTCATGTGCGGCGAAGCGTACGCCCAATCTTCGCGCATCGCCGAGCGCATGGGCGCGTTCCCCGGCTATGAAGTGAATCGCGAACCGATGCTGGACGTAGTACGCATGCACCGTGACGCGATGCGCGGAATCAAGCCGGAGCACGTGCAGACGGAGCTCTTCATGGCCGCGCAAGACTCCTGGGACACGGCACTGCAGCATGGAGAGAAATTTGGCTACAAGAACTCGCAGGTCACGGTGCTGGCGCCCACGGGAACGATCGGCTTCATGATGGACTGCGACACGACGGGCATCGAACCCGATTTGGCTCTGGTGAAGCACAAGAAGCTGGTGGGTGGCGGCCTGATCAAAATTGTGAACAACACCGTGCCGCAAGCGCTGATGAAGCTCGGCTGCACGCCGGAACAAACCAGCGAGATCGTTTCGCACATCGACAAGAACGGAACCATCGAAGGCGCGCCGTATCTCAAAGAAGAGCATTTGGCGATCTTCGATTGCTCGCTGGCGCCCGCGGGTGGCGGACGGTCGATTAGTTGGACCGGTCACGTGAAGATGATGGCGGCGGCGCAGCCCTTCCTGTCGGGCGCGATTTCGAAGACGATCAATATGCCTGAGGAATCGACGATCGAAGACATCATGCAGGCGTACATCGAAGCGTGGAAAATGGGGTTGAAGGCCGTGGCTATTTACCGCGACAATTCGAAACGCTCTCAGCCGCTGTCGGCCGCGGGCCAGAAAAAGGACGAGAAGAAAACGGAAGGGATTGCAGTGACGGAGCCCGTGCAGCGCGAGCTCTTTGCACGAAGACAGCGCGAGAAAATGCCCACCGAACGCGCCTCGGTGACGCATAAGTTCAGCGTCGGCGGACACGAAGGCTACCTCACCGTCGGCATGTACGAAGACGGGCGTCCGGGCGAAATCTTCATCAAGATGTCAAAGGAAGGCTCGACGCTTTCGGGCGTGATGGACGGCTTGGCGCTGACCGTTTCGCTCGGGTTGCAATACGGCGTGCCGCTGAAAGTCTTTGTGGACAAACTGCTGAATACGCGGTTTGAACCGTCGGGCATCACACCGAATCCAAACATCCGGTTTGTTTCTTCGGTGCTGGACTACATCGCGCGCTGGCTCGGTGGACGCTTCATCTCCTCCGACTACCTGAAGTTGACCGGCGGCGAGCACCCCGTACCCGCTCCTACCTCGCCGAATTCCGCGATGGTGGAGTCCATGCTGGCGGCCATCTCCGCCGGCAGCACCTCCTCGGCAAAACCTCGCGACGCTCATGAAGGCGCACCAGCGTGCTCGGAGTGCGGCATGCTGATGGTGCCGAACGGCGCATGCTACAAATGCGAGAACTGCGGCAGCACATCGGGCTGCAGTTGACACGCCGTTCAGACTAGAGGACCTCAACGAGATGCGTGCGCTCACGTCCCGCCTGGCCCAGGGTGCAGGACACGCTCAAGAAAAACCGAAGACCCGCGGATTCTTGCACATTGTCCGTCACGGTACCGGTCCCGGCACGATGTACGTGGTCACCTATCATCGCTTGGATCGGGGCCTGGAGCGCAGGCTGGAGCGGGACCCGAAAGCATCCCGCGCGTGTCCGATGCTGGCCGAAAGCGCGCAGTCGTTGATCGATATGCTGGAGCGGCTGGGTGTGGACTTCCGGCTCGGCGAGGTGCGCGGAGCGCTGGAGGATATCCTGAGGTTCGGTTCGGCCAACATCCCGGATTTGTGGCTCAGCGACGAAGAGATTGCACAGAAGGACCTCGTCGAAAGCTAACAACGCCTTCAGTCGCCCGCCGCAGCCCCCGGTGCGTGACGCTGAAATCGACGCCAGGCGAGGCGGCCGGGCCAGAAAAGCAGAGCGATCCAAAACAACATCGGCAAGCCGTATTCGAGCAGAACGGCGATCACTGAAGCCACGCTCGAGAAAATGGCGCCAATTCCTTCGACGAGCGCATTGCGCAGGTGGAGAGGCTCGCCATCGAGCTTCGCCTGCAAGGGCGCGCGGTAGTCCTCGAGAAGCGTAAAAGAGATGTGGGACTGGGCCACGGTGGACTGCAGCGCATCCTGCTGGCGCATCGCCTCTGCGACCGTTTCATTGGCCTGCGCGATTTCCTTTTCCAGAGCAACAGCGTCCAGAAGCTTGTCTGTGCGTTCGCGCTGCAGTTTCTGGAGGCGCGCGAGGTTGGTTTGCGCCGCGGCGAGATGCCTGGCCTGACTGGCCAGCCGAACGGCGGAATCTTCTCCCACTTCGGAAATCGCGATGACGCGGCCAATTTTCTTCAGGTCCGAAAGTGCGGCGTCGAACTCCGCAGGGGGAACAGCAAGTGCGACAGAGAGCGGGCGGCCCTGTCCAGACTGGCTTTCGGTTCGCAGATCGTCGAAGTAGCCGTGATGCGCCGAGACGACTTGATGCAGGGACGCAACGGCACGGTCAAAGGACGAGGATCGCGCTCGGAGTTGCGCGCTGCGGGCGACGGAGGAATCGAGGACGGCAGAGCGAGCGAAATCCATGGATACGTTGCGGCTGTTCCACATGCTGCCAGCGTCCCATGCCACAGCGGACAGACCATTTGCTCTTGATTGTTCGATGGACATGAACATTTGCTGCACTGCGATGCGGCAAGCGACGACCCAGAGCACGGCGAACGACGCCAACCCGCCCACGATCAAAAGGATTCGCCTAGTCAACGAGCGGCGCACGGGAGTGTCAGACATGTGTACCTCGCTTCGATAGCATCAGGGGCTGAAAAAGCTTGAGCCGCCTGAGGTGCTAGCGAGATAGAGGCCAAGCGGGAGAGAAAAGTTCCCGCTCGAAGCTCGGCAGAACAAATGCCGACGGTTCTTCTGGACCTGAAGTGAGACGAGTCTTTAGCGAGGGCGCGGACGCAGGGGCGGGCGCGCCGTGAGCGCGCGGGGACGCATGCGGAAGCGCGGGCCCAGCGGCGGAGGCACGTTGCGAAGCATGTCGCCGCAGCAGGGGCAGCGGCCATCATCGCTGATCGGCCCGGTGGCATCGGCGCGCAGCCAGTGACCTCGGGCGTCGCACGCTGGATTGATGCATTGCACGGTGAAACCGGGCAAATACTGCATTGGTTTTCCCCCAGTAGCCGGCTCGCTTGCGTTGCGCACAAGCGGCACAACGCTGCGCTCCCTTGCCGGCACGAACGACAAAATGTTGGCGCGAATTGTGGCGCGAGGCACCTGTGGTGTCAAGAGAAAATACCACAAGATATAGGGGTAGGATTGCCGAAGAGACAACAGCGCGCCCCCGTGACCCCCAGGGAGTTGGCATATTCGACGCTGTCCGGCGCACGAAACAGCCACGTCTGGCTTGCGTAGTAGAAGATGAAGATGGACATATGTGCGCTGCACTTCTCTTGGGTAAGTTCGCTAGCGTGTGGCGCGATGGAGGCAGGAATGGCGGATAGCACGCGCGGGGGAACGAATTTTGGCGGCTCGATACCTGTGATGCCGAGTTTTCGCGGCGCCGGATCGAGAGTGCTGCGGATTGGGATCGTGGTTGTGATTTTGGTGCTGCTGATGTGGAGCACCACTTCGATCCCCACGGGAAATGTGGGTGTCCTGACGCTCTTCGGGCGGGTCACGGGGGAAACGCTCAGCGAAGGGATTCATCTGATCAATCCGTTGAAATCCGTGCAAAAGCTTTCGGTGCAGACGCAGTCGGTGAAAGAGAGCGCGAACGTGCCTTCCAACGAAGGCCTGATCCTGGCGCTGGACACGTCTTTGCTGTTCCGCCTGGACAAGAGCAAAGCGGCGTTCGTGTTTCAGACCGTTGGAGACAACTATGCGGAGAAAATCGTCGAGCCGACACTGCGCGCCGCGATTCGCGCGTCAACGTCAGCCCACTCGGCCAACGCGCTGTATACCAATGCACGAGAATTGGTGCAGCAGCAGATTCAAGATGAGCTGACGGCGCAACTAGCCCCGCGCGGCGTGATCGTGGAAAACGTTTTGCTGCGCGACGTCCAGCTCCCGGCCATGCTGAAGGGCTCAATCGAGGCCAAACAGCAGGCCGAGCAAGATGCGTTGCGCATGAGTTTCATCCTGCAGAAAGAAAAACAAGAAGCCGAGCGTAAGCGCATCGAGGCGCAAGGTATCGCGGACTTTCAGAGGATCGTCGCCCAAGGCATCAGCCCGCAATTGCTGGAGTGGAAAGGCATTGAAGCCACGGAAAAGCTGGCGGCGAGTTCGAACTCCAAGGTAGTCATAATCGGGAATTCGAAAAATGGATTGCCCTTGGTGCTCGAGCCGAAGTGACGATGAGACCTGCGCTCAAGAGGAGAAAAACAGGCGCAGTAGGTGCGACCCCCAGTTACGGCTGCGGCGGTTGCGCTGGAGCGGCCGGAGTACCCTCGTCCGCAGCGGATTTCTTCTTGCGATCTTCAGCTTCAAGCAGCTCGGCGAGACGCGCCTTTAACCCCTCGAGCTGCTGCTGCTTGTCGTTGATCTGTTGTTGTTCTGTTGCGAGTTTGGCCTGTCCGGCTGTGTCGTGAACGTAGTCCGTGTTCGAATAGTAGGTGTCTTGATCGAGTGCAAGCTCGCGCTGAAGAAGATTAAGATCCTTCTTCACCTGAGCGAGTTGGTCCTTCAGACCGGCAATCTCCGGATTTTCACCGGCCTTCTTCGCCGAGTCCTTCTCGGGGGTAGCAGCGCTTTGATCAGGCGCTTCCGCGACCCCTGCGGCAGCCGGGCGGGCCGCCTGTGCCTCCGGCGCCGGCGGCGTGGCCACGTTGACGCCTTCTGCGCCCGCCTTGGGAGTCTTGTTGAGGTCGTCGTCCGTGATTACCTTGGAGGGCTTGGCCGCATTCTTTCTCTCTTCGCGAGCGCGCCGCGCGGCATCCGCGACCGACTGCGTCTGCTGAGTTTGCGAGTCCTGTGATTGCGCCGCGGCAGGGCATCGAAGCAGGGCGCACGCTACAATCAGCGGCGCAGCGAGACGTAAGAATTTACCGGACAGCATACGCAATCGTCCCCGATGAAAATTCGGCCGGTTCAAACCTCAGGATACGCCTGGCGTCCGAGCGGGGCAATCGCATCACCCGGGCACCGTGCGAATGAAGCAACGCCCGGACCGTAGCATCAGCGAGAGCAGGTCCCCCACTCCGGCGGCTTCGCAGGGCGCGGAAGAAGTCCCGTGGCACAGCCATTTCTGTTTACCCTGAGCCTCGAAGGGGCTGTGCGCTTCAGCGGAATGAAGTAGGTTCAAAGCAGGGCACGAATCACGCAGACGCCCGACCCTCAGCGACCCGCTGCAGCTTGTGGAGACGCCGAGACGTCGCTGAACCCAACGGTGATGATCGCGACGAGAAGAGCTGAAACGACAGACGGACGCGTGTCACGGGAGAACTCCTGCGCGAAGGAAATAACTCAAACTGCGAAAGCCGTGAGTATACTTCATCGCGCCATAATGGAAAAACACTAGGAAACGCATAAAAAATGAAGAGCTTCTGGAGAACTCGCTTCGTGCTGTTGCTCGTGGTCGCATGCGTGAGCGGCACGAAATTGCTCTCCGCGCAAGAGCAGTCGCCGACGCCAGACGCAAGACCCGCGGCGAACCTGCCCAGAGTTCCCCGTCCGAAAGCAGAATCCGCGAGCAAGGACGAGCACCGTTTCTGGGACAACACAAATGATTGGCTTTTCGCAAGTGTTGCCGCATCGCGGACGCTCGACTATTTTTCGACCTTGAACATGCGGCGGCGCGGCAGGCAAGAGATTCTGCTGACCAACGACGCCATCGACAATCACGCGGCATTCGTTGCGATCGAAGCGGCAGCAACGGGCATGTCGATCGGCGCTTCCTACCTATTCCACCGTTACGGACACCACAAATTGGAGCGCTGGGTTTCCATCGTACACATAGGACTGGCAACTACCGGTTCCGTGCGCAACTACTGCCTTAAGACATTCCATTCCACCGCCCCTCCGTCTAATCCTTAGTGCGATCGCCGCAGTTGCAGTCCAAAGCGTTGAGCCTCATACTCCCGACCCGAGAGCCGCCCGAAAACCGATGGTTCCGCACCGCACGCCAGAATCGCAGTTGCTCAACGAGGGCCGCGTGATGGAAAGCCGTCCTCGGTCTCTTCGCCGTGCCCGCGCTTTGTGCCTCAGCTTGCTCTTCGCAGTCGTCGGAGTGACGTCGATTCATGCTGCACCTCGGCCCTCGCAAGGCAGCGCGCTTCAGACGTACCCTGGACGTCCAACGCCTTCGCAACCCGCGGTTCCCGGTTCACTCGCGAAGCAGCAACCGCCGCCTCAGCCGCCGAAAACTGAGCAGTACACGTTGTCTCAGGACCGCTATGAGAAGGCTGTGGCTTATTCGCGCGCCGAGTATGTGCTGTACTTCGTGTCTTACGGCCTGAGTGTGTTCGCACTTGTTTTGTTCCTGCGCCTGGGAGTGGCCGCGAAATTCCGGAATTGGGCCGAGCGCGTGAGTGGCAACCGATTTCTGCAAGGGCTCGTCTTCGTCCCACTTCTGGTCGTGGCGCTGGACCTTTTCGATTTGCCCGTGAGGATGTATGGACACCGGCTCTCGTTACGCTACGAGCAATCCGTCCAGGGCTGGGGCTCATGGTTTTGGGATTCGACGAAGGGGGAATTGCTCGCAATCGGCTTCACGCTCGGGCTCGCGCTTCTGCTTTTCGCCGTGATGCGCTGGAGCCCGCGCCGATGGTGGTTCTTCTTCTGGTTGGCAGCCTTGCCCATCCTCCTCTTTATCTTTTTCGTCAGCCCGTGGTTCATCGATCCGCTGTTTAACAAATTCGACCCGCTCGACGCCCAGTATCCGGACCTCGCCGCGTCCATCGAAAGAGTGGTGCAGCGGACAAACCTGGGAATTCCTCGCGAGCGAATGTTTCTGATGGAAGCAAGCAAGAAGACGAACGAGATCAATGCCTATGTGTCCGGGTTTGGAGCGTCGAAGCGTGTCGTCGTCTGGGACACCACCATCCAGAAATTGACCTCCGACGAAACCCTTTTCATCTTCGGCCATGAAGCCGGCCACTACGTGCTGGGCCACATCCGCAGCGGTTTTCTGTTCTTTGCTTCCATCCTCCTCGTAGCGCTCTACTTGGGCTATCGCGGCCTGCACTGGGCGCTCTCTCGATGGAGCAAGGACTGGAAACTGCATGGTCCCGAAGATTGGGCGTCGCTCGCCGTCATTCTCTTGCTCCTGCAGGTCATGATGTTTTTCGCCATGCCGATTACCAACGGCTTCAACCGCATGCAGGAACACGCGGCCGATGTCTACGGGTTGGAAGTGATTCACGGAATCGTGCCCGACTCTGAAGAGGTGGCGGCGCACGCATTCCAAGTCATGGGAGAAATCGACCTTGCCGACCCGAATCCGCCGCCGATTGTCACCTTCTGGCTGTATACGCACCCGCCGCTGGCGGAGCGGCTCGTTTTTGCGCACGGCTATGATCCGTGGTCCAAGGGCGAACCGCCTAAATACGTCAAGTCGGCAGAAAAATGACGCGGCCCGCCGCCGGCCGCCGCATCAGGACGCGCGCCGCCGCGCAAAACTAGCAACCTTATGGCGATTGCCGCAGACCGCCATGGAACACCATCGGCGCCGATGGGTTCGCGACGTATCGCAAAAGAAAAGGCCGCAGCCGGGATTCGCGCATACCCGGATACGCGCGTCCGCGCCCTCGGTAAGGATTTCCGCAGCCGACCGGGCCACCGCCGCAAGCAACCACTCGAGGCCGCCCTCTCGGGCTATGAATTCCAGCTTCCACGCCCCCTCTTCCTGAACCAGTTCGTCATGCCCTTCCGTTATGCGGAGAACTTCGTTGATCGGCTCGACCCAGTCGCCGGCGACTCGCTCTTTCCGAACCATCGCGCCAAAGGCTTCACGCAGAGCATTCCGAAGGCGGGTCGCACGCGAAAGTAACACGTGGGCAGTCTTGGGATCGGTCTGAGAAAGAGCAAGCAGCATGACGCTCCTCTCTCGCGAGACGATACGCGAGACCTCCAGAAAGGACACGAGTTCTTCCCATGACAGCTCACGGAAAGGAGCCCCCGGGTACGAAGGGGCATTGGCAAAATCGACGGCAAGGCGTCCACCTAGCAAAGCCACAACGGAGTTGGCTTCGGACATAGCCTAACCTCCTTCCAGGAACAAACCACGGATTCCTTCGCGCTCGATAACCGGTTAAAGGTAACATAAAGGTTATCTCGCCGTCATCCATTCTTTATGCACTTTCGTACTTCCCATGGACCCGCCAATCGCACTTATACTAGTTTGCGAAGCCAAGGGGTAATCATGAAGCGGTCTCTTGCGACTTTATTTCTTATCTCGCTCTCCATCCTAGCTCTTGGCTCCGGGCTCGGCTCACGCTCGACCTCCTCTCAACCTCAGGTCAGCGGAGCGAGTAGCACGGCGGGCGTGCCCGTGATCGTGGAGTTGTTTACCTCTGAGGGCTGCTCCAGTTGTCCACCGGCCGACGCACTGTTGGCGAAGTTGGAGGCGCAACAACCGGTCTCGCACGCGCAAGTCATCGCGCTCGAAGAGCACGTCGATTACTGGAACGATTTGGGTTGGGTGGACCCGTTTTCCGGCAAGGAGTGGACCGAGCGGCAGCAAGAGTACGCCGTTTCGCTCGGAAACCAGAATCCCTACACGCCCCAGATCGTGATCAACGGCCACACCGAGTTTGTCGGCAGCCGCGAGCAGCAAGCGAGGCAGGCGATCGAAGAGGCGGCCGCGGTGACGCCGACGAATGTCTCGGTAACGCCGGCGCAGTCCGACAAGTGCGATGCCGCGCGCTTTGATGTGTCGGTCGGAAAAGTAGTGCGTGGCGCTGCCGGGGATGCTCCAGAGGTTTGGCTGGCCATTACGGAAGCGGGCCTGCATTCCGCGGTCACCAGGGGAGAAAACTCCGGCAAGGAGCTGAATCACGCCCCGGTTGTGCGTGAATTGCGCAAGATTGGGACCGCCGACCAAAACAAAGATGCGTCCTTCTCGCGGCATGTGACCGTGAGGCTCGATTCCGGATGGAATCGGCAAAATCTGCGCGCCGTGGTGTTCGTGCAGGAGAGAAAGAGCCGCCAGATCCTCGGCGCCGCAGTGGCGCGCATCGAACCGTAGACACCTCGTTCCCATCAGCCCGCAGCGTCTGTTTGCCGCCTTGTGTGTGCTATCTTGCTTTGACGAGTGGGCGGATGGCCTCGGCGGTCCCGTCCGCCGCTTACTTTCACATGACGGATTCACCGCTCACCACTCCCGAGCAGCCTTCGCTACTCAGTTTTTTTCGAAGCCCCGAACTGCCATTCGGTTTTGTCCGTGTGTGCCTCTATCTGATCCTTGGGGAGGCAGTAAGCTATTTCTTGAGCCGGATCGCGAGGATTTTGCTTGCCGGCGGGCTTCCCGCAACCTCCCCGCAGGTCGTGATGGCAACCGAGCTTATCGGATTCGGCAGCGCTTTCTCGGCCGCGTGGGTGATGTCGCGTCTAGAGAAACGAAATTTCGGAGCGTATGGGCTGCCACTGCAGGGCGCTTTAGGAAAAAGCTTCTGGCACGGCGCTTTGTTTGGAGCGGTGGAAATCAGCACGGTGATCGGCGCGCTTGCGGCGCTCGGCTACTACCACTTCGGCTTCCTCGTGATTCACGGTGCCGCGCTTCTTCGTTGGGCGGTCTTCTGGGCGCTGCTGTTTCTGTTGGTGGGCTTGTACGAAGAGTTTGCCTTTCGCGGCTATGTGCAATTTACGCTGGCACAGGGAATGCGTTTCTGGCCGGCCTCCATGCTGCTATCGATCATGTTTGGCGCGCGGCATTTGGAGAATCCCGGCGAAACCTGGATAGGGATCGCAGGCATTGTACTGACCGGTCTCTTTTGGTGCTTCACGCTCCGCCGCACCGGCAACCTGTGGTTTGCGGTTGGCATGCACGCCAGCTTCGATTTTGGTGAGACTTTTCTCTATTCCGTGCCCGACAGCGGTGTGATCTTTCCCGGACATCTTTCCAGCGCCACACTGGCCGGACCCGCCTGGCTCAGCGGGGGAACGGCCGGGCCGGAGGCCAGCCTGCTTGATTTCTTCGTCATCCTCCTGTTCTTCTATGGTTTCCATCGCTTGTATCCGGCAAATTCTGAAAGCAAGTCGTAGGCGCTCGACTTCAGCCCGCCGCGCCACGCGGCTGCCCACGCACCGGTCTTAGTGAACCAGATCGGAGGCCAAGACCAACCGCACGCCTTGGGTTCTGGCTTGTGGCAGAACTTCGCTCAGGGCTTTCAAGGTTGCGGGATGCGGATGACCGATGGCCACCGCCTCTCCTTTTTCACGAGCGTCACGCAACGCCCGTTGCAGTTGCTTGCGTACCGCGGAAACTTGCGCGACATCATCGAGAAAAGGAACATTGCGAAAGGCGGCGGGCACGCCTGCTTTGCGCGCGGCGTCATAGGCAACCGTGGCGGTGGTGGTCCGGCTGTCGATGTAAAAGAGCTTATGTTCGCGCAGCAGCGGCATCAGTTCAGCCATCAACGCAGCATCGGCAGTGGACTGCGATCCTTGGTGATTATTCACGCCGGCGACCTCCGGCACGGCCTGAAGAAACTGGTTCACCAGCGCCGAGACATCTTTGGCAGACATGCCGGGTCGCAACTCCCGGGATTCCGCCTTTCCATTCCCGAGGGACTCCATCGGCAAATGCAGCATCACCTGGTATCCCCGGCTGTGGGCATCTTCGGCGATATCGACCGAATGAGGGCGATTTGGCAGTACCGACACCGTGAGTGGATAGGGTAACGCAAAGATGGCCTCGGCTGCCGCGCGATCGTTGCCAAGGTCATCGAGAATGATGGCGAGGCGCGCGTTTCCGCCCTGCGTCCCGGGTGATGCTTCCTGCGCCGTGCTCGCGGTAATCACATGAATGTGGATCGTATGCGTCGCGAAACCCGCGTGGCTGTAGTTGAACAGGATTCCTTCCCGGCTCTCCGACTGCGCATCCTGAGTCAGGGCGTGACGCGTCGCGACGCGGCCTAGGGCCTGAAGCAATCGCGTGACCCCCGCCCGCCCGGACGTGTCCGCGGGTTCCGCGTGAAGCTTAATATCTAGTTGATCCGTACTCTCCGGATCTTGGTCGGACGCGCGCAGGTCGTTCCGAACCTCCGAGCCAGGGGGCACTGCGGACGACGCCATGGCTGCGAATTCACGCGTGATCGCATGAATGTCCGCCGGCCGCAAGCGCTTCTCCGCTTTCTTGCATCCGCCGGACAAAGCGGCCAGCACCAGGCCGAGCGCGATCAGCTTCAACCAAGACGCGGGGCATGCGTGGGTATACCTGCGCGAAGACAACCTCAGTGTATTTTGGAGAATGGACCGGACCGGCCAGATCACCTGCGGCTATGCCGCTTTCTTCGCAGGTGTCTTCAGCAGCTCTAGGGCCTTGTGGAAGATCGGATCCTCGGGAGAAAGCGGACGCGGTCCGTAGGGCGCGGCTTTCGTCGGCTCCGTCGCTCCGGAATCGTCCTCGCCCACGTCAGAATCGTCTTCCGCAGCTGCGCGAACGACCTCGGTCGGCTCGACGCCCTCCTCGAGGATCACCTTGCCTGCCGCGTTGTAGTAGTTCCCCACCGTGAGGAACAGCGCCGAACCATCGTCCATGGTGATCAGTTTCTGCTCGGACGCGAGGCCAAACGTGCGCTCACCCACAACATCGCCGCGATGATTCGCGACGATGGCTGAAGCCAGCACCTCCGCAGCGCCCGAGGTGGTCCCGTCAATCAGCACCGACACAGGATTCTTCCACACTACCTTGCTGGGCTCGGCGGCGAAAACTTGGGCGGAAATCGTCTGCCCACGCAGGGTGGCAAGATTTCCCGAGGGCACCAGAAGCCGCGCAATGGCTACCGCTTCGGTCGCCGGCCCGCGGCCGCACTCCCGCAGGTCCAAGATAACCTTACGAATTCCCTGCTTTTCCGCGTCCACCAGCTTGTTGCGCACTTCGTCGGCCCGGCCAGCGTCCAGCGACGGCAGCCGCAGCACGAGAATGTCCGGATCGTTTTTCTGCACGATGATCTTTGCCGGTGCCAGTTTTTCGCGAACCAGGTCCACGTTCTCAGGTTCCGCCTTGCCGCGCCGGACCACTCCAACCTTCACACCGCTTCCGACCGGCCCGTTCAGCAAGTTCAAAGCCTGGCCCACGGACATATCCCGCGTCGTGAATCCCCCCACCGATTCAAAAATGTCTCCGCTGTGAACGCCGGCCTTTTCCGCCGAACTGTCCGGCAAAACGGAAATCACAATGATATATCCGAAGCGCTTGCTTAGCGTCAAACCGGTCTCGCCGGTGCCCGCGCTCTGGAGCTTCTGCTTGTATTCGCTGTATTCGCGCGGCGTCAGGTAACTGGATTCCGCATCGAGGGATTCGAGCAAGCCGTGTAGCGCCCCGGCGGTGACCAGATGCATGTTCGGCTCATCGACGTAGTCGCCCTGAATCTTCTGCAACACTTCGCCGTAGACGGTCAGCGACTTGTAGGCCCGGTCGTCCGGCGTGCGGCCCAGAACATGGCCGATGCCTGCGTAGCAAAAAATTGCTACCGATACCGAAAGAATGCCTATCCGTGCCGCTCGATTCATTCTCCACCTGCCCGTGAGGATTCAGTTTTCATTATAGCATCGCAAAGCAATGGGACGCGGCAGGAAAGCGAAAGGAAGCCCGGGCCTTGTTCTTTTCGCCACGCGACTGGGTAACATTCGCCCAAACGTCACGAAAGACACGCGGAACTCCTCAATTGTTGCGCATTTACCACAGCCGACGCTTCGCACGGTAAATTTGTCCCCATAAGTTATTGATACTATGGAACAAACAGCAGAAAGTCTGGACGACAAAGTGCTACTATAGACCCGCTCCATGTTCCAGACTTCTATCGCCCGATCCGCGTCCGCTGAAGGTGTGGGTCTGCACACCGGCGTCTACGGGCACATCTGCCTCGTGCCAGCGCCCGCGGACACCGGCATCGTATTTCGCCGGATCGACCTCGATAACTTCCCGATTGAAGCGCAAGGCCACAACGTTGCCCGGGTGAGCTATGCCACCAGCCTGATGAAGCAAGGCGTGCTCCTATCCACCACCGAGCACCTTCTGGCGGCGATCTATTCCTGTGGGGTCGACAACGTCTTCATCGACATCGACTCCATCGAAGTACCTATCCTGGACGGCTCCGCCGAACCCTTTATGCAAATGCTGGAGCACGCCGGCGTTCGGAGACTCCGCCGGAAGCGCCGTTATCTCAAGGTTTTGCAGCCGCTCGAAGTGGTCGAAGGCGACCGCCGTATCGGCATCTACCCTGCCGATGAGTTTCACGTCCGCTGCTACGTAGATTTCCCGCATCCGCTGGTTGGGCAGCAGGAAGTCGAAATGGTTGTCAACCCTCAGACGTTCCGTCATCTCCTGGCACGCGCCAGGACATTCTGTTTCGAACGTGACATCGAGCCCCTGCGCTCCATGGGCCTGATTCGCGGCGGCTCTCTCGAGAACGCCATCGTCCTCACCAACGACGGCGTTATGAACGGCCCCCTGCGCTTTCCCGACGAATTTGGCCGCCACAAAGCCCTGGACCTGATCGGCGATTTGGCCCTGGCGGGCTTGCCCCTGCTGGCTCGCGTCGAGGCTCATAAGGCCGGCCATGCCCTCCACACTCAGCTCGTAAGCCGCCTCCTGGCCGATCCTTCACTCTGGACCGTTGCTACCGACGACACGACGCATGCCAGCCTCGAAACCGGTCTCGCCGCCCTGGCCCCCGCACCGGCTGCCGATTAAGCCTTTCGAATCGCGCGCGCAATCCCCGCATTGCGAAATCCTTGTTGCTCCCGCAGAATGAAATTGAAGCCATGCCCGCAAACGATCTTGCCATCGTCATTCTAGCCGCCGGCAAAGGTACGCGGCTCAAGTCGAGTCTTGCGAAAGTGCTGCACCGCGCCGGAGGCCGCACGTTGGTTGAGCAAGTCTTGCGCGCCTGCGCTCCACTCGGAGCGAAAAAGACGGTTGTCGTCGTAGGGCATCAGGCAGAACAAGTCATCGCTGTCGTCGAACCCTGGGATGTCGAAACCGTCCTGCAGCACCCGCAGCACGGAACCGGACACGCCATGCAGGTGGCGCGCCGCGCCTTGGGCAAGGCCAAGCTTGTTGTGGTCCTGCCGGGTGACGCTCCTCTCGTCCGCACCGAAACCTTGCGCGCGCTCATCGCCGCCCATCGCACCGGCAACGCCGCGGCGACCATTCTGACCGCGGTCGTCAGCGATCCGGCCGGCTATGGCCGTGTCGTCCGGAAGTCGGAAACGAATGTCGGTGCCATCGTCGAGGAATCTCAGCTCACCGACGACCAGCGCGAGCTCAACGAAATTAACTCCAGCATTTACTGCTTCACATTGGAAAAACTCTGGCCCGCCCTCGCCCAAGTAAAGCCGAACAACAAGCACCGCGAGGTTTACCTCACCGACGCCATCGCCATCCTCGCCTCCAAAGGAGAAACGGTGCTCGCGCAGGTCTCGCCCGATCCCCGAGAAGTCCTTGGCTGCAACACGCGCATCGACCTAGCTGAAGTCGATCGCATCTTTCGCGAGTGGAAGCGCAACGCCCTGATGAGCGCGGGCGTCACGATCCAATTGCCAGAAACTGTGCTGGTTGATCCAGAGGTCACCGCCGGCGAAGACACCATCATCGAGCCCGGTGTCCAGTTGCTCGGCAAAACGAAACTGGGAGCCCGCTGCACCATCCGCACCGGCAGCGTGCTAGCCGATGCCATTCTCGGCGACGACGTGGTCGTCGAGCCCCATTGCGTTGTGGCCCACAGCCGCCTGGACGACCGCGTGACCGTCGGCCCGTTTGCGCGCCTGCGCAACGGCAATCACTTAAAGGCCGGCGCGCACATCGGCAACTTTGTCGAGTTGAAAAAGACCACCGTAGGCGAAGGCACCAAGGCCGGCCACTTGACCTACCTGGGCGACGCCAAGATCGGTGCCAAAACAAACATCGGCGCTGGAACGATCACCTGCAACTACGACGGGTTCAGCAAATACCCCACTACCATCGGGAATCGCGTTTTCATCGGCAGCGACTCGGCGCTGGTCGCGCCCGTGCGTCTCGGCGATGGCGCTTACGTTGCGGCCGGTTCGACCATCACCGACAACGTGCCCGCCGACGCCCTGGGCATCGCCCGCGGCCGCCAGATCAACAAGCCCGGCTGGGCTTCCAAAAAACGTCGCGAACTGGCAGCTGCTGCGCAAACCGAAAAGCCGGCGCGCAAGTCGAGGTCCAGCAAGCGCAAAAAGTCCCGCCGCCGCTAGCGCTTCTCGATCTCCACGTTATCTTTTCGCTGCGTCGCTTCTCGTCGTAACCCACTTTTCACCGCGACAGGCTCACCATGTAGGGGAACCGGCGCAATATTTTCGTCCGCGGTACTTAAAACGTGGGGGGATGCTTGTGGCCATGTGGGTGAACTGGCTTCTCGTCATCGGCGGCATCGTCTGCGTGATCATCGAGCTCGCGCTTGGTGCCATGACGGGCTTTGACCTTGCGCTGATCGGCGGCTCGCTGGCGGTCGGCGGCGGCATCGGCCTCTTGTTGGGATCGGAGAAAATCGGCTTGCTCGCCGCAGGCGGTCTGGCGCTGGTTTATCTCGCCGTGTTTCGAAGCTGGCTGAAATCGACCCTCACGGTGAAAGACCATGCCAGCAATGTGGATGCGATCGTGGGAAAAACCGGCGTCGTGACCAAACGAATCGCGCAGAACGAACCCGGCATGGTCAAAGTGGGCGCTGAAGTTTGGCGCGCGGAGCTAGTGGGTGCCGAAGACGCGGCGCGGGATTTAGGTACGACGGTCAAAGTGGAATCGATCGACGGCGTAACGCTCAAGGTGAGGTGAGGGGCAATGGACACCGGCGTTTTGTTCTTAGCAGCTCTTTTTGCGTTCGCACTCTTCGGTCTGTTGGCGCTCGCTAAAGGAGCTCGCACGGTAAGACAATATGAAAAAGGCCTGATCACCAGGTTGGGCAAGTATCACGGGATGGCCCCGTCGGGACTCACATTCATCGTCCCCTTCGTCGACGACATCGTCCGCGTGGACATGCGCGAACAAGTCATCACCGTGCCACCGCAAAAGCTGATCACCAAAGATAACGTCACCGTGGAAGTCGACGCCGTCGTGTATTACAAGGTGATCGATCCAGTGAAGTCGCAATACGAAGTGCAGGACTTCGGCTATGCTTGCACCACGCTGGCGCAGACGAATCTGCGCAACCTGATCGGCGACCGCACACTCGACGAAACGCTGGTCGCGCGCGACATGATCAACACGAACCTCCGTCAAGTGTTGGACGAGGCCACCAACGGCTGGGGCGTCAAGGTCACGCGCGTAGAGGTCCAGAAGATCGAGCCGCCAAGGGACATCACCGACGCGATGTCCCGGCAGATGAAGGCGGAACGTGAGAAACGCGCCGCCGTGCTGGAAGCGGAAGGCATCAAGCAAAGTCAGATTTTGCAAGCCGAGGGGACAAAGCAGTCGGAGATTCTGAGGGCCGAAGGCGATGCCCAGGCCCGCATCACCCGCGCCAATGCCGAAGCCGAGGCCATCAAGCTGGTCTCAAATGCCGCCGAAACCTATTTCAAGGAGCGCGCCGAAGTCATGCGCAAACTGGAAGTCCTGAACAATACCCTGGCGCAGAACACCAAGTACATCGTCCCCTCCAACGCCGGCCTCGTAAATGTGCTCGGCTTGGATGGGATTGTGCCGCCAATCCCCAAATCCGCCGATGCACAGACCGCGCTTCCTTCCGGGCCGGCCGGCCGCTCCATTTGATCCGATCGATCAGGGCTCGATGAACAATCCGTGTAGCGGCCGCCTTCTGAGGCGGGCGCTTTCTTGTGTCGAACTCATTCCGCCGCCAATAAACGCGCCGCAACCCGACCCCAACTCCGGCGCTGTGTTAAAATGATGGCATACAGCATGCCGCACGGAGTCATCACCGCATGAAATTTGGAGTCGTCGTCTTTCCCGGGTCCAATTGCGACCACGACGCGTTCTACGCCATCGGCCACGTCCTGCAGAAGCCCGTCGAATTCATCTGGCACCAATCGGAAGACCTCGCCAATTGTGACGCCATCATTCTTCCCGGCGGCTTCGCGCATGGCGACTATCTGCGCACCGGTGCCATCGCGCGCTTTTCGCCGGTGATGAAATCCGTCGCGAAATTCGCCGAGGGCGGCGGCATGGTGCTGGGCATTTGCAACGGTTTTCAGATCCTGCTCGAGGCCGGCCTCCTTCCCGGCGCGATGATGCGCAACTCCGGCCTCCGCTACATCTGCCGCCACGTGCACATCCGCGTCGAGCAAACTGACACGCCGTTCACAACCGCGGCCAAGCAAGGCCAAATCCTGAAGATTCCCATCGCCCACAACGAGGGCAACTACAACATCGACGAAGCTGCGCTCGCCGAGCTGGAGAAAAATCGCCAGGTCATTTTCCGCTACACAACGCCGGATGGAGTCGGCCGCTCAGCGGCCGCGCGTGAAGAGGCCGATGCCGCCGGGAACCCCAATGGCTCGATGCACAACATTGCCGGCATCTGCAGCCGTGAGCGCAATGTCGCCGGCCTGATGCCCCACCCAGAGCGCGCCGTCGAATCCGCCCTCGACTCCGCCGACGGTCTGGTAATTTTTCACTCCATGGTCGACGCCCTCGTCGGCGCAGCAAAGGCCACCGCATGATTTCTGCCACCAGCCGGGCGGCCATCGCAAATCTTTGTACGGGCGCAGCGCTGCTGCGCCCTATTCAGCCAGATCGCTAGTGCTTGACGAAACTCCGGGTTTTCCTGATTTCCGATTGGAGCAAGAAATAACGCGCAATGGCCACAGCACCCACTGAAATCAAAGTCACGGCGGAAATCGCCGCCGAGCACGGCCTCACCGCCGAAGAATACGCTCGCGTCAAAAAAATCCTCGGCCGCGAACCCAACATCACCGAGCTCGGCATTTTCAGCGTCATGTGGAGCGAGCACTGCTCCTACAAATCCAGCAAGGTGCACCTAAAGCGCCTGCCGACGCGCGGGAAACTCGTCGTGCAAGGCCCCGGCGAAAACGCCGGCGTGGTAGACATCGGCGATGGCCTTGTCGCCGCCTTCAAAATCGAATCGCACAATCACCCCAGTTACGTCGAGCCCTTTCAAGGCGCGGCCACCGGCGTCGGCGGCATACTCCGCGACATTTTCACCATGGGCGCTCGCCCCGTCGCGGTGCTGGACTCGTTGCGCTTCGGCGAAATCACGCCCGGCAAGAACACCTCCGCCGAGGACGCCGCCAAGAATCGCCGTATTCTGGACGGCGTGATCCGCGGCATCGCCAATTACGGCAACTGTTTCGGTGTCCCCACCGTCGGCGGCGAAGTTGGCTTTGAACCTTGCTACTCGCAAAATCCTTTGGTCAACGCCCTCGCCCTCGGCATCGCCAAAAAAGAAGAAATCTTCCTCGCCAAAGCCCGCGGCATCGGTAATCCCGTCATCTACGTCGGCGCGAAAACCGGCCGCGACGGCATCCACGGCGCCTCCCTGCTCGCCTCCGCCGAATTCACCGAAGAGTCCCAGCAAAAACGCCCGAACGTCCAGGTCGGCGATCCTTTCATGGAGAAGCTCCTGCTCGAAGGCTGCATCGAAGCGATGCGCACCGGCGCGATCGTGGCGATTCAAGACATGGGCGCCGCCGGCCTGACCTGCTCGACGACGGAAATGGCCTCCCGCGGCGGTACCGGCATCGAGATCGACCTTGCGAAAGTTCCGCAGCGCGAATCCGGCATGACCCCGTACGAAATCATGCTCAGCGAATCACAGGAGCGCATGCTCTTGGTCGCCGAAAAGGGCCGCGAGCGCGAAGTCCTCGACGTCTTTGCAAAGTGGGGTCTGGACGCCGTCGTCGTCGGCCAAGTGACTGACGGCGGCCTGCTGCGCGTAAAAAATCACGGCCAAGTCGCCGCAGAAATTCCCGCCCATCCGCTCGCCGAAGAAGGACCAATCTATCAGCGGCCGATCAAGCAGCCATCCCCTCGAAACGAAACCTCCGCCGATTGGTTCCCCTTCGCGCCGCAAGGCACAAATCTCACGGATAATTTCAAGAAGCTGCTCGCGTCACCCGCCATCGCCTCCAAGCGCTGGATCACCGAGCAATATGACACCATGGTCCGCACCAACACGCTCGCCGGCCCCGGTGCAAGCGACGCGGCCGTCATCCGCATCAAGGAATCCGAGCATAGCAGCCCGCATGGCAAAACGATGCGCGCCCTCGCTCTCGCCACCGACGGCAACGGCCGCTGGTGCCAGTTGAATCCTCGCCTCGGCGCCATGCACGCGGTCGCGGAAGCCGCCCGCAACGTCGCCAGCAGCGGCGCTCGCCCTATCGCCGCGACAAACTGCCTCAATTTCGGCAGCCCCGAGAAGCCCGAAGTGATGTGGCAATTCAGCGAAGCCATCGACGGCCTCGTCGTCGCCTGCAACGAACTCGGCACTCCCGTCACCGGCGGCAACGTCAGCTTTTACAACGAGACCCTCGGCAAGTCGATCTACCCAACGCCCGTCATCGGCATGCTCGGAATAATCGAAGACGCCAACCGCGTCCTGAAAATAGCCTTCCGCGAAGACGGCGACGCCATAGTCCTCCTCGACGGCGCGTCCCCCGTCGGGGCGCAACCCTTTGAAGCTCAGGGTAAACATGTTGCTCCCCATCCCGGCACCCAACCATCCGCCCACCTCGCGGACCGTCATTCCGAGCGAAGCGAGGAATCTGCTTTTTCTCTCTCGGCGGCGCGCCAAGAATTTTCTTCTTCCGAATATTCCAAGACCATCGCGCAAATCGTCGCCGGCGAACCGCCCACCATCGACCTCGCCGCCGAAAATCGCCTCATCCAATTTCTAGTTGCCGCAGCCGCCGAAGGCCTCCTCCAATCCGCCCACGACATCAGTGACGGCGGCCTCGCCGTCACCCTCGCCGAATCCTGCTTTTCCCAAGTAGGGGCGCAGCATGCTGCGCCCCAGCTCGGCGCAGACGTAAAACTGGACGACTCCATGCCAACCGAACATGCTCTCTTCAACGAACGCGGCGCCCGCGCCGTCGTCTCTGTCAAGCCATCTTCGCTTGCCCGTCTTCTCCAGAGTGCGAGACAATACAAGGTAGCGGCTCAATCCATCGGCCGAGTCACCCGCAGCCCTGGATTCCGCATCGAACATAAGGGGCGCGCAGTCATCGACAACCCGCTCGACGTCTTGCGCGATGCATGGGCCAATTCGCTCGAACGTGCACTCAAGGTGAAATGACGCAAAAGCTCTACTACACGGACGATCATTTTCACGACGAATGTGGTGTCTTCGGTGTCTTCGGCCACGAAGAAGCCTCCAAGCTCGCCTATCTCGGCCTCTACGCGCTCCAGCATCGCGGTCAGGAATCCGCCGGCATCTCCTCCAGCGACGGCGCCGACTTGCATCTTTACCGCGCCATGGGCGAAGTCGAAGAAATTTTTCAGCCCGGCGTGCTCGCAAAGCTTCCCGGCAATCTGGCGATCGGTCACACCCGCTATTCCACCGCCGGTGACAAAGCGCTCCTCAACGCCCAACCCATCCTGATCGACTGCAACAAGGGCAAGGTCGCCCTCGGCCATAACGGAAATCTAACCAACGCCGCCGAGTGGCGCCGCAAGCTCGAGCATCGCGGCTCGATCTTCTAGGCCAACAGCGACACCGAAGTGATCGTCCACCTTCTCGCGCGTTCCCAAGCGCGCAATCTCTCCGGCGCGCTCGGCGACGCGCTGAACCAGGTCGAAGGCGCCTACTCCCTGCTAGTCCTCACTACCGACGAACTCTACGCCGTCCGCGATCCCCGCGGCTTCCGTCCGCTCAACCTCGGAAAGCTCGGCGACGCCTGGCTCGTCGCCTCGGAGACTTGCGCGTTCGATCTGCTGAATGCCCAGTACGTCCGCGAAATCGAACCCGGCGAAATGGTGCGCATCTCCCGCTCCGGAATCGAGTCCATCCGTTTCGCGCCCGAAAAACCGCACCAGCAGTGCATCTTCGAGCATGTCTATTTCTCCCGCCCGGACAGCATTATTTTCGGCCGTTCGGTCAATGAAAGCCGCGAGGCGCTGGGCCGCCTCCTGGCCAAGGAACATCCCGCCAACGCCGACATCGTCGTGCCTGTGCCCGACTCCGGCGTTCCCGCTGCCGTGGGCTACGCGCTCGAGTCCCGCATCCCCTTCCGCATGGGCTTGATCCGCAATCATTACATCGGCCGCACCTTCATCGAACCGTCGCAAGCCATCCGCAATTTCGGCGTCAAACTCAAGCTCAACCCGGTGCGCGGCCTCATCGAAGGCAAGCGCATCGTGCTGGTAGACGACTCCATCGTCCGCGGCACCACCAGCCGCAAAATCGTCCGCATGGTTCGCGAAGCTGGCGCAAGAGAAGTTCACGTGCGCATCAGTTGTCCGCCGACGATTTCTCCCTGCTACTACGGTGTGGATACGCCGACGCGCGAGGAATTGATCGCTTCTTCGAACTCACCGGAGGAGATCTGCAGGTTCCTCGGTGCCGATTCCCTCGGCTACGTTTCCCTCGCCAACCTAAAGCAGGCGGTGGACGACACGAAAGACAACTACTGCACGTCTTGCTATACGGGTGTTTATCCAACAGACTTGGTCCAATTGGAAGTTCGCGAAGGCAGCTCCAATGGCAAAGCGGGTGACCCGATGAACGTCAATCCAGGTGAAGACGCAGCGGCCGAGCGCCCTGTGGCGGTGGAACATGAAAACTGACCCCAAGAAAAACGAAAAAGACAAAGACAAAAACGAAAACGAATCGTATCTCCCCGTGGGCCAGCGCGTTCAACGCGAGATCATCGCCTGGTTTTGGGTCGCCTTGGCGTTCATGCTCATCAACGGCACGATCGGCCAGGCCCGTGTGATTCCCTCGGGTTCGATGGAAAACACGCTCCTGATCGGCGACCACCTCATCATGAGCCGCATCGGCTACGACGCCGGCGTCCCCTTCACGAACTGGCACGTGCCCCTCTGGCGCAGCCCCCGCCGCCAGCAGGTGATCATCTTCAAGCCGCCGTTCGCGCCCGACACCCCAGACTACGTTAAGCGGGTCATCGGCTTGCCCGGTGACACCATCGACATCGGCGGCGGCGCCGTCTGGATCAACGGCCAGAAACTTCACGAAACCTACACCATCGGACCCAGCGAGCCGGCTCCTCCCGGAAGCGCCCCTCCCGGCTACACTGACCTCAAATTTCCTTACCGCGTTCCCGACAACTGCTATTTCGCCATGGGTGACAATCGCACCAATTCCTACGATAGCCGTTTCTGGGGCTGCGTCCCCCGCAACGACATCATCGGCACACCCGTGATGATCTACATGTCTCTCGACGTGCCCTCGGACGCCTGGGAACCCGGCCAGATCCGCGAGCGCTTCTTCGCCTACGCGAGCGCGGTGCTGCATCCCGGCGTGGTGCGCTGGAAACGTTTATTCCGTATGTTTTAGTTTGCAATCAGATAATACCAATTCGAGTAAACGCCGCACCCACCTAGCGGCAATCAGGTATCCTCGAATAAGACGAGCCCGCAGCCTCGTGCGTCCGGGCGAGAAACGGAACCAAACAGGTCCTTCATGAAATACGCCGATGCAGGAGTGGACATCGCCGTCGCCGACGCCGCTAAGCAGCGTATCCGCCATCATGCCAGCCGCACGTTCACTCCAGGCGTCCTTGGCGGCATCGGCGGCTTCGGCGGGCTCTTCGCCCTCGACAGGAAAAAATGGAAAGAGCCGGTGCTCGTTTCCAGCGCCGACGGCGTCGGCACCAAGCTCAAAGTCGCCATGGCCACCGGCGTCCACTCTACCGTCGGCGGCGACCTCGTGAATCACTGCGTTAACGACATCCTCGTCCAGGGCGCCGAGCCCCTCTTTTTCCTCGACTATCTTGCCATGGGAAAGCTCGACCCCAACGTCGTCGAGCAGCTCGTCGACGGTATGAGCCGCGCCTGCCGCAAAGCCGGCTGCGCCCTGATCGGCGGCGAAACCGCCGAGATGCCCGGCTTTTACCCGGTCGGTGAATACGACCTAGCCGGCTTCATCGTCGGCGTCGTGGAGCGCAGCAAGCTCCTCACCGGAAAAAAAGTAAAACCCGGCGACGCCCTCATCGCTCTACCCTCCGCGGGCCTCCACACCAACGGCTATTCCCTGGCACGTAAGCTCGCCTTCGAAGTGGCCAAGCTCAAGCCCGAGACCTACGTCGCCGAAATCGGCAATAAAATCGGCGCGGAGCTCCTCAAGCCTCATCTTTGCTACGCCCCCGCGCTGAAGAGCATCCTCGCCCGCGACTCGGTTTCCGCCTTGGCCCATATCACTGGCGGCGGAATCCCCGGCAATTTGCCCCGCGTCTTGCCTTCCGGCGTGCAAGCCCAGATTGATCTCGCTGCCTGGCCGGTTCCGCCCATCTTCAAGTACCTCGCCAAAATCGGAAAAATGGAAACCGACGATCTCCTCCGATCTTTCAATCTCGGGGTTGGCATGATCCTCGTCGTCCCTCAGTCCCGCGTTCAATCCGTCGAAGCCGACCTCAAGCGCCGCCGCGAAAAATTCTTCCGCATCGGCCGCATCGAGCGCAGCGATTCCGGCAAAGCCCGCGTCAAGTATTCCGGCAGTCTGAATCTCGGCTCTTGTTAGGATTCCGCAACGGGAGGGCACGACTTTCCGTTTACCCAGAGGAACGAAGGGTCGTGCCGTCACGCGCGGCTCCTCATCCTGTAGGGGCGGGGCTTGCCCCGCCCGGCGTCAACCCCGGCACACTGCTTACCGCGGAGCAAAGAACAGGTTCTTGTGTTCCGCCTCACCCACGCGTCCGCGTGCTCACCCTCGGCCCTACCAAACGTCTAATCCCGCAAAGAATCCCCTGCAATTCCAACCTTCGAGGAGGTCCGTCATGAACTACACAGAGCGGGAGTTTCAAGCCCTAGCGGCGCGCATGGACAAACTGGAAGCGCAGAACCGCCGTTGGAAGCTCGCCAGCATCCTGCTCACGCTCTCCAGCGCATCCATCGTGCTGATCGCCGCCAAGCCCGCCGATCGCATCGACCCGACGGTCATTCACGCCCGCACCGTAGAAGCACAAGACTTCGTCGTGAAAGACGAAGACGGCCAAATCCGCGCCCGGCTGACCTTAAATCCCCAAGTGAAGATAAAGAAGGAAGTGAACGGTCCCTTCGTCAACACGAATGTCCCTGTCGGTCCCGCGCTGCAGTTCTACGACGGCAAAGGCGAAGCCATCTGGACCGCGCCCCAAGAACCCACAATGATCCCCGCGCGCTAGCGCGCATGGAGTGCGGCGGCTAGCCGCCGCCTTTGATGCGTACAGCGTTCCACCAACGCACGCGCATGCAAGACTGTAGCCGCCCTCTTCAGAGGGCGGGGTTTAGACGCAAATGGCACCCAACTCTCCCCCTCGTGCAAGGTCCCTCTCGATCTTTACTAACAATCCAAACGAATCACCGACAACAGCTCACTCCGCAGTCGCATACTCCGGATTCCTCGCCGCGGCTCGCCGCGGCAACTCCTTCGCCAGCTTCCGCAGCCACCGCAACTCCGTCTTGAACTGCTCGATCATCAAACTCACCATCCAAACCGCCTCATGATACGGATGACCCACTTCCTTCAGAATCGACCGCAAAGTCTCTTCCTCTCGCGCCAATTCTCTTTCCAAAAAATTCCTGCGGCGTCGAATCTGCGTTGCAAACACGCCGGGCCGCGCCTGCCAAGACAGCGCCACCCAAGTCAAGAACGCCGGACGGTCCCGCTGCGCCGCCCAATCTTCCCGCTCCAAAGCCTCGCTCAAAGCATGACGCCCCTTCGCCGTAGTCTCAAACACCCGCCGCTCCGGCCCCGCCGCCGGCTCACCGCTCTCTCCCGCGCGCACAAAGCCCGCCGCTGCCAATTTCTCCAGCGAATAATAAACCTGCGGCCGCGAAATCCCCGCCCAATCCCGCACGCACCGCCGCTCCAGCTCCAAGTTCGCCTCATACCCATGCATCGCCCGCTCCGCCAGTAAACTCAACAGCACCAAGTCCGGCGTCGTCAACGCACTCCGTTTCTTCTCCTGCATCCCTCGCCTTTCCCGCTCTTCTTCCTCTCTCCAGCTCTTCGTCTTCTCTGCGCCCTCTGTGTAACCTCTGTGTCCTCTGTGTTAAATCTCTGTTCTTCTCCTCCTCTCTGCGACTCCTCTGCGCCCTCAGCGTCTCTGCGTTAGCCTCTTCTGTTCTTCGTCGCTGCTCTGTCTTCGCAACTCAGTAAGGCGCTCGTTCATAGACAGCCCGTTCGCTCTCAATCTTCAGTTTTTTCATCGCCTCCCGAGGATCGAAAACTTGCTTCTTGAATTCCGTGGCCACGGCTTTCTTTGCGTTTTCGAAGGCTCCCTCATTTTCCCACACCGCTGCCGTCATGTAGTTGTATCGGCTTTCGCCCTCTCTTTTCTCATAAATAAATCCCTCAACGAAGCCAGGCAAGGTTTTGAGCAAGCTTTGCACCTTGCGCGTTCTTTCCAAGAATGGCCCTTTGGACTCCTCGGGAACAATGAATTTATGGATTAAGACTTTCTGCATGGTCTGCTCCTTTCCGTGCGCGGATGTTCTCGCCTCCAGCTGTCGGCTTTCCCTCTGCATGAAAACCTCCTTGACACCTGGAATTTGTTGCGCTACTCTCAACTAGTCTAATTAAGACTACGGGAGCCGTCAAACAAAAAATGCGACGCCTCTCTTGCTTTTGACCTGGCTCTGAACGAACCACAAAGGAGGAACATCCTATGAACGTAAAACGAATCAGCCCAGTCCTATTCGTCAAGGAAATCGAGCCGATCCTCCCTTTTTGGGTCGATCATCTCGGCTTCACCAAGACCATCGAGGTCCCGCACGGCGGCAAACTCGGCTTCGTCTCCCTGCAGAAAGGCGCGACGGAAGTGATGTATCAAAGCTACGCCAGCGTCGGAGAAGACATACCCTCAGTCTCCGAAGCGATGAAAAAAGGCCCGACCTTCCTCTACATCGAGGTCGATAATCTAGACGCCGTCCTCGCCGCCCTCAAAGACTCCAAGATCGTCCAACCCGAACGCACCGCCTTCTACGGCATGCGCGAAGTTGGCTACCAAGACCCCGCCGGCCACTTCATCACCTTCGCCCAACCGGTCGCGGCCGCCCAACACTGAGCGAAATCCAATCTAGGCGCCGGGCTTCAGCCCGGCGCCCCATCCGCGCTTTCTTGCGTCACACGTCTGGCAGTTGCTTGACACGTTCGAGATTTGCTCGGGCAGACAGCCGAAGTTTTCTGCAATATCGGGATCCAGGACGGTGTCGTGCAACCCCGAACCCATCACGGCAAGAACATCATGAAAGTCGTCCGGAAGCTCCTGTTCCGCCCAATCTCTCTCCCATCCCTGACTCAAAGCAAAGAATAGGTCAACAGCCCAGCAATTTGCATTCGTTCGGCCTTTGCCAGCTAAGAATTGGAGTAAATCCTCGAGGCTTCTCTTAAACACGGCTGCTTTCAGGGGATGCGACAGACTTTGTAACTAGACAGCATGAAGCAGGGAACGCAGTTCCGCTGAAACCGCCTCTCCGCTGCGCGGGTTTGCAACCGCCGTCCACGCTTCGTCGAAACTGCCCATCGGCTCCTTTCACTTCTTCGTCGTCCCTGGTGGCGGCCGCCGTTCCATCTCCGTGGGTACCGCGATCGACCGCGCTCCATTCTTCCCCACCGCCCGCACCGCAAAAAAATGATTGTCCGTCGAGACGCCTTTCAAAACCGTTTCCCCCGCCGAAGCCGCAAAATCGTAGACCTCCCACCGCTCCTCGGTTGTCTCGCGCCACAAAATCTCGAATCCCGCGCGCTCCGGATCGTCTTCCGCCGACCACGACACCTTCGCATCCGGCGTGACCGCTCCGGTCAATCTCGCATCCGTCGGCGGCGCCGGAGCCAGCGCCAACTGCCGCAGCGCTTCCGCATTATCCCGCGCCACGTTGCCCAGGAATGCCGGATTCAAATACTTTGCGAAGTCGCCGTACTCGACGCCGTTCTCCGTTCGGGGCGTCTGGTGCTGATGGTTGTAGTCCTCCAGCGGCTCGGTGAACCTTACCGCGGGCAGCCCCGCCTTATAAAACGGATAGTGATCGCCGCCGCGCCCGTAACGGTCCACGCGAAACACCAATCGAATTGCCCCGCGCCCGTCGATCTCCTCGATCGCGCGCGCCAACTCCCGCGAAGGCGAATCGGCATCGTCGATATCCCCATTCCCCGAAAAAAGCCGCACGCGATGCGGCGCTCCCGGTGCCGGATCATCTCCGACGATGTCGTCGTCCAGCATTCCGCCCACCGTGTAGCCCTGCTGCTCCGCCCATTCCATCAACCGCGTGCCGCCCAGCAATCCCTGCTCTTCGCCGGAAACCGCCGCAAACAACAGCGTCGCCCGATACCCGCCTTTTCCTCCCGCCGCGGCCTTGCTCAGCAGCCGCGCCGACTCCAGGCTCACCGCCACGCCGGAAGCATCGTCATCCGCGCCCGGAGCATCCGCATTCGGGTCCATGACGTCCGAGGGACGCGAGTCATAGTGTCCCGACACGATGAAAACCGTCTTGGCGAGCTTGGGATCCGTCCCCGAAAGAATCCCGTACACGTTCTCGAGTGGCACGGGCTTGTCGCCGGTTCGCGGCCCCGTCGCCTCAAACTTGTCCACCACTACTTGCAGCTTGCCGCCAGAGTCCTTCGCGATTTCGTGGAATCGCGCCACGATGTGGTCGCGCCCGCAGCCCACGCCGCGCTTCGGGTCCGTCCACGACGACAGCGTCAGCCGCGTGCCGCACGCCACCAACTGATCGATCAATGCAAGCATCGACTTCGTGTCCACAGCCGTCCGTGCCACCGCCCCCGTCGGCCGTGGCAGAATCTTCGGCTTCGGCGCGCCCTGCGGCGGCTCCGCGGGATCGCTCCCACCCCGGCCCTGCGCCCGCGCTGGCCCGCCAGCCGCCAGGGTCAGCGCAAAAATCAAACTTCCTGCTCGAAGTCCTCGGCCCGACAAACGGATCATCGCCCACTCCTTTTGGCACGCAGTTGTGGCATACAGCGCGTCCCGGAATGCGGGTATGAGCATACCCTCCCCCCGGGTTTTTTTGTAAGAGTGTGATTCCATGGGACTTTAAGTCCAATGATTTGTAAGAGTGAGAAACAAAGGGGCTGGAAGTGTGTTCATAGTGCAGCAACTATACGTGAGCGGCTCACGCATTGTCAAGAGAAAAATGCACGGGGTGAAATCTAAAAATAGGGTGCGATGATTATCCTCAATGTCCGCATACATTGAGTTTCTTAGGGCCGCTTCTAAGGAAACACCCCTTTGGTGGTGGCCCAAACAGCTAGAGAACTGCAAGATGAACTAGATATTCCCGAAGTGATTAAGCACCTTAGAGAGGAGCGCGGGCACTGGCTTCGCAATGGACACATAGACCCGATGTCTGCCGCTGGGCAGGCTCCCGACGAGAATTATTTTGTGGAGAAACTGAAACCTAAAAGAGACGAGTCGATTAGTGAGGAAGCCTTACAAGCAGTGGAAAGCAGATAAGTATGGGTAGTGCTTGACTACGTAAGCCGTTTTCGTATAGAATTTGCCATGGGCAAAATGCCACCAAAGTTTAGCAAATACCTATCCGACCTGGGCAGAAAAGGCGGGAAGAAAGGCGGTCCCGCCAGAGCCGCCAAGATGACGCCAGAACAGCGGAGCGAGTCAGCGCGCAATGCGGTTAAGGCCAGGTGGGAAAAGGCGAAGAAATCGAAACAAGTTCAGTAAAAGCCTTACTCTGATTTTTCCTGACTAGTTCATCCAATTTTTCTACGTTCTCGTAACCGCCAATTCTAGTGAAGGTCCCGCCCTCAAGGCGATTAGGTCTATTGGTCCTGAGCAGCCGTCCACATAGTGTTCCACTCTTTTGAATATGTACGCACCAGAAATGAATGCATGAGCCGTTGTACTAAATTCCGAGTGCAAATTGTTGGCTAAATGTTATCCCTCACTTTTCAAATTAGGACAGCACCCAGCTTTCCGGTGGGAAGCAATCAGGCTGCAGATATGCTACCGTTTCGAGTTTATGACCAAGGGAATCGGGGTGCTGCTGAGCGGCCGCGGCTCCAACTTCGAGGCTTTGGCGGACAGCGTGGCGGCCAGGCGGATACCGAACGCGGAGATCGCCATCGTCGTCAGCAACCGCGACGGCGCGCCGGGGATCGACAAGGCGAAGCAGCGCGGCATCGCTACCCGCGTTATCCCCTCCAAGGGGCTGGAACGGGAAGCCTACGACCGCCAGGTCGTGGCTGTCTTGCACGAGCACAAAGTCGACCTGATCTGCCTGGCCGGCTACATGCGCCTGCTGTCGCCGTACTTTGTCGCTTCGTTTCCCAACCGTATCCTGAACATTCATCCGTCGTTGCTGCCGTCGTTCCCTGGCCTGGAATCGCAGCGCCAAGCCCTCGAATACGGAGTAAAATTTGCCGGCTGCACGGTTCACTTCGTCGACGAAAACCTCGACGCGGGACCCATCGTGCTGTAAGCGGTGGTGCCGGTGCTCGACAACGACACCGAAGCCACATTGTCCGAGCGCATCCTGGCGGAGGAGCACCGGATCTATTCGGAGGCGGTGAAAATTGTGCTGGAGGGGAAGTTCAGGATTGCCGGGCGGCGGGTGATTGTGAAGGATTGAGACGTCCGACGCGCCGAGCGGCGGAGATTGCGACAAGACGCAACGGCCGGGCGGGGCCCTTCGGGGCTCAGGATAAACAAGCCCCGCCCCTACAGAAACTGGGTGCTTCGCGGCTGACGCTGAGGATGAGTGAGCGTACGTTGAGATCCTTCGGCTACCCTCATCGGGTAGCCTCAGGATGACAGCTACGACAGACAACAGTGCTAGGCAGACGATTCTCGACGGGCGATCGGGGGAATGGGCGATGTGAACTTCAAACCCGTAAACGAGCAGCTCGCATACCTGAAAAAGGGCGCTGCCGAAATCATCCGCGAAGACGAGCTGAAGGCCAAGCTCGCCGAGTCGCTGAAAACCGGCAAGCCGCTGCGCGTGTATCTCGGCGTCGACCCGACGGCGCCCGATCTGCACCTCGGACACACCGTGGTCCTGCGCAAACTGAAACATTTTCAGGATCTGGGCCACACGGCAGTCTTCCTGATCGGGGACTTCTCTGCGATGATTGGCGACCCCACGGGCGTTTCGGAAACGCGGCCGCCGCTGACGCGCGAGCAGGTAGACACCAACGCGAAAACTTATCTTGAGCAAGTGTTCAAAATTCTCGACCGCGACAAGACCGAGGTCCGCTACAACAGCGAGTGGCTTGGCAAAATGTCTGCCGGAGACGTTGTCCGGCTGTGCTCCCACTATCGGCTGGCCCGCATGCTGGAACGCGAGGACTTTCATTCGCGCCTGGAGAAGGGCCACCCCATTTCCGTGCACGAGTTGCTCTATCCCCTGTTGACGGCATTCGACGCCGTTTCTTTGAAATCCGACGTCGAGCTAGGCGCCACAGAGCAGAAGTTCAATTTGCTGGTGCACCGGGAAATCCAACGCGAGTATGGTTTACCAGGGCAAGTCATTCTGACGATGCCGATTCTGGTCGGCCTCGACGGCCAGCGCAAAATGTCCAAGAGCCTCGGCAACTATATCGGCATCACCGAAGCGCCCAACGAGATCTTCGGCAAAATGATGTCCATCCCCGACGACCTGATGTGGTCATATCTAGAGCTTCTAACTGATCGCGACGTCCACACGATCGAAAACCTACGGAGAAATGTCCAAGCCGGCACCACGCATCCGAAACAAGTCAAAGTGTCTCTGGCGAGTGAAATTGTCAGAGAGTTTTGCGGCGAGACAGCGGCAATCGCTGCCGCGCAGGAGTTTCAGCGTGTTTACAGCGACCGACAAGCGCCTTCGGAAATAGAAGAAATTTCGCTCAATCCCAAGGCACCTGAGCTGACCGCGAAATTCCGGACCGGCCCGAGGGCGGGCGCAGAAATGCATACGATAGGTCTATCTACAACACGCGAAAAGTGGTCCCGCCTCTTGGCGAATCTCACATTGATCGCGTCGACGACAGAAGCGGAACGTGTCATCAAGCAAGGAGGATTCGAGATTGACGGCCAGTTAGTTCAGGATCCGTCAGCCAAACTAGATTTAACGCGTCCGCGTTCGTACACCTTGCGTCTCGGCAAGAAAAAGTTTGTGCGAATCGTTGTGGAATGAGGCAGGAGACCGGAGGGGCGCTAAAGCACGCCCATACAAGGGCCAAGTAAGAATTGCCCCGCAGTGGCTAGCCGAAGGTTTCGGCAACAAGCTGCGAAACATACTCAGCGATGGCGGGCGCGGACGTCAGGCCCGGCGACTCGATGCCCACCAACTGAATCGCGTGCGGCACTTGGGCATCGCGCTCAATCACAAAGTCGCCGTGGGCGTCGGCGGCGTCCGGGGGCACCAGCTTGGGTCGCAGGCCGGAGTAGCCGAGCTGTAAATCGCGCTCCTCTACGTCGGGCAACAGCGTTTTGGCGCCGCGCGCGAAATCGGCGACGGATAACCGGCCACGCTCGTAATTGTCTTTTCCTTCGACGTAAATCGCCGTCGGACCCACGAGCACGGTTCCCCACAGCGTCTTGGTGAAATGAACGCCGAGGCTGAGGCCATGCGGGTGTGGGAGCGGGTACACCAAGCCGTTGATGAGTGAGCTTCGCGGACCACGAATCTCACAGTACTCGCCGCGAAGCGGATAGATGCGCCAGGAAGTATTGCCCAGCATGGCGGCAACCTCATCGGCGTAGAGCCCGGCGGCATTGACGACGCATCGCGCTTCGATGCTTTCGTCATGCGCGTCTTGGGCATCGCCGATGCGCAAGCTCACGCGAATCGTTTCGCGCTTGGGTTCCAGCGCAACCACCTTCGCGTGCGTGACGATATGTGCGCCTTTGTCCACCGCGAGGCGGGCGTAGGTGCGGACCAAATCTTCGGCCGACACGATACCCGTGGAGGGCACATCGAGCGCGGCTACTCCGGCGATATGCGGCTCGCGCGCGCGAATCTCCGCTGAGCCGACGATGCGCAATCCGTCGACGCCGTTCGCTTCGCCGCGCTTTTTAAGCGCGGCGACGTCTGCTTCTTCGTGAGCAGCCGACGCCACGACGAGTTTGCCCGTGTGGCGATGAGGGACGTTGTGCCTGGCGCAAAACTCATACATCAAGCGGTTGCCTTCGACGCATAACCGCGCCTTCAGCGACCCCTTGGGGTAGTAGATGCCGGAGTGGATCACGCCGCTATTGCGCGTGCTGGTGGCCATGCCAAGCTTCGGAAATTGCTCGACGAGAAACACGTCTTGCCATCGCTGCGAAACGGCATGTGCGATCGCGCAGCCGATCACGCCCCCGCCGATGATCAAAATGTTCGCTTGATCCATACAGAAGACAGAATAAAACAGAACGCGACCCGGCGGCGAGAGTTACGCTGCGAGGTTTTCTTGTTTCAGGGGACCGACCGCTGGGGCTGGACGCGCTAAAGCTCGCCCCTACACATTCTCGTTTGCGCGGGCGCCTTTGAGGGCGCAGGCCGGGTTAGGCGGCGCTGGGCGTTTCGTCGAAATACGGGGCGCAATCGAGCAGGCGCGCCTCGGTGCCGTCGTGAACGGCGTAGGACGCGTGGCGGTTCTTGTCGTAGGTGCTGCGCCACAAGGAAGCCGCGCCGTGGACGCCGTCTTTGTTCAGGGCGTAAAAGAAAATGTGAAACGTGGACAGTTTCTTTTTGTCGTTTTTGTAATTGTGCGCGACGCGATTCAGGGCTTCGAGGCAGGCGTCCTTGGGCGACATGCCTTTGCGCATCATTTCGATGATGGTATGCCCGCCGGCGATTTTAATGTTTTCTTCACCTTTGCCGGTCGAGCCGGCCGCGCCGACTTCGTTGTCCACGAAGCACCCGGCGCCGATGATGGGCGAGTCTCCCACGCGGCCGGGAATTTTCCACGCAAGACCCGAGGTCGTCGTGGTGGCGGAGATGTCCCCCTTTTCGTCCACGGCCATGCAGGGAATCGTGCCGGTGGGCGGATGCGCGATGACGTGCTCTGCGTACGCGATCTTTTCGGGATCGCCGTCGAAGATCGCCGAAATGTGTTCTTTCCATTCGGGCGAATCGATGCCGGGACGCCAGTTCAACGAAGCCGATGCCTTCCAGGCCAGCCACAGCAGGCGCGAATGCTCGGTGAGAAGATTCATTTCCTCGAATCCTTCGGCCACGCCGAAACGCCGCGCGCCATCGCCGACGATCATGACGTGATTGGTTTTCTCCATGACGGTCCTCGCGAGACGCGCGACATTCTTGATGCGCTGCACCGAAGCAACCGAGCCTGCGCGCTCGGTTGGCCCATGCATGCAACTGGCATCGAGCTCGACTTCGCCCTCCTCATTCGGCAAGCCGCCGTAGCCGACGGAATTGTCGTTGGGATCGTCTTCCACGACGGTGACCGCGGCGATCACCGCGTCAAGCGTATCGCCACCTTTTTTCAGAATGTCCATGCCCTTGTCGAGGGCGTGCACGCCGTTCGCGCTGGAGATGATCAGCGGCCGCTTGCCGGGAACCGCGGGTGACGTGAGAGTGCCGTTCGCCGGAGCAGCGGCGTTGTTTGAAGGGGTTGCTCCAAGAAGTTTGCCGACGCCAGCAGCGGCGCTGCCCGCCAGTGAAGTGAGAAAGAATTTACGGCGTGACCAGAGTTCCATAGACGAACCTCCCCAGTGTCAAGGCTCAGTGTGCGGGCGCAACTATAGCAGTTGAAAGTCGACAGTCAAAAGTTGAAACTCCGTACTGTCTGGGCTTCTTTTTTCGGCGGCCGGAGAGTCACTGCGTCCACCATGAGAACGTTCGATCCGGCATGGATCCGATTGCCCCGGCCCGCAGGTGAGGTCATCTTCTTTGATGGGCACTGCGGCCTGTGCCACGGATTTGTGCGATTCGTGTTAAACGAAGACCAATCCGCGCAGCCCTTCTACTTTGCTCCGCTGCAGGGCGAATTTGTGAGGCGCACGGTACCTGAAAGCGTTCGCGCCGAGTTGCCCGACAGCGTTGTAGTGATCGACGAGAAAAACAACATTTTGACGCGATCGACGGCGGTCATCTATGTGATGAAGCGGCTAGGAGGCCAGTGGTTCCTGGCTGCAGGCTTACTGAGTCTTGTGCCGCGGCCGCTGAGAGATTTCGGTTATGCCGCGGTCGCGTCTGTGCGCAAAGCGCTTTTTGGCACGACGCAGGAACTATGTCCGCTGGTTCCGCCGCAATGGCGCGCGCGCTTTCGGGATTGACCTCGGAAGCGTGCGCGCCGGTGGGGAACACAGTTGTATTACGAGCTGTAATACATCACCGAAAGTGTGATATCATGATATCGTTTCGGAGGAGCGGTCCGTGGCCCAATTTGTGGTTCGCAATATCGAGAATGAAGTGAAGACCCGGTTGCAGCGCCGCGCCGCACGGCATGGGCGGAGCATGGAGGAGGAGGTGCGGGATATTCTCCGAAATGCCGTAAACGAGCAGGATTCTAGCGCCGGCGGGCTGGGTAGTGAGATTGCGTCATTGTTCGCGAAGGTCGGACTCAGCGAGGATATCGCGGAACTCCGCGGCCACGAGATCAAACCGGCTTCCTTCGAGCGATGATTATTCTCGATACCAACGTTCTCTCGGCGCTCATGCGGCAGTCGGTGGATAGAAAGGTGGTCGATTGGCTCGACAGGCAGCCTCGCACTTCCGTCTGGACGACTTCTATTACAATCCTCGAGATTCGGTTTGGGTTGCAGATTCTGCCCGCCGGCAAGCGCCGCTCTGCACTGCTTGAGGGGTGGGAAAAGGTCCTTATTGACAAGATTGAGAGTCGAGTGGCTCCGTTTGACACACCCGCAGCACAGCACGCCGGCGATCTGATGTCTTTGCGGCACAAGAAAGGACGCCCGGGCGACCTGCGGGACACGATGATCGCTGGCATCGTGCTCGCGTGTCATGCGACGCTGGCAACGCGTAACACAACACATTTTGAGGATCTTTCGGTTCCGGTGGTCAATCCGTGGGCAAGCTGAAGTCAGGCGTGGTCTGACCTGTAAGGGACGCTAGGCGAACAAGAGATTTGTGTGGCTGTGCGTTTGCTTTTGGGTGGTGTCGCGCTTGGCCCACCATATGCGCCAGGCGTCGGCATCGTTGCCGATTTCCGCGCCGGTGATTAGACGGAGGGCGCCATACACCCAGCCTCGGGTGGTAGAGTCCAGGGCATCGTCGTCGAAGAAGTTCAGGAGTTGCGGAACCGCGGCGAGGCGCTGCTCCTTGGTGAGCAAGCCGGCTGCAGCCAGGTTGCACGCCGCACGTTTGCGTACGCGGGGTGAAGGGTCGTGCGCGAAGCGATCGAGCAGGGGATCGATCGCAGCGTCGGTACCGAGGACGGCCAAGCCTTCGACGGCCCAGTAGCGGGTCTCTTCGTTGCGGTCGCGGGTGTAAGTGAGCAGTTGGGCCAGCACGACCTCGGGTTGCACGCCGCGATTGCCGAGCGCGCCGAGCCGCCACAAAGTCCAGGGGCGGTCTGCAGGATTGTCGTGAAGGCGCTGCACGAGACGGGACACGCTCTCAGACGACTTGCTGAGATTGTTGGCCGCGAGATCGATTTCGACGGCGGCGCCGCGCACGCGAAGATCATCGGAATTCAGCGCGGTGTGAAGCAGGTCGAAAAGGTGGTCCGTGTTTTCCAGATGTCCGCGCCAGCCATCGACATTTTTGTTGATCATTTCCAGAGATTCGGCGTCGCGGCGGATGGCACGTTCCAGGAGTTGCTGCGCTTGATCTTGAGGGGCTAGGAGGCCGAGGTCGGCAAGCTCCGGATTCGCAACGCCGGGTGCGGTGGCCGGGGCTTCGGAGAAGGAAGCCGCAAGCACAAGGTTCCCGTTGCCCCAAGGTGTCCCGCCATTAAAGCGCGAAGCTTCGTAGCCCGCGAGCGTGGAGAACGCCGCGAGCGCGGTGAAGCCCAGGACGTAGAGGTGCAACTGCTTGGAGCGCTTAGGCTTAGCAGAGCCGGGCTTGGAGCCCTTCAAAGAATGTTGGTGCAGACTGCGCATCCCCGTTGTCGCCCCTTTTTGGCACATGCGCGCTGCGAATGCCGCGTGTGTCTGAGGCCAAGTTATTTGCGGGGAAAAAGACCAACAATGGTACGGCGGGCCAGCAGTCCTAAACTCTAAGGCAAGCAGTTTATTTTCAGTTAGTTGAGGGAGTTACTGGTAGGAAGCACGCGAGGCCGGGCCGTACCAGCGAACAGGCGCTTTTTCAGAGTATTGTCGACGATCGTCGGGTGTCGGCGGTGGATTATTTAGGATGTACTCAATTCGATGGTTCCGGCTAGCATTATGCAATGAGCCAAGGCGATCAGCAAAGTCGAACTCCGAGGTATCCGTTTGCCGCGCCCGCCGAGGTGATTCCAGAGGATTCAGGTGCGCCATTTGCGGTAAATGTGAAGGAACTCGGCTTGTCCGGCTGCTATCTGGAAACACCTGCGCCCTTCAGCTCCAATACGCGAGTTTTACTGAAGATTTTTGGCTCGGGAAGCTACTTCGAGGCAAGCGCAACCGTGACACATGTCGATCCGGGGCTGGGCATGGGGCTGGCGTTCCGCGACGTGAAGCCGCATTTCTTCGGGATATTGCAGAAGTGGGTCCTGAAGGCGATGCGGGAGAACCTCAAGACAGAAAAGTAAGGCGACCCAGTTATCCGTCCCAGATTGTCTCTTTGAAATTGAAAAAGAATCGGACGAGTCTTCGGCGCGAAGTGTGCCCGATTGGCACGAGTGAAGCCCGCTGCGATAACGGGCCTTGGCACCGTGGGCTGTTATTCGGAGGCGCCCAAGGGGAGGAAATACTGAGTGCCTTTGACAGGATCCTGTAGGCGGCGGAGGAGCTGCTGGAGATCGGAGCTGCGCTCGACGAAATCGATGTCCGAGGTGTTGATGACCAGGAGGTCGGAGGCGGCGTAGCGGAAGAAGAAGTGTTCGTACGCGCGGGCGACCTCTTCGATATATTCGACGGAAATTTGGGTTTCGTCGCGCGAGGCCTTCTTGGCGATGCGGGCGCGCAGAATCTCAGGCTTGGCCTGGAGGTAAATGACCAGGTCAGGAGCGGGAATCTCGGCAGCCAGCGCTTCGTAATAGCGGTCGTAGAGTTTTAGTTCTTCGTCGTTGAGGTTGAGGTTGGCGAAGATGCGATCCTTCTCCATGAGGAAGTCGGAGAGGATCGGGCCAGGCGCTTCGACGGCGAGGGCTTCACGGAGGCGTTTTTGGCGCTCCATGAGGAAATACATTTGGGCACGGAGGGCAGAGCCGGGCTTTTCCTTGTAGAAATCGGGGAGAAAAGGATTGTCCTCGCAATCGTAGACGCGCCGTGCGTGCAAACGCTCGGCGAGGACTTGCGCGAGCGTGGTCTTGCCGACGCGCAGCGGGCCTTCAATCACGATAAACCGCGGAGCTTGGGGACCGCGCTGAGGAATGGGGGCTCGCTTAGCGGATGACGATTCGTTGGACATTGTTTCGGGCGACTGGATGAGACCGACGGAGCCGGTGTCATCGCGCGTGATTATAGCAGAGTCGTTCTTCGCCGTGGTGGCGGGTACAGGGATTCGGGAGCACGGCGATTCGACGCGAACGGCGGCCCGCGGAAAATTCACGGAAAGAAAATCCTGCGCACTTATATTAGAAACTTATAAGGTGTAACGTGGTACGAAGGTCCCAAGCGACGGAAACGAAAGACCCACAGTGAAGTACCAGCAAGAATGTAACCAGTAGCCCAGTGCAACGCGCCCAGCAAATACGTAGAGTCTCTCGTGTTGCGGGCGGGGATCAGTTCGCAGGCTCGCAGCACCTGAGGTGATTCATGGTGTTGGCAGCGATTTTGTTACTGTTTCCCATTCCGCAGAGTGGGGATACAGCAAAGACAGCGGTAAGCCCTTCCGTAGAGATTTCCAGCAATTCGAGCAACGATTCTTTTCTCTCATTCTCACGACCAATGCCGGCGGCGCCCGAGCCAAAAGTGAAGACGGATGCGGAAGTGGCCGCCGAGTCCGATACTGGAGCCGGCCCATTGGCGGCGCTTGCTCCCACGGCGGCGATCGTTCCCGCAGCAGCGATTCAGCCGGGAGGCGCGGCGATGCCGATCGGAGCGGTGAAGCCGGTGGTTTCACGGCCAAGCGAGAGTCCGGCGCAGAGGAAATTGTGGTACGCGCTGGCCTTTGCGGGAAGCGGGGCGGCGGGATTCGACGCGTGGTCGACGCGCCGCGCGATAACGCAAGGATATGGCGTGGAAGGAAACCCGATGTTGCGGCCGTTCTCGCATTCTGGGGCCCTCTACGGAGCGACACAGGTCAGTCCACTGGTGATGGATTTCATCGGCAAGCGCATGATGGTCAGCCAGCACGGGTTGCTCCGGAAACTATGGTGGCTGCCGCAAGCGGCGGGCACGGGAGTTTCCGTAGCGGCGGGCGTGCACAACGTGAGGCTGGTGCCGTAGTTCAAAGGCAGTCGACAGTCGACAGTTTAAAGTTGAGAGTCTACGAAACCGGAGGGCCGCCTTCGGCGTTCTCGCCGATTTTGGCCCTCACGATCGGATTCCGGTGACAGTCGTGCCTGAGGAAATCGGATTCCGTGCGACAGAAGCTCCTTCCCTCTCCCCCTAGGTATACAAACTAGCGATTGGCTCCGAGTGCGCCGTGATCCAGGCAGCATTGCGAGGTCCATCTTAGCGAACTCCCAACGCGCGTTTGGAGGTCATCCGGCTTCTTGTGCCCCCGAACCGGAAAAGTGGAGCCCGGACTTGTTATATAGATAGAGGCGCGAGGCCAAGGATCTTATGAGTGGCGATTCCGCACCCTTAGCACTGCCGGTTTCGCGCTTTGCGGCCGGCACTTGCGAGGCTACGACGCTGTATCGAGAACTGCGCAAACCACTGCTTCGCTACCTGGTATGTCTGGGGCTGTCGAGCGACGAAGCGCAGGACGTCGTTCAAGATACTTTTCTGGGCCTGCACCGGCACTTGGCTTCGGGCGGGGCGCAAGAGAACATTCGCAGCTGGGTGTTTCGCGTGGCGCACAATCAGGCCAGGAATCGCCAGAAGAGCTACGATCGGCGTTTCAGCGCACCGCTCGATGCGGGAATGGATTCGGCCTTGGACGAAGCGACGCCGGAGTGGGTGATGCTCGAAAAGGAAAAGTTCGGGCGGCTCGAAAAGGCCATCCGTCAACTGGCGGAGTCCGAACGGGAGTGCCTACTGCTACGCGCCGGAGGACTGCGATATCGCGAAATTGGAGAAGTCTTGGGAATACCAACCTCCACGGTGGGCGACACGGTGGCTCGCGCAATCAAGAAATTGGCGGAGGAATGCAATGTGTGATTTTTCGGAGAGATTGATCGCTTGGCTGGACCACGAGCTTCAGGAGAGCGAAGCCGCCGATGTGGAGCGGCACGTTTGGGCCTGTGCGGAATGCCGGAGCCGCCTCGACGCCTATAAAGAAGTGGGCAAGGCAGTCGACACCTACTGCGATAAAGTGATGCTGGCGAGGGCGCGGCGCAGACTGCCAAGCTGGGTGCCCGTGCTGTCAGGTGCCGCGGCCGCCGCTGCGTTACTCCTGCTCTTCCCGCACGGACACGTCGAGCGCGTTCCGGTCCATGCTCCAGCGGCAGCGGCCTCCCCGGCTGTCGCTTTGGAAGCACCGCCCGCTCCTATCAGCAAGAGAACCCACAGGCGGCATGGCGTCGCGCCGGTGCAAAGTCAAACTGCGAACTGGGTGCCGGCTGAGCCCGCGATCCAGATCGCCATCCCCGCCGAAGCGATGTTTGCCCCCGGCGCAATTCCGGAAGGCGTCAATTTCACTGCGGAACTCAGTATTGCCGCGGATGGATCGGCGCAACAACTGCGTCTGCGGCCGTGATTTGTTGGGATCGAATTGGATGGAAAAGGAGACCGACGCAACCATGAAACGTGCACTGATCCTCATTCTCGCGGCCTCACCCTGCGCATTTGCCCAAGAAAGTAGGAACGTAATCTATCAAAGCCAAAGCGCCGGCCCCGTCGGCGGAGTCACTGCAGGCGCAATCGTAAGAGCGCCAATGACTCCGGTTCAGGGCGCCCCCTATTCCGCGACGATTACCAACGAATCGATCCAAACGCTGGCCGACGGAAATCGCATCGTGCAATCCAGTACCGGTACGACTGCGCGCGATTCGCTGGGCCGCACACGCCAGGATACCGTCTTGCCGGCGATCGGCAATCTATCCGCCACCGATGCGCCGCACCTCGTCTTCATCCAGGATCCTGTGGCGCAAACTTCTTACACCTTGAACTTGATGGACAAGACCGCACAGAAAAACCCGCTGCCTTCCACGGCAACGGTGGGCAGCGTCGCGACGGAGGGCGGTGCCGGCACGTTTTTCGTGCAAATGGGGACGGCTGCGACGATTAGCGGCACGGGCCCGCCTCCGCCAATGACCATGCAAAAGGTTTTGGTGTCTGACGAACAAGCCCAGGTAACCACAGAGGATCTCGGTTCTCAGACTATGGAAGGCGTCGTGGTGAATGGAGTGCGTACGACGCGCACCATTCCTGCGGGGCAGATCGGCAACGAAAAGCCCATCACCATCGTTACCGAGATCTGGACTTCGCCGGACCTCAAGACGATTGTCTCCAGCAAGAGGAGCGATCCGCGAATGGGTGAGCAGACCTTCCAGCTGACGAATCTCGTACGCGCCGAGCCTGACGCTTCATTATTCGTCGTTCCGGCAGATTTTAAGATCGTCGAAGGCCCGCAGCGCATCGTCTACCGGTCGAACCGATAGAATTTGAGCTTCCCGCTGGCCGACTCAAAAGGCATCGCGTCCGTTAGTTGGTTCCGGACAGCTATCCGCAAGCGCTGTGCAACTCTTGGCGGAGTATAATCTGGAAGTTCTTGCCTACAGCGATATGGATTCGCTAACTCGACGCACTTTTCTCGAAAGGCTAACCGCGCTGGCGGCCGGCGGGCTGTTGGCGGGTGGATTGCAGAACGCCGGCGCAACTGCTCCATCAGAGCCGCATATATCTTTTCCGAGCGCGCCGCGCGATCGCATCGCCGTGGCGTCGTACCCCTTTCGCGCCTACATCGATAGCCCCACCAACCGGAATCGCGACCCTAATTTGCCGGGAATGGATCTCGCGGAGTTTGCGTCCGCGGTGGTCGCAAAATTTGCGGTTCACAATATCGAGCCGCATAGCCGCCATTTCCGCTCGCTTGATCCTGCCTACCTCGGCGGTTTCCGAGAAGCGTTGCGAAAGGCGAGTGTTACAGTTGTGGATATCCCTGTCTCTGTCGAGGAGAGTTTCTATGACGCCGATGCGGCGGCCCGCAACCGAGCGATTGGCGTCGCGAAGAAGTGGGTGGACGTGGCAGCCGAAGTCGGCTCGCTCAGCATCCGGCCGCACATCAAGGGCACTGCCAACTCTTCGCCGAATTTACAGCAGGCAGCGGACAGCCTGCTAAACGTGGCGGAGTACGCTGCGGAGAAGAATGTAGTGGTCCATTTGGAGAACGACGATTTAGTCAGTGAAGACGCCTTTTTCCTGGTGAGGGTAATCGAGGCGGTCAACAATCCCTATCTGCGCGCTCTGCCTGACTTCGCGAATTCCGCGCTGGCCGGCGATAGCGAGTTCAACTATCGGGCGCTGCAAGCGATGTTTCAGCACGCCTATGGAATTTGCCATATCAAAGACGGCGAAACCGACGATCAGGGCAAGCAGTTCAGCATTGACCTCAAGCGAGGGTTCGACATCTTGAAGGCGAGCGGATTCCGAGGCTATTGCTCGATGGAGTTCGATGCACCGGGTGAACCGTACGGGCCGACGGCGAAACTGATCGAGCAAAGCATCCGGTATCTCTCGTAATCGGGGCTGGGCGTGATCGCGGCTAGGCATGATCCCGAAAGGTCTCGCTGGCGGCATCCCAATACTGTTTCTTGCCCGACCAGTAGGACTCCGCCGCCATCATGTTTGCCACCGAATGGGCAAATCCATCTTGCACCGTGCAATGGGGCTGCTGGCGGGAACGCATACACTCGAACCAGTTGGCCATGTGTTCCGTCGTGCGGTCGTCAATCCCCATGGGAGGAAGCTGCGTTTCTCCCGGGAGAAGAACATATTTGGAGGCGCGCTTCTGGTCGATGTCGGCTTCGTCCTCGTGATTTCCTGTTTCTTCGACTACCTGAAAGCGCGGGCTGCCCTCACCCCCGATGTTGAACAGCGTTGCCTTCTTGCCCATGTAGCGCGTGAAGCTTGGCGAGTCGTTGCCAAAGCTGGTGGCATAGCTGACCAGAAAGCCCTTGGGGTATTCCAGCAAAGCTTGAAACGTATCCCCATTCTCGCGTCCATCGCGCCAGGCAAAGATGCCGCCATGAGCGACGACCGAGCGGGGAAAGCTGTCGTTCATGAACCAATGTACGAGGTCGATCGCATGACTCATCCACTGATCGGGAATGCCGCTGGAGAACTCCTTGTACAAACGGAATTCGCAATAGACTTCGGGATCGAATGGGCGATAGGGCTTGGTCAGCAACCATTTGCGCCAATCGGTGTCTGCCTCGCGGATTAGCTTGGTTTCCGGGCGTCCGCGCCATCGGGGACCGTGATAATTCCAAACAATCTCTACTTTGCTCACGTCACCTAAGACGCCGGTTTGAACTAATTCGCGGGCAGCCCTGGGATAGGTTTCGCTGCGATGCTGGGTGCCGACTTGCACGATGCGGTTGCTTTTTGTGACCGCGTCGCGCGCAGCCTTCGCTTCTGCCAGCACGTTGCCCATCGGCTTTTCTACGTAGGCATCCTTGCCGGCTTCTACGGCCATTTTCAGAATTGGCGAGTGCGAGTGCTCTGGCGTTGAGATAATTACTGCGTCGACGTCTTTGAGCGCGAGGATGTCCTCCAGGTACTGAAATCCGCGCGGTGCGCGGCCATAATACTGCGCATTCGTGGCGATGGCCTTTTCGCGGTTCACGCGCCACAGATCGCAGACGGTGGTCATTTCCACGTTGTGGCTGGTCTTTAGTTGCGAAGCGATCCAATCCAGGTCTTGGCCCCGGCTCCCGTTCCCGATGTGACACAACGAAATCCGATCGTTGGCGCCTGCAATCTTGCCGTAGGAAACAGCGGTGGTTGCAAAGGCGGCCCCTCCGGCAAGCAGAGCGGCGGATTTGGTCAAGAAGGTTTTCCGGTTCATCGTTCCTTCCGCGTCGCTCATTTTTTTCCTCCTGCTAATCGATCCAAGAATGGCGAGAGTGTTTCATTTCGAATTAGGGGTACGTCTTAGGAGGAGGAGACACCCTCCGATGAAGGAGAGAATTCCCACGCCCGCGGCGGCGACTAAGGCTGCCAAAAAACCAGGGTCGTGATGAGCTTCACGGGGTGCGCCAAGAAAATGGTGATGCAGTAGATGTGTATAGGCGATCGACGTAAATAGGACGGCAATTCCGCTCGAGATGTTTAGGAGTCGCATCATCGTTGCCGGACCTTGCGCCGCAATTGTACACGCATTTCTGGGTGCACTGCGATTTCAACTCCGGTGCGAAATTACTTTCCGACGACGAGGATGACGAAGCTCCCAGGCTTCATCTTTCCGCGGCGTTCTCCCGGAGCGGGGGGATCGAAGTCGGCGGCGGGAAGAAAGAGGTTGTGGGTCTTGAGGTCGAGACCCATGGTGCGCGCGCTGCGCTTGGTTGGGACGTTTTCCACGACGCTGAATTTGTCGGGAGAGTCTTCGTGGATGACGGTGAGGTTGCCGTCGCCACAGGAGGCGAACGCGTAATTGGTAGAGGGGTCGAAGGCGGCGGCGTCAGGGCCCTGGCAGATGGTTGGAGTGGCGACAACCTTGCCGGTGTCGGCGTTCACGACGGACATAACTTTTTCATCGCATACGGAAAACAGGCGGCGGCTGTTGAGGTCCATGGCGAGACCTGAGGGCGATTTGCACGGCGCGAGGGGCCAGCGGTGAGTCTCGGTGATTTTCTGGGTGTCGATTTCGATGAGCTCGGAGGTGTCTTCGTTGTTGACGAAGAGGCTGCCCTTGCCGTCAGCCACAGCGAACTCCGGCTTGCCGCCGAGATCCAGCGTCCCGACCACGGAGCCATCGGCCGCATTGATGGCAGTGGTATTCTTTCCGCGGCCATTGAAAGTAAATACGCGCTTGCTGACGGGATCGTAGGCGATGGCGTCCGGATTGCCATCGGTCTTTACGGTGCCGAGAGTCTTCAAGGTCTTGAGGTCAAAAATGGTGGCGGTGTTGGCGCGGCCGCTGCTGATGAACCCGCGGCCCAGGCCGGCAGCGATGGCGATGCCATGAACTCCCGGGGTGTCTGGAATATCGCCCTCGATGGCGTGGGTGTCGGCGTTCATGACCACGACGTGAGTGCCGTGAGAAATGTAGACGCGGCGCGCATCGCTATCGACGGCGACGTAGTCCCAGCCGTCTTCGCCAGGGACAGGAACTGTTTTGATCACGTGATAGCCGGAAGAACCCGGCGAAGGCGCGGCTGCGCGTGAAAATGTCGCGACACCAAAAGTGACGGCGACTGAGAGTGAAGCGACGATGGCGAGAAGCATTAGACTTTTGCGCATGATGTTCCTCTTTGGCGCTAGGGCCGTTGTCTGAGACGGGGCGCGGCCACATTGATACAGGGGTGAATATAAACGCAACATAAATCCGGAGGCCGTTCCTTGCTGGCGATGGGGGCCCGCCGCATAATGGTGGCGCCGCTGGCGGCTAGCCCTGGAGGATGCGACAATGCCCGCAAAAAAACTGACGGACGCAGAAGTGAACGAACAACTGAGCCGCGCGAAGGGATGGAGCCTGGTGGGCGGCAAGCTGCATCGCGCGTTCGAATGCAAAGACTTCGTGACGGCTTTCGGGAACATGACGCGGGTCGCGCTTGTGGCAGAAGCGATGAACCACCATCCGGAGTGGTTCAACGTGTGGAATAAAGTCGTCATCGACTTGAATACGCACAGCGTGAAAGGGATCAGCAACCTTGATTTCGAGCTGGCCGCGAAGATCAACGACATTTTTGGCGCGTGAGGCTGCTCCTGGGAGCCAAAAGATTGCGGAACGTGCCGCTGAGAGGCGGCGAAGCACTCCGGCGCACGTGTGGCCGAGACATTTGGTCGAGTATGAGATGACGCAGTAAATGATCGGCGCCCACCACTTCCAGCAAGGTCCACGCGCGTGGTTGGTCGTCACTTTGCGTTGGGTTGCGGGCCTCATTGTCCTCGGTCTGCTGCTGCATTTTCTTCCGCTTGCACCGCTGCGGGCGGCAATCGCGCAAGTTCCGGCGTCTCGCTTTCTGGCGATTCTTGGGGGCTACCTGCTCGCGCACTGCCTTGGCATTGCGAAGTGGCGAATGGTGGTGAACGCCGCGGGCGCGGAGCTCGATTTCGCAACCTGCGCGCAGTGCTACGCGGGGGGCCTGTTTGGGACACTGTTTCTGCCATCGATCATCGGGGGTGATGTAATCCGGCTGGCGGTGGGCTTGCGCCGCACCCCGCGGCCTTCCGCCGTGCTTGCGGGCAACGTGGCCGATCGATTTCTCGATTTCACGGCGCAGGCCGGACTGGTTCTGGTGGGGCTGATTCTCTTGCCGAATTCGGTGCCGCAGCAGTTCGGGAAAAGAGTGGAAAATGATCTTCTCGTGGCGGCCAGCGCAGGCGTCTTGTCGCTTGCGGTTGTGGTTCTCCTGTATCGCAGACTACTGGGCGGCCGCTCGATTCGCTTTCGCCGTCGCCTGGCGCGGCTGCGGCATGCGCTTCGTAGTGTTTCACGCCGATACCGTGTGCTGGCCTTTGGGTGGCTGATTGGGACGCTGGTACAGAGCATGTTTCTGGTCCTCACCGCGCGGCTTGGAGCTTACTGCGGATTGGCCTTGCCGCTCCGGGTGTGGTTGTTTGCGTTGCCCTTGGCGAAACTCGCGGCGATCCTTCCGCTGACCCAGGGAGGTATCGGAGTGCGGGAGGCGGCGCTGGTGGCGCTTCTCGCACCGTTCGGCGCCGCGGGGCATTTGGTGCTTGCGACCGGGCTTGTTTGGGAAGGCGTGATTATCGCGGGCGGGTTGATCGCGGGCGCTACGGCGCTGGTGCTGCGCCGCGCCCGTTCTGCTCCTTCTTCGGCTACGTAGCTCATCGGTATCGGGCACGGTGAGTCCGCTTGACTATCGCAAACATTGCGCGAGAATAGAGTTCCCCTTCCTATACGTTCACTTTCTAGAGGACTGCCCTCTCCAGTCTCGCAACGCGGTTCTGCAGCGATGAACGCGAGCATCGGCTCGGTTGTCGCAGGAGCCCGGCATTGCTGCGTTTCTCGATTCCTTGGGAAAACTGAGGCGAGGGGCATGATCCAAAAGAAACTTCGTCTCTTGTTGGCAGAAAGCGGCGAAGGCGAGACGCCGAGATTCTTCGAGCGATCTTTGCGGAATCCGCCGGTGGCCTGGAGCTGGCGGTCGTGGAAGGTCTGTTAACCCTCGGGGCAAGCTGTCAGGAGGAAGCGCAAAGCACGGGCGGCGAGCTCGTGCTGATTTGCGCGCTGTTTGAGAACTTGCACACCTTGCGGGAGGGATTCGGCCCGGGCGCGGCCGGTCACGCAGTCTGGGATGTGGCCCAATTGCTCGTCGGAAGTTGCCGCCGGAGTGACCTGGTTGCGCGCCTGGGACAGGCCCAGTTTGCAATCCTTGCCGTTGATGCGGTGGCGCCAAGTGCCCCGGTGATGCGGCAGAGGTTAGAAAGCACCTTGCCGTTCACAATCAGACGCGCTCGCCCTGGGGTCCGATCGATCTACGTCTCAGCGTGGGAGCATGGTGCGCGAAGGACAGCCGGTCTTTCAACGAGTTCCTCGATGGAGTCGAGGCGGAACTGCGTCAGGCTCCGGCCAGCGCGGCAACGCAGAAGATGGTCGTGGCAGTGCGGCGAGCAGGTGAACGGCAATGAATCAAGCGTTGAAATTCCGGCGGAGGCTCCGTGCAGGGAGCGCCATTGCAGTCGCGATTGTGAGTCTGGCGTTTTGTCTTGCGTTTCGAAGCGCAGGCCAGGCGGAGGGAATGAATCGATGGGTGGCCCACACCGAGGAGGTCCTTGGCGTGATCGCGCAGGCGCGGCTGGAGCGGGCGCGGCTGCAGAATCGAGTGTGGGCATACCGAGCCACCCACAATCCGGATTTGCCCCTGCGATTCCAGTCCGATCTCCGGGGTCTGCGCGAGGACATGGAGCGCTTGCAGGTTCTTACCGACGATAATCCAGCGCAGCGGAAACTTCTCGCCGAACTGGCGCCGCTGGTCACCGCGCAGATTTTGTCCCTGGAGCAGGCGATGCAGCAAGCTGTTTCTGCGGGCGCAGTCCATTCGAGTGCGTCTTTCGACTGGTCTTTACCTAGCCCGCCGTCGGACCAGGTGCGCGTGCTGTTCGACGGGCTGGACAGCAACGAGCGCGTGCTGCTGGCGACAAGAACGGCGGCCGTTCAAGCAAATGCCAGGAAAACCCGGGGTGTCCTGCTGATTGCGGGAGTATTGACCTTTGCGATCCTTCTGGCGGCCGGCCACCTGGTTCAACGGGAGATCCTGATGCGCGCGAAGGTCGAGGCCGGCATGCGGGTTGCGCAGGAACTGCTCGGCATCAAATACGAAGAACAGCGCGAGGAACTTGGCCATGCGGTGGAAGATTTGCACGCGCAAATACGGGCGAGGCGACTGGCCGAAAACGCAATCCATGCGCTGAATGGGGATCTGGAGAGGCGCGTCCGGCAGCGCACGATCGAGCTTGAAGAAATGAATCGGGAACTGGAAGCGTTCAGCTATTCGGTTTCGCACGATTTGCGGGCCCCGCTGCGGCATCTCGACGGCTTTTCCCGCATCCTTCAGCAGGAGTACGGTCCCAAGCTTTCGGACGAGGCCCGGCACCCCCTGGACCGGATTCGCAACGCGGCAACGCACATGTCCGAGCTGGTGGAGGACCTGCTCCAGCTCTCGCGTCTTGGCCGCCAGTCGGCTCACCGCGCGCTGCATTCGATCCGAACGCTGGTGGACGAAGCCCGCGCCGAAGCGCTGCAGGGATCCGACGGGCGCAAGATTGTTTGGCAAATCTACTCGCTTCCGGAGGTTCATGCGGATGCCGTGCTTTTGCGGCAAGTTCTGACCAACCTGTTTTCCAATGCCGTGAAGCTCACCCGCCGGCAGCCCACCGCGGTCATCGAAGTCGCAAGCATGGAGGAAAACGGAATGAACGTGGTGTTCGTCCGCGACAACGGTGCTTGATTCGATCCACGTTACGCCGACAAACTGTTTGAAGTTTTCCAGCGGCTGCATCGTCAGGATGAATTCGAGGGTACGGGCATCGGTCTGGCCACGGTGCAGCGCATCATTCAGAAACACGGAGGGCGGGTGTGGGCCGAATCGCAGCCGGGCCAGGGCGCTACCTTTTACTTCAGTCTTCCGGTGAGCCCGCAGGAATACGAAATCCTGCTCGTGGAAGACGACCCGGCGGACGCTGAGCTCACGGTGCTCTCGTTGCGGAAAGCAGGGCTCGCCAATCGCATCGAAATTGCGCGGGACGGGGCCGAAGCACTCGACTTTCTTTTCTGCCGGGGATCGTATGAAAGCCGCAACTTCGAGAATCCGCCGCGGCTTGTGCTGCTCGACCTAAAGCTGCCGCGTGTGAGCGGCCACGACGTGCTGCGTGCGGTCAAGTCCGACGAACGAACCCGCTCGATTCCCGTGGTTGTGCTTACATCGTCGAATCAAGAGCGCGACCTTGTCGAATGCTACCGGCTGGAGGTCAACAGTTACGTTCAGAAACCGCCGAGCTGCAAAAATATCAGGAAACCGTGCGCCAGTTTGGCGTGTACTGGCTGATGGTCAACCACGTGCCGCCATCCGCCGCATTCGCAACCAAAGCCATCGGGGTCACGAAATGAAATCCAGTACGCTCGAAGAAATTCAGCATGCGGAGGCGACAGCGCCTTTGCGGGTACTTATTCTGGAAAACTCGGGACAGGACGTCGAGCTGGTCCTGGTGGAGTTGCGGCAATCAGGCCTGCAGGTGAATCACACCGTGGTAGAAACCCGGGAACAATTCCGCTCCGCGCTCGCGGAAGAGAATTTTGACGCGGTGCTGGCCGATTACCGGCTCCCGAGTTGGAGCGGCCTGGACGCGCTCGCGGACCTTCGAGGTCTCGGGAAGGAAATACCCTTTCTGTTGGTCACCGGAACGCTGGGCGAAGAAGCCGCCGTCGAATGCATCAAACAGGGAGTCAGCGATTACATCCTGAAAGACCATCTCTCGCGGCTCCCGGTGGCCTTGAAGCGAGCGCTGACGGAAAAAGCTCTGCGCGATGAGAACACTCACGCCCACGAAGCGCTGCGGGCTTCCGAAGCGCGCAACCGGGACCTCGTCGAGCATGCCGTCTACGGGATTTCCCGGGTATCCGCGGACGGCGCGTTCCTCGACGCCAATCCCGCGCTTCTGCGCATTCTTGGATGCCCCAGTACCGACGAGTTGAAAACCCTGAACCTGGCGCGCGATCTGTTTCGCTTTCCGGAACAGCACGCACGGCTGATGGCCGCGTGCCGCGAACATGGCCAGGTGAACGGCGCGGAAGCAGAGTGGCGGCGCTGCGATGGGGGAATCGTGGCGATCCGCCTTCACCTGCGGCAGCTCTCCGCTCCGGGCCATGGCGACACGTTCGAAGTGATTGCGGAAGACGTCACCGAGCTGCGAGCGATGGAACGGCAGTTGCGCCACGCACAGAAATTCGAGGCCATCGGCCAGCTTGCAGGGGGCATTGCCACGACTTCAACAACGTCGTCGGCGCGATCCTTGGCTGGGCGGAGCTCGGCTTTGAGGAAAGCCGCGACAATACAGGGGTGGCGCAACGCTTCAGTCGCATCCGGGAGCAGGCCGGCCGCGCGGCGGCCTTGACGCGTGAGCTGCTGGCGTTCGCGCGACGCCAGGTGCTGCAACCGCGCTCCGTGGATCTCAACGGCGTGGCCAGCGGGCTGGTCAGCTTGCTCGACAAAGTCATCGGGAAGCACATCGAGTTCAAGTTTCTGAGCGCCCCACTCGATGCCGTCAACGCCGATCCCACGCAGATCGAACAAGTTCTGATGAACCTTTGCTTGAACGCACGGGACGCGATGCCGGAGGGCGGACGGCTGGTTATCGAAACGGAGATGGCCGAGCTCGATGAGCCGTACTGCCGTTTCTATCCCTACGTCACGCCGGGGCGCTACGCGGTGATTTCCGTCTCCGATACCGGCATCGGCATGGATGCGAAAACGCGGGAACGAATTTTTGAGCCGTTCTTCACCACCAAAGAGCGTGGCAAAGGCACGGGTATGGGTCTGGCCACGGTGTACGGCATCGTGAAGCAACATGGGGGATTCGTCCACGTGTACAGCGAGCCGGCGCACGGCAGCCTGTTTCGCGTGTACCTGCCCGCGATGGAAGGCACCCAGAAAGAAGGAGCCGCCGCCAAAGTGTCCAGACCCTCGCTTGCGGGAACGCGCGGCACGGAAACGATCTTGCTCGCTGACGATCACGAGTCGATACGGGACATGACTCGGCAGACGTTGATGGGCCTGGGCTACCGGGTGCTCTCCGCCTCCGACGGTGAGGAGGCGTTGCGGCTGTGTGAGCATGAAACGCCGGCGCTGGCAATTCTGGACGTGGTCATGCCGAAGCTTGGAGGCCCGGCCACGGCGGCCAAACTGGCCGGGCGCTTCTGCCAGATGCGTGTCTTGTTTACCAGTGGATACTCGACGGCCTGCGACGCCGTGCCCGCCGGAGGCGACACCGCGCGCTATCTGCAGAAACCGTATAGCCCCACGACGCTGGCGCATCTCGTGCGAGAGATTCTGGATGAGCCGCCCGCGCCGGGGCCGAGTGCCGGCCCGGCATGAGTCAACTGATGTTGGCGGCGAACTCGTGCGCACCAGCACCTGTACCTTGAGACAGGTTGATAGCAAGCACAGTTCCACCTGGCAACCTCCCACCCGTTTCAGGCAGCCCTACACTTGAAGAAGAGCAGTGCGGGCCCTCCCTTCAGCTTTAGCCTTCCTTCCGGCGAATGGCCGCCGGGATAACATGGGCAAAGACCCGGGCGCGCAGAAATGAGACGGAGACATGAGACGCGCACTGATCCTAAGCATGGTCTTGTTTGCAGCGGCTTTTGCCGCGCAGAGAGCAGCGGCTGAACCACAGAGCGGATCCGGAATATTGGCTGGAATCGTCATCGGGCCGGACGACAAGCCGGTGCCACACGCGATCATCACCTACCAATCGGGGGGAGGAAGCGCTCCGCACGTGGTCCACGCGGATGCAAAGGGCCACTTCTCGATCCCGAAGCTTCGATCCGACAACTATGAGCTGCGCGCGTCGGGCAAAGGCGTGTTTAGCCAATGGGAAAACATATCGGTGCGGTCGGGCAAGACCAAAGCGGTCACGCTCCGGTTGATCTACGCGAAGCAAATACCGAAGGAATACACGGCCACTCGAACCTACGAGCCCAAACAGTAAGAAGAAAACGCGATCTAATCCATCAGCAGCTGCCGGAGTGCGTCGAGATCCGAAGCATTGAGGTCGGAGACGGCGCAGAGTTCCATTCCACCCTTGCGCCAATCCGTCCAATTGTAGCCAAGCTGCGAGCCGGACCGCGGCCGCGAGTCGGGCTCCGTCGTGGGCCAGATGAACACATTGATGACATGTTTGCGGCGCCCGTAGACGAGAACGGCGACGGTGTGCCCGCGAACCACATCGAGGCGACCTCCTTGCAGCGGGAAGCCTTCGTTCGCGAAATCGCGCACCGGCGGCGCGAAATCAAGCTTGCCATCGAACCACGGCTTGACGGTGTGCTGATCCGTGGAGGTGACATCCTCGAGATGGCCGGGTTGGAGCGAGCGAAGATGAGCATCCACAATTGCTGAAGCGTATGCGGTTTCGGAAGAGTTACCGCGCAGTCCGGGAATGAACCTCCATGCAAGCGTGGCGGCCAAGATAAGCGTTGCCGCAAGGGCAAGCCAGCGCCACGAAGAAGAGCGCAAAGCGTTGTTGAAAGCGATCGGCTCAGGCCCGGGAGCCACAATCTCGGCATTGAGCTTGCGGCGAAGCGCCACGGGTGCGCGTTCGTAAAGACCCGCCCGCTGGATGGACCCGCGCAAGATCTCTTGAGCTTCCAGAGCCGCCACGCACTCGGGACACGAAACCAGGTGGCGCTCAAAATCAGCAGCACGCGCGGCGTCCAACTCGCCATCGACATAGCCATGGAGGACAGACTGAGTGAGTTCACAACTCACGCTTGGCCTCCTGGGTCGCGGCGTTGCCGCTCTGCGTCAAAGTGCGCTGCAGCCGATGGCGCGCGCGAGCAAGCGCAGACATCACCGTGCCGATGGGCATGGAAGTAATCGCAGCAATCTCCTTATAAGAGCAGCCTTCGAGCTCACGCAGCACGAGGACTTCGCGAAAGCGCGGCGGCAAGTCCTCCAGAGCTCGGGTGAGGCGTTCGCGATTGTCACCCGCGATGGCCAGCGACTCCGGAGTCATCCCAGGCTGGGGGTAAAGCTGCTCGTCGAATTCGGTGGTCAATTCCATCGGGCGACTCTTTTCCAGCCAGGTATAGCAACTATTACGCACGATCTGCAGGAGCCAGGCGCGGGCATCGCCGCCATGAAACCCGCGAAAGAAGCGGAACGCGCGCAGCATCGCCTCTTGCGCAACGTCCTCGGCGTCGGCACGACTCCGCAGAATCCATCGCGCGAGGTTAAACGCGGCGTCCAGATGCGGCAGCACGAGTTGCTCGAAGCGCAACCGGTCCTGCAAATCCAACACGTCCAATCCTTTCCCTTCGACACCCGAACTCATAGAGGGAACCGCTCCCGCTGCGATTTTATTCCCGAATTTCGAATTGCCGCACCAAATTAAAAATTCGCCGGAGAGGGAATAAGTGGGGCGGGTGGGCAGTCTGGATCAGCGAAACACGTCCCGGAGCGGCGTGGGCACCCTGGACCAAACTCAAACTCGCGCCGCTCCGTTCAACAAAGACATTCGGGGCGTAAGTCAAGACAAGGCGCTACGGAGAAAATGATGACCGAGAAAACGAAAGACGAGATTCTTTACGATCACAATCATGACGGGATCGACCGGCGAGGGTTCTTGAAGTGCATGGCGTGGGCGGGAACCGGGGCGCTGTGCGTGATGCAGGGTGGGGTGCTGAAATCGTATGCCCTGAACCGCGCGTCTGATCCACGGCCTGCGGCAGCCGCGGGAGAGCTGAGCTTCGCGCAGATCAGCGACAGTCACATGGGATTCAACAAGCCGGCGAACCCGGACGTAGCAGGAACCTTGCAAGCCGCCGTGGACAAAATCAATGGTCTGTCGACGCCGGCAGAGTTTCTACTGCACACCGGCGACATCAGCCATCTCTCGAAGCCCGAGGAGTTCGACAACGTCGATCAAATACTGAAGAGCACCGGAAAAGAAGTTTTCTTCGTGCCCGGCGAGCATGACGTGCTGAACGATGACGGCAAGCAATTCCTGGAGCGCTACGGTAAAGGCGCAAAAGGAGCAGGCTGGTACAGCTTCGACAAGAAAGGGGTGCACTTCGTCGGGTTGGTGAACGTGATGAATCTGAAGGCGGGCGGGCTGGGCACGCTGGGCCGCGAGCAGCTCGAATGGTTGGAACACGACGTCAAGCATCTGAAATCCAGCACCCCGATCGTGGTGTTCGCGCACATTCCCCTGTGGACCGTATATCCGGAATGGGGCTGGGGGACCGAGGACAGCGCGCAGGCGCTGGCTTACCTGAAAAAGTTTGGCTCGGTCACGGTGTTGAACGGGCACATTCATCAGACCATGCAAAAGGTGGAAGGCAACGTGACATTTCACACCGCGGCATCAACGGCGTTTCCCCAGCCCCAGCCGGGCAAGGCGGATTCACCCGGACCTATGAAAGTGCCGGCCGAGCAACTGCGCAGCGTCCTGGGCATCACCAACGTCAACTACGTTCGCGGCCAGCACGCGCTCGCCGTGGTTGATTCGACGCTTGGGTAAGCCAGAAAAGATCCGCGCAAGAAAACCGATCACAAATTTCGAAAAGGATGAAGACGATGAAGAGACGTGTGTGGATTGCGAGTTTGTTGGCGCCAATTGCGGTTGCGATGGTTCTGTTGGCGGCCAGCGCGAACGGCCTCAACCTGTATGCTCAACAACCACCGGCGGCGAGCGCGGAGGTCAAAATCGACAACTTCAGTTTCGGGCCCGCAACCCTCACGGTTTCGGCCGGAACGACGGCAACGTGGACGAATCGCGATGACATTCCACACACCGTGGTTAGCTACGACAAAGTTTTCAAGTCCAAGGTTCTAGACACCGATGAAAAGTTTTCTTACACGTTCAACAAACCGGGAACCTATCCCTACTTCTGCTCGGTGCACCCCAAGATGACCGGCAAAGTCATCGTGCAGTGATCACCCAATGGCAAACCCTTTCGACCCAAAGACGGTGCTATTCGCCAAGCACGCACAGCACGTGGTACTGATCCATTTTCCGATTGCGCTGTTCATCACCGGCGTGGCGTTCGACCTGATCGCGCAATGGACGAGGCGGCGTAACCTGGAGGCGGCAGCCTATTACAACCTGTCGGTGGCAGCGGTTTCGACACTACCGGTTCTGGCGACGGGCATCCTCGCGTGGCAGTTCCAACTCGAGGGGCAAAAACTCAAGGGCATCCTGCTGCTGCACTTGGTGTTCGCGTGCGTGTCAAGCATGTTGATCTGGCTGGTCTGGTGGGTGCACTTCCGCGGACGCCGGCGCGGAGAGGCGTTACCCAAATCTCGGCTTCTGATTGAATTTGCAGCGGTCGTCATTATTTCTCTGACCGGACACCTAGGCGGTTTCCTCAGTGGGGTAAATGGGCCCAGCTGATCCCCCGGGCTCCCAACGGGCGACGAAGAAGTCATTCCTCGACAGACTACCAAGTGGCCCTCAAGAGGAGGCAACGAGGCAGGTTCCAGTACCTCTTGACTGGCTCTGGGTTCTAAGTAACTCTTTATAAATGAATAAGTTATGGTCAGATGCAAGGCCTGCAGCAGGCACCCGGTACCAAGACCCGGGTACCCTATCTGGTGGCTCTGGTGGCCCATTGAGCCGGACAACTGCCTCCCATAGTGTTCTAAGAACGGGTTGGGGGCCGCGCGGGGACAGCGGCCCCGCAAGGGGTCGTGTGCGAGCTACCCAACCCGCCAGACTTTGCTTCCCTCTACGACTCACGCCGGGCACCAGCCCGGCGTTGTCGTTTCCATTCCCAATCCATGAAACAATGGGCCCTTGCCGCGCATCGTAGTGCACGGAACCCCCCTGGCGGCTATTCGCAAGCGGCTTTGAATGAAGAAGTTAGAGAGCGAGGCGGCGTTGCTTGCCGAACGGTACAGACGACATATGAGGCGTTTGTCCAACAGTCTGACCAAAGGACTTGCCTTGCTCTTTGCGATCCCTCTGGTAGGCGCCCTCGGACCACCTGCAGACGCAAGCCCACCTGCGCAGCTCAAGACGGCCACAATTGATGCCTTTGACCGCTATGTGCGTTTGACCGACGCACGCAACGACGCCGAGCTCAAACAGGGCACACACCTCCTGTGGATTGCGGGCTTGCCGGAAGCCGCCCGCGCGGAGGCGTACGCAGCGCTCCGGCGTGGCGAAGTGGAGATGCAGAAGCTCGAGACGCGCGAAAACGGTGCGACTATCCACTGTCCCGACGGGATGATTCACCATTGGGTTGGCGCGGTCTTCATTCCGGGCGCGAAGCTCCAGGATGTGCTTGCCATGCTCCAGGACTACAACCGGCACGCCGAGTATTACGCGCCGGACGTCGAGCGGTCGAAACTCGAATCGCGCGACGCGGATCACTTTCGGGCGTTCTTGCGTTTCCGCAGGCACAAGGTGATTACGGTGGCGCTGGACACCAAGCACGACGTCCGGTATTTCCACGATTCGGAATCGCGGGCTCACAGCCGGAGCTCCGCCGTACGAATCGCACAAGTAGAAAATCCAGGCAAAGGCGACGAACGCGAGAAAACTCCGGGCGATGACGACGGCTTCTTGTGGCGCATGGAAACATGGTGGCGAATGTTCGAAGCCGACGGCGGCGTGTACGTGCAGAGCGAAGTGGTTTCGTTGACGAGGAATATCCCGGCGGGACTCGGCTGGCTGATCGGGCCGTTCGTGACTAGCATCCCCAAGGAATCGCTGACGTTTACCTTGGACGCGACGCGAAGAGCGGTGGAAATGCGGGCGAAAAGGTAACCGAAGTACGTGACTAGCTTCTTGCTGGGTGAGAAGATTCCCCCTTTTTCGCAGCGGCAGCCTGGAGGAATTCCCAGACTTCAGCCGCGTTGCGGTTCCAGGTCCACCCTCGTGTCGTTTTCGCAGCAGCCTCGCCGATGCGTTGCCAAAGGGCTGAATCGCCATGGAGCCGCTCGAGGAGCTGCGCGAGCGCCCGCACGTTGCTCGGATCTCGAAGGATAAAGCCGTCAACTTCATCGCGGATCAGGTCGGAGACTCCGGCAAACGCCGACGTAATCACCGGGAGGCCACAGGCCATGGCCTCCGCCACAGGCAGGCCGAAAGAGTCCTCCCGGCTGGGGCTGACATATACGTCCGCCGCAGCGTAGAGATCGATCGCATCGGGACGCGGGCTCTCCCACCGGCAGCGCTCGACGACGCCGAGACGTGTTGCCATTTCGCGGAAAGGCTCTGCGACATCCTCTCCGGCCACTAACAGGCGCGAAGGAACGCCAATAGCGGCGGCCATAGCGGCGAGGACGGCTGGAACGCCCTTCACCCGCCAATCGTTCCCGACGAGCAACAACACGAAATCGGCGTCGTGAAACCCGCGCCGGTTGCGAGCTTCGGCACGGAGCGCCAAACGCGTTGAGACAGAAAACTGGCGCGCGTCCACCCCGTTGGAAATCACACGGATGTCACTTCGCCTGAAGTATTGCCCAACAAGGCCAGCGGTGCGCCGTGAAACGACCGCCAGCAAAACGTTTCTATTGGAGTAGACCCGGCGTTCGAGTGCGGTCAGCAGTCCATAATACGCGCGGCGATGCAGTCGCCGGAAAAATCCAGTTTGCATCGACTCCTCGTTGGAGAGCTCCCGCAAGCGATGAAACAATGCATGTACGATGACAACGTTGGCGTCCAGGCAATTGATCCCCGGCGACACGACCAGATCAAACGAAAGGCCCCGGAAGATGTGGTGATACCAACGCAGCGAACCATTCAAAATGATCCAAAACACAAATCGCATCAGATGCGGGCCCGCAAAGGAGGGGACTTTGTGCCAGAAGATCGCCCCTGCTTTCCCGTCGGGCGTCGCATTCGGATCATCCAGAGCTAGATCCTCGACACGCTCCGAGTAAAGGTGAATCTCGCACTGATAGGTGTGTGCTAAGCGATCGAGCAGCTCTACGAGAGCGCGCTCCGTGCCATGGCGACGGTCCACAAATGGAGAAACCACGGCGAGCCGCAAGTCAGCGAATCCAACGCCGGCTTGGTTGAGCCGCCAGGGCGCCCTGGGCAAATTCTGCATTCTGGCGTGGAGACCACGTCTCCATTCGCATACGAGCGACCCGGCCAAGTTCAGACAACTGCGCCCGGCTGGCGAGAGCTCGCTGCAACAGAACCGCGAGGGCGTCAATTTCTCCGCACGGATAGACGAAGCCTGTGCGTCCCTCTGCGATCAGGTCGCGGGCCGCGCCCACGTGGTCGCTGGCGATCACCGGGCAGCCGCAAAGCATCGCCTCGTTTATCACTACGCCGAAGGCGTCGTACACCGAAGGAAGAACCATAACATCGGCGCCCGTGTAGATACCCGGGAGTTGCGTCTGGTTCACGAAGCCAAGGAAACGCACTTGCCCAGCAATACCGAGAGCCGCCGCCTCACTCTCTAGGCCAGAGCGCAGCGGGCCTTCGCCGGCAAAGACAAGAATCGCCTTGGGAATTTTTGCCTTGGCAAAAGCCCGCAGCAGATCTAGCGGGCGTTTCCAAGGTTGCAGCTTGGCGCAAAAAATGACCACCGCGTCCTTCGGCGAGGCACCCCAAGCAGCGCGCACGGCGGCGCGATCGACGCGCGCAGATTGTGCCAGCCACCAATCGTTGTCGACAACGTACGGCGTCAGCGTAACGCGCTCCTCGGGAAGACCTAGAGAGCGCATCAACTCCCGGCTGCCCGACGACGGCACGATCACCTGATCGGCCAGGCGAAACAGAAGCGGCCACACCAGACCTTTGACGCGCCGTTTCCACATGCGCCCGTCCAGGGGAGTGAGCGTGGTGGTATCAGTGCCAAAAAGAAACGCTGCCCCCGAAAACTTCGCCGCAAAGTAAGCGATCCAAAACGTCGCCCGAACGTAGCTCGCATAGCACAATACCGCGTCGAACTTCCCGTCGCGAATGAGCTTCCACAGCCCGGAATTGCGCAGCCCAAAGAAAGACTCCGCGCCCGAGCCGCGGTTTGGCACCTGGATCCAGGAGTAGCCGTCCAGCAAAGGCACATCCCATTGCACCGTTGCGCCAAATTCAGGATCGTGTGCTGCCTCTGCGCCGCGAAGAGTACAGTACGCCACCTGCAGCTCGAGATCCTCGCGCGCGGCCATGCGGCGAAACAGCGGCACTTGATACTGAACCGGGTGGGTGGCGACGGCCAGCACGCGAAAACGCCAGTCAGGCATGAGGCCCCTCGGGATCATGGCCCTCGGGATGATGGATCGACGGCCAGTTCGCAACCGACGCCGCGAGGTCTTTCCAGCGCAAGGACAGTGCCCCGACCGGAAGTATACCCCCGTTTCGCGGCAGAACTGGCTATGCTAAACTGCGGGAGTTCGGCAGGGTAGGCGGTTTACCGTAAGTCTCCGCACAGTGATTTACGTGCAGCTGGAGCGCCGCGGGTGGGGCGCCGAGCCGCTCGAAATTTCACCAAATTTGGTCGCCTGACGGTCACCCACTCGCTCCACCGTCCGTGCGCCCGCGAAAAACAAAGAGGATGTGTCATGTCTGGGCATTCAAAATGGGCCACGATCAAGCACAAGAAGGCCGCCACGGACGCCAAGCGCGGCCGCGTATTCACCCGGGTCATCCGTGAAATCACCATTGCTGCGCGCATCGGGGGCGGCGATCCCAACTCCAACCCGCGCTTGCGCACGGCAATCCTGGCGGCAAAGAATGAGAACATGCCGAACGAAAACATCGAGCGCGCCATCCTGCGTGGCACAGGACAGCTCGAAGGCGAGCAATACGAGGAAGTGACCTTCGAGGGTTACGGGCCAGGCGGCGTGGGCATGTTGATCCAGGTCGTAACCACCAATCGCAACCGCGTTGTGGGCGAATTCCGCCATCTGATGAGCAAGAACGGCGGCAACATGGCCGAAGCCGGTGCCGTGGGCTGGATGTTCCACCGCAAAGGCGAGATCGTGGTGCCCAAGGAGCAGGCCAGCGAAGACAAGATGCTGGACATCGTCCTTGAAGCCGGCGCCGACGATTTGAAGGACGACGGGTCGGGCTGGTATGTGGTGACGCCGCCCGAAGCGCTCGAAAAGGTCAAGGAAGCGTTGATCAAAGCCGGAATCACGCCGACGTCGGCCGAGATCGGAATGGTCCCGCAGAACTACATCAAACTGACCGGCGCGCAAGCCACGCAAATGGTGCGGCTTGTCGAAGCGCTCGAAGAACACGACGACGTCCAGCACGTATATGCAAACTTCGATATCGACGAGTCGGAGATTCAAGCCGCCGTCGGCGCAAACTGAGCGTCCAAATCCAGGGTTTCGGCGGCCACTCATCACCTTGAGTGGCCGTTCTTATTCTTAGACGAAACTCCCAGACAAAAATCTGGCAGCCCTGGCGGGAACACCGTAGACTGTGGAGCCATGACGGGAACGCGTGTGATGAAAGGCTGCGTCAGGGTCCTGGGTGTGGATCCCGCGGCCGCGGGGCCGACCGGGTATGGTCTCGTCGAGAGCGACGGCCGCTGCTGTAAGATGCTTCACTACGGGGCATTCCGGGTCGATTCCAAACGGCAGAAGGAGTCTTCAGGCGCCGCCTTGCAGGACGTTCACGCGCTCCTGTGCCGCCTGATCGAGGAATTTTCACCGACCGTGATGGCGGTCGAATCCGTATTTACGGCGCTGAATATGCAGACGGCTCTGCGCCTGGCCGAAGTGCGCGGCGTGGTGCTGCTGGCGGCAGCGCAGCACGGAGTCGCGGTTCATAGCTATTCGCCGCGCGAAGTAAAGGCTTCGGTCACGGGCTATGGGCAAGCAGACAAGCGGCAAATGCAGGTGATGGTCCGTGCGCTGCTGTCGATGCCGGAACTCCCAGAACCTGCCGACGCTGCCGATGCGCTGGCCGTCGCGTTGTGCCACCTCCAGGCGGAGCACGCGCGATTGCGATTTGGTCTGCCCGATCCCAAAGCGCTGGTAAGACCTCGGGTGATTCGTGCGGGCGTCCCCAACGCACGTTGCAAAGAAACGCGAATACACGCGGCAGGCATCTAACGGCACGATGAGATCCTCGCTCCGGAAACCGATCCTGGCTGCTTCCGCAGTCCTTCTCTGCTTGGCGACGCCGCTTGCTTCTGGCGTGGCAGCGGCGCCCGCCGGCGCAAAGCTGATTTTTCGTCGTGTATTCAAGTCCAGCAGTCCCGAATTCATCCAGATTACCGTCCGCGAAGATTCCGACCAATCCACCTATGAAATCCGTCAGCTGGATGACGATCCTGGAAGTTCGCCCTTCGAGGTCGGTTCCGCTCTGCGCGCAAAAATGTTCGAGTTGGCCGGCCAGTTGAATAACTTCCAGGGACAAGATCTGGACGTGCACCGCAAGATAGCGAACCTCGGCGAGAAGACTTTCCGCTGGGAGCAAGGGGCCACCGTGCACGAGGTCGTGTTCAACTACACTCTGAATTCGCCCGCCTCTCAGCTGCTCCAAATCTTTGAGGGGCTGGCCCGCCAGCAAGAGTTGGTCATGCTCCTGGAGCGCCGAATAAAGTACGACCGGCTGGGTATCAACGATGCGCTTTTGCAGTTCGAGTCCGATTTTAACCGCAACCTCCTGCCCGAACCGCAACGCGCCCTGCCCGCCCTGGACCAAATTGCCGGCGATTCGCGTTTCGTGGAGATTGGCCGGCAGCGTGCCCGGGCCCTGGCTGCGCGCATCCGCCATCCGAGCTAGTTCGTTCAGGCGTTCGTCAGCCCGAGAAACAGGCTAACTGGTTTCCTTTGTTGCAAATCAAGAACACTGCAAGACTGGGTCCGAGGCCAGATTCCCCGCTACAGGCGTAATTCCAGGGGCTTCCCGCGCGTATGTTAGGATGTGAGTTCCCCCATGCCCCGCGCGTCTACCATGCACTTTGCGGAGGCCGTGGCCATTGCCACGTCCAGCCTCTGGGCGCATAAGCTGCGCAGCGTCCTCACGCTCATTGGTGTCGTGATTGGGGTTACCTCGGTCATCGCCGTCGTTAGCCTGATCAACGGCGCTAATCAGTATGTGGCAACCCGGGTGTTCCGGCTTGGCGCCGACGTATTTGGACTGTCCAAGCAGCCGTCGATTATCACCAATGTCGACGACTTCCTCGAGTTTCAAAAGCGCAAGCGCATCACCTATGACGACTTTGAAGCTGTGCGCGATCTCTGCAAATCTTGCAAAGACGTGGGCGCCTCGCTGGGCGGCCGCGTGGAAGCGAAGAGCGGGCTGAATTCGCTGAAGGACACCAACCTTCGCGCATGGACCCCGCAAATGGCCGAGCTCTACGATGTCGATCTTGTCGCGGGACGCCATATCACCGACACCGATTTGCGCGATGCCGCCCCGGTTTGCGTCATCGGATACGACCTGGTGGACAATCTGATGCCGGGTATCGATCCCATCGGAAAAGAGCTTCGCTGGAACAATACGCCGTGCCAGGTGATCGGCGTTGGGAAGAAAGAAGGATCATCGCTCGGAACTTCTCTCGACAATTGGATCATCCTGCCCCTGACGACGTACAACAAGGAAAACGGCAACCAGCAGGACTCGCTGCGGGTGACCTGTCGTGCGGGCTCGGCCGCAAATATCCAGGCAAGCGTCGATGAAGTCCGGCAAACCATGCGCGGCAGGCATCACTTGGCCTATGCCACGAAGGACGATTTCGCGGTCGAGACTTCTGATTCCTTTCTTTCTTTGTGGAAGGATATCAGCGGCACCTTCTTCGTCGTCACCATCGGCATCGCCTCCATTTCACTGGTGGTCGGCGGCATCGTCATCATGAACATCATGCTGGTGTCGGTCACCGAGCGCACCCGCGAGATCGGCGTCCGTAAAGCCATCGGCGCTCGCCGCGGAGACATTTTGCTTCAGTTTTTGATCGAAGCTTCAACCATTGCGGTTATCGGGGGAGCGCTCGGCGTAATTTTTGGCGTCCTGCTGGCAAAAATCGTATCGTGGGTTTCGCCGCTGCCAAGCGCCGTGCAACTCTGGTCGGTGCTGGGCGGCCTATTCGTGGCACTGAGTGTCGGACTATTCTTCGGCACCTACCCGGCATCAAAAGCTGCCAAGCTCGATCCGGTGGAAGCGTTGCGGTCGGAATAGGCAATTTCAACCATGGCTACGCTGGGAAAAACTCTGCCGCAAGCCGCCACGCTTCCCGCGCGTTCTCTGGCGCCAAAAATAGCTTCGCTGAAGTTCGGCGAGGAAGTGGTGCTGGCGCTCGATACGCTGCGCAAGAACCCGCTGCGCTCGGCGCTCACTATCCTCGGAATCGTCATCGGGATCACCACGGTGATCGCGGTCTCCGCGATGATCAACGGTCTTAACGACAACGTTCTCGCCGGCATCCGCGAGCTCGGCTCGGACACCATCATCTGCTACCGCTTCCCCTGGGCCTCGCTTTCCCGTCCGCCCAGCGAGTGGTTTAACCGCAAAGAACTCCAGCCGGAATGGGCTGAGGATATCGAGAAACTTCCGCACGTCAGTGCCGCGTCCCCATCGATGCGTATCTTCATGCCGCAGTTCGGCGCGGGCACGGCGGACCTGCGGCGAGGCCAGTTCCGCGCGAAGAACGTCATCCTGCAAGGAAATTCACCTTCGATCTACCGCATCTTCGACATGAAGCTTCAGTTTGGCCGGCCCTTCGATGAAAACGACACCGAACACCGCTCGCCCGTGGTCATGCTCGGCTACGACACCGTGCGAACCCTCTTTCCCGGTACGCCGTCGGATAGTATCGGACAAGAAGTAACGCTCAATGGGCAATTGTTTACCGTAGTCGGAACCATGGAGAAACGCCGCCAGGGGATTTCTGGAGGCTCCAACCCGGAAGACAACATTGCTGTCATGCCGGTCACAACGTTGCGCAAGCTGTACCCCAATCAAAAAGACTACGTCATCTTCGTGAAAGCCGCCGATCCCAAGAATGTGGCCGAAGCGGTCGAAGAAACGCGCGAAACGCTTCGGCGAAAGCGCCGGCTCTCCAACGATAAGCCCGACGATTTTGCGATTTTCACCTCCGACTATTTCTTGGATTTGTGGAACAAGATCAGCGGCCTGATCTTCATCCTGATGTTCGCCGTCGCATCGGTCGGCCTGATTGTCGGCGGAATCGGCGTGATGAACATCATGCTTGTCAGCGTGACCGAGCGCACCCGCGAAATCGGCGTTCGTAAAGCCATCGGCGCGAAGCGCCGCAATATCCTCGCGCAATTTTTGATCGAGGCGGTGACGCTGAGCGCCGTCGGCGGCGTGATCGGAGTGCTGCTTGGCTCGGGACTCACCTTGACTCTGCGCTATGGCCTGTCCGTGCCGGCGACTCTCTCTTTGTTCTGGATCATCACCGCATTGGTCCTCTGCGCCATGATCGGCATCGTCTCCGGCGTGTATCCCGCCTGGAAGGCCGCGCGCCTCGATCCCGTAGAGGCCCTCCGCTACGAATAACACGCGCTTGTCAGCCTCCCACGAATCTGCGTAGACTCCTCGCGAGCTCAGTCTGCTCATTGCAAATCGCCCAACACTTGTAGGGGCGCAGCATTGCTACGCCCTTTCTCGGCAACCAGCTCAAGTGTTCAGCGCCTTTGACTTTCGCTAGATGCGGCAACCCAAAAACGTGCCAAACGACACCCAACCCCAAGGCGCTGACCGCTTTCCAGCGACAAGATGGTCCGTAATCGACGCCGCTCGAAGCCATGACCTCGGCGAACGCGAGCGGGCATTGGAAACGCTCTTCGCCGCGTATTGGAAGCCAATCTACAAGTATGTGCGCGTGCATTGGAACCGCCCCGCGGAGGACGCGCAAGACTTGACGCAGGGATTTTTCGCGGAACTCCTCGAGCGCGAGCTGCTGGCGAAGTACGATCCGGAAAAGAGCCGTCTGCGCACCTACCTGCGCATCTGTATCGACAGCTTCGTGATCAATCAGGACAAGGCGGCGCACCGCCAGAAACGTGGTGGAAACGTCCTCCACGTGGCTCTGGACTTCGAGGCCGCCGAGAGCGAATTGCACGGGCGCGTGATGGACGCCGCGGCCATTCCATCTCGTGATTCCGTGGAAGAGTTCTTTGAAAAGGAATGGATCAGAAGCCTTTTCACCCTGGCGCTGGAGGATTTGCGGAAGCTCTGCCAAGATCGCCACCGGGAAACAACCTTTCATCTCTTTGAGGAATACGATCTGGATGGCGATCAGGACGTTTCCTACGACAAGCTCGCGCAAAAGCACGGAATCCCCGCGACCGAGGTTACCAACGCGCTGGCCTGGGCGCGCCGCGAGTTTCGCAGAATCGCCCTCGAGCGATTGCGCGAGATTTGCGGTAGCTACGATGAGTTCCAGCGCGAAGTGATCGCCGTATTCGGCAAGGGTCACGATCGGGACCTGCGATGAAGTTTCTTTCCGACAAAGCGCTGGACCGCCTGCGCGACACCTCGAACCCCCCGAACCTGGAAGGGACACGCTATTCGCTTCTCGAGCGCGTCGCGTGCGGCGGCATGGGCGTCGTCTACGCAGCGCAAGACGAAAAGCTCGGCCGCCGCGTCGCGCTGAAGGTGCTGGATGCGCCGGACCTGAACGCCGGGCTGGCGCGTCGGCTCATTCGCGAGGCTCAGGTGCTCGCGCGCCTGGAACATCCCGGGATCGTCCCGGTGCACGATGTGGGAACGCTGCAGGACGGCCGCGTCTTTTACACCATGAAATTCGTGGAGGGACACCGGCTCGACAAACACGTCGAAGCCGTGGAATCGATTCCGGACCGCCTGCGGCTGTTTCTACGGATTTGTGACACCGTCGCCTTTGCCCATGCGCGCGGCGTGTTGCACCGCGATCTAAAGCCGGCAAACGTCATGGTCGGACCGTTTGGCGAAGTGCTGGTGTTGGACTGGGGGCTGGCAAAGATTCTGCGGGACCCGGCAGGCATCATCCTAAAGCCTGGTCCGAATGCGACCGACACGCACGTATCGAGTTCGGCAGGCACCGCACGCGACACTAGGGAAGTCTCGGCGGTAACCGGACACGGCACGGTGATGGGTACCCCCGGTTACATGTCGCCGGAGCAGGCACGTGGAGACAACGCGCAGGTAGACGAACGGAGCGATATCTTCTCGCTCGGAGCCATACTGCGATTCTTGCTGGGCGTAGACTCAGCCGGCGCAGCGCCACAACCAGGCCACGGGACGGACAAATCGCTGGAAGCCATCTGCGCGAAGTCGCTCGCGGCGAACCCCGAGGATCGCTACACCAGCGTGACGCAACTGGCCGAAGACGTCTCCCGCTATCTCGACGGCCTGCCGGTGAGCGCGCGAAAGGAAACCATCGCCGACAAGACGGTCCGCTTCTACCGGCGCCACAGCGTGGCCATCTTATTGATTGCAGCCTACTTACTGATGCGCATTGTTCTTCTGCTGGTTTCCCGGCGTTAGTCCTAAAGGAATTTCACCGCCCGTTGTAAAGAACTCTGAACAGGGAGAGAATCCTGGGCCACAGGAGGGGTCTTCAATGAACAAAGTCTTGTTGGGGCTTGTGCTTGGAGCAATCTTGGGTGCCGTGGACGGCGCGACAGCGTGGTTTACTCCCGCGGTGCGCGCGGGACTCGCGGGCATCATTGTCGGGTCGACGATTAAGGGCATCATGGCGGGTGTGGCCATCGGCTTTTTCGCGCGCAAGGTGCATTCGTTGTTCCTGGGCATCTTGTTTGGGCTGGCGATCGGCTTTGTGCTCGCCTTTCTCATTGCGTACCTTCAGCACGGCTACTATTTCCAGATCATCCTGCCCGGCAGCATCGTCGGCGTGATCGTGGGATACGCCACGCAACGATACGGAACCGGTCCGGCAACAGCGCCCGCAACGCGCTAGCACAGGCCATCGAGACCGAAGTGATGCATTTTGAACCATCGCGCCGCCGTTGGCTGAGCCTATGAGCCTCACGAAGCCCATGCTCGGACTGGCCGCGGGAGGCACTCTGGGTCTGCTGGATGGCTTGAGCGGCTTCCTCGAACCATCGCTGTCTCCGGTCATTGGGAGCGTAATCACCTTTTCGCTGCTGAAGGGTTTGCTTGCAGGAGTAGCGATCGGATACTGCTCGCAGAAGCTGCGATCCATGATGGTGGGGATCGTCGCGGGCATTGCGATCGCGGCGGTGCTCAGCCTGGTGGTCGTGTTGCGAGCGGGGATGGGTTTGTTTTGGGACATCATGCTGCCTGGGATGCTGCTGGGCGGAATCGTAGGATTCGCGACGCAACGGTTTGGGCGCGTCGCAGGATCGGCCGCGCGGTAAGCATTGTTGACGGCAAAACATTTTTCGGGATCGACCTCGAACTGTTTGAAAGGAGAACGTTGGATGAAACACTTGACGAAATTTCTGTGTGCCGTTGTGCTGGCCTTCGGCACGATGGCCGCGGCAAATCCTGCAACCACGGGCAGCGGAGCCGAAGCCTTTGAGAAACTGAAGTCGCTGGTGGGGCATTGGGAAGAGCTAAAGCCCACCGACTCAAAAGCTACGCTGGACGTGCAACTCACCTCCGCGGGATCGGTTGTGCTGGAGCGCTTCGCGATGATCCAGGACGGCAAGCCCGTCGAAATGATCACGATGTACTACCTCGACGGCGGCCAGGTGAAGCTGACGCACTATTGCGAGACAGGCAACCAGCCGACCATGCGCGGAACGTATGCGCCGGACACCAAGACGCTGACGTTTGACTTCCTGGGTGCGACGGGCATGAAGGGCCCCAACGACGGCCACATGCATCACGCCGTATACACTTTCCTTGACAACGATCACTTCAAAACGGTGTGGACGTTCCAGAAGGATCAGAAGGATGCCTTCTCCGAAGAAGTGACCTACGTCCGGAAGTAACGCCGGCGGCCGGAAGTACGCGCTCTCAATTCCTTTTAGCGAACATGAAGCGGGGCAGACAGAACTGTCTGCCCCGTTTTCTTGTGCCTGCCCTAGAATGGTCCGCATGGAATTGTCATGAGCGCACCGTCTGGATTTGCATCCTTTGAGGGGAGCAAGTATCTGAACCTGGAGACATTTCGCAAGAACGGCGAGGGTGTGCGTACGCCGGTATGGTTCGCGGCGGACCCGGGAGCACCCGTGAATTCCCCTGCTGCGAAGCTGTACATCTACACCGCTGACGGCACCGGCAAAGTGAAGCGCATCCGCAACAACGCCCGCGTGAGGGTCGCTCCGTGCAATTCGCGAGGCGACTTGCTCGGCGAGTGGATCGAAGCCCGCGCCGAAGTCGTGACCGGCCAAGAAGCCGCGCACGGCATGCGTTTGCTCAACAAAAAGTATTGGCCCTTGAAGCAAATCCTGGGCTTCTTCGCGCGATTCAGTCCGCGCGACCGCATCGTCATCGCGATAAAGCCTATTTAGGGCGAGGCAAAGGGGAAAAGAACAGGGGCTATCGCGGCGCTCCGGAGCTCTTCAGGCGCAGCGCGATTCCATTCTGGAACGAGGGCGATCGCAGAACCTTCTCGCCCCCATCGTGGCTAAAACTCTCCGACCTCTCGATACTTCCGGTTCTTACATTCACCCAATCGCCTGAGTATTGTCCCCGCGGCAGTTCGAGGGTCACTTCGGTGGGGCCGCTGCCATCAAAATAAATGCCATACTCCCTCCCCGGACTAGACAGCACGCGCGCCGTCGCTCCCGCAGCGTGCCTCACTGTCAGGGTATCTGGCCGTAGATCAACCAAAGACAGCGTCTGCAAAAATTCCCGTAAGACACGAAGCTGCCGCCGCAGAGCCGGACTTCCGCCACCCGGACCGTTTGGCGCCAGGTCCGTCCCGTCTTCGTGGCCGGGCGTAAACGAGTAATCCAGGCTGTCAAACACGCTCCCGCCCGACAACATGAAGTTCCATGCCTGCCGCCGGTAGGCGTCGTCCTCGCGGCCAAGAAAACCTGTTTCGTCATACGAAATGGCTTTGCCGATGCCGTAGTTCAGGAGCACCGCTTCCGGGTAAGCATAGTGGAAGTTCACGACACCTACGCCCGGCAGGAGCTTCTGGATCGGCAAGCGAAAATTACAGTAGTTCTGGGCAACAAGGTGCCGGTTCGGGAGCGAGGACTCCTCATCCGTGATCCACTCCACTGCCCGCGCCTGCCAAGCCATCGAAAGCTCATCCGGCAAATCCACGGAATTCGGATAGGTATCGCGCGCGGGCGGGCGGAGATATGGGTTGACTGCATCGGCCAGAACCGGCCGGTCCGACCACGGCTCGTTCTGGACCTCGAAGATAACGTTGTCAAATGGGTTCGCCTCGCGCACCAGCTTCCGCGCATATCGCTCCTGATGCATTAGGATGTTCCCGTTCTCCAGCGTATGAACCTTCTTCCAGTCGACCGCACTGGTGGCGTTGACATTGTTCGCCGGATTCAGAGCGCTCACCTGCCACTGCGCCTCGTCGTAGTGCGACGAGAACAGCGTCACCTCCACTACGATTCCCCGCTTCCCAGCTTCCGCCAGAAAATCGCGAAACCTCGCAAAGAATTCGGAGTCCCACCGCTCCAGATCAAATTTGTTTCCACCGCCCGCGTATCCTGGCGTGCCGCTTCGCACCCATGGCGCTACAAAGCGTCCCGGCACAGGCGCCAGGTCGTTCCGCAAAATCCCAAAAGACTTCGCCGGCACTTCCACATAAGACCCGCCGAACAGGCGCGTGTAGTTCAGCCCGTCGGCCTCCAGGGTCGCGAGATACCGGTGATAATCAAAGCCTGCGTTCAATACCGCTCCGTAGTGCTCGCCGCTTGTAATCAGCGCAACGGCCTTTGAACGGAACAGGAAGTAGTGTGGGTTCGCGGGATGAAGCCGAATCGGCTGTGGTGTGTCTGCCTGTGGTCGTGCAGCAGCCGCTGCCACAAGCACCGCGACCAGCGCCGCGGCGCGAATAGTGTTGTGAATTGTACCGATCATCGGTCTGTGCGTCGGCAGCTATCGGGTGGAGGAAGTAGCGGCGAGTTGAGCGGATTGGGCCAAGGCGTGCAACGATTCCTCGTACGGAGGGCGGGCGATGCCGCGTTCGGTGAAGATCGCCGCGATGTAGCGCGCAGGGGTGACGTCGAAGGCCGGATGCGCGGCGTGGACATCGGGCGCGATGCGAATATCCTGGAGATGAGTGATTTCCGAAGCGGCCCGCTCCTCAATCGGTATGTGGCCGCCGTCGGGAATCGTCAGGTCGAAGGTGGAAACCGGCGCGGCGATATAGAACGGGACATTGTTCTCTTTGGCCAGCACCGCGATCTGGTACGTGCCGATCTTATTCGCGGAGTCGCCATTCGCGGCGATGCGGTCGGCGCCGGTCACGACTGCGCCTACCTTCCCGGTCTTCAGAAAGTGGCCCACCATGTTGTCGGTAATAAGCGTCAGCGGAATGCCGCCGCGATGAAGCTCCCAGGCAGTGAGCCGCGCGCCTTGCAGATAGGGGCGCGTTTCCGGCACCAGCACGTGGAGCTTTCTTCCCTGCTCGATGGCCACGCGAATCACTCCCAACGCCGTGCCGATCCCGCCGGTGGCCAGGGCGCCGGCGTTGCACTGCGTCATCACCTGGCCTTCCAAAGGCATGAACTCCGCGCCAAAGCGGCCGATGGCCTCGTCGGTAGCCTTCTTTTCGAGGTGAATCTGCTGGGCTTCCGCGATCAGTCCTTGTTGGATCTTGCTCAGGTCCGTGGTCTGCGCCGACAGCACGGCGAAACGAGCCTTCATGCGCTCCAGCGCCCAAAAGAGGTCGACGGCGGTCGGGCGCGTTTTGAAAAGAACGTCGCAGATTTTCTCGAACTCGCTGCGGAGCTCCTTGACCGACTTCGCCGACGAGTGCAGCGCGCCGAGCGCCGCACCCATCGCGGCGGCCACGCCGATAGCCGGCGCGCCACGAATCACCATGTCCCGGATGGCGCGAGCGACCTCGCGGTAGTCCGTGTAGGTGTGGTGAATCTCCTTGGAGGGAAGGCGGCGCTGGTCCAGCATGACCACACCTTTGTCCGTCCACTCAATCGGCTGAGCCACGTACATGCTGTCGGTGACCTCGAAAATCGAAAAGAGCCCACGCGCTCTGCGCCGCTGCAGGTGCACGGCTCGCAAGACCGCTTGCGAGCGGTCCTATTGTAGCGAAGCCGCCAGCCGAAAACGAATCGTCAGGGACCCGGCGGGATGCGCGTGAATCCGTGGGTGCTAATCACTGCCGCCGCCGCGATCATGGAATTGTAACCAAGATGCATGAGAAAGCTGGCGAAAACAGTGCCCGTGTAAGCTCGTACAGACGTAAAGATGACTCCCACAAGAACCAGTAGCGTCACGATTCCCCAGGTCCAGCCCAGCTGATATCCGTGCATCATGCCGAAAAGAAGGCCGGTGAGGAGTATGCCCGGAACGACCCCGAAAGACCTGGCGAACAACGGAAAGAGATAGCCGCGAAAAACGGTCTCTTCGACGAGCGGAGCGACGAATACCGCCATAGCCATGAAAATCATTGCCGTCTTGTTGCTCTTGAAGATCTCCTGGATCGGCAATCCTTCTTTGGTGTGCACTTGCGAGCCGGCAAATGCCACGAATATAGCCAGCACAAGACCCGAAAAAAAATAAATCCACGGGCTGGGTTTGCGTCCCATGGCGTTCGGCCTCAGCGGCCTCCAGCCCAGAGTCCGCCAGAATGGGAAATCGCGCAGAACGCTCAGGGTGACGTAGAGAAACAAGAAGATCAGTGCGGAGCAAATGATCGTGCTGCCGAACAGGAACTCGGGTTTGTTCAACAGATAGCGCTCCAACTGTTCATTCGTAAGGTGCTGTTGAGGAGCGTAGTAGATGGCCAGGCCAGTCTGCACCACGACGAAACTTGCGAAGGTGAAGAACAGGAAGACGACAAAGTGCACCCAAGACCAGGGAACGCGGAGGTCCTCCGGAAGTGGAGGTTTCGAGCTGTAGACACCCTCTCGAGTCTCGCCGGGGTAAATGGGGGGATCGGCGGCGTAGGTGATCACATCGCCCACAGGGCGTGCGGCTGCCGGTCTGCTGGCAGGATATTCACCGTCCGGACGGCTCTGGTCAGAAGGGCCCTGGTCAGGACCGATGGACGGATCGTCTTCAAACTGGGTCATCGTTTTGCGCCCCGTCGGCCGCTGCGCGCAGACATTTTCCGCGAAGAAGGACTTGGCCAATTGGATGCCAATGCGGCAGCAACCAGCGGCAGAAGAATTTCGTGGTGGCCGGTGATCGCGTAACCATGCGATTCGGGCGCGGCACTCCCGGGCAGGGAGGCGATCGGGCGCTTCACCACGTTCTGCATCGGCCGGTAGTGCTGCACAAAGTCAAAGTTCGCGGTGGTGATCGGGCGGAGCGGAACGCCGAGGTTGCGGACGACGGAGACAGCCTTCAAGAAAACCTCGGGCAGCAGGACAGCCGAGCCCCAATTGAGATATACGCCGCCGGGATGCATTTCTTTCACCAGAGCGCAGAAAAGGCGGAAGTCATTATGCGTGGCAACGCCAAGAGCGGCCCCATCAGCGGCGGGGTGCATGTGTGGAATATCAGTCCCGATAGCCAGGTGCACGGTGACGGGAATCCGATGCTTATACGCAGCACAAAGGACGCTGGAATCCGCGTGCTTGACGTCAATGACGCCACTGCTGAGGAACTGACCGGCAGCCTCGCCGTAGCCGATGCGGATGCGCCACGCAAGTTTGGCCATTTCGTTGAGGTATTGCCCAGTCTCCGCCGCCATGCCGAATTGTCCAGCGCCGAGACCGGCTTCCACGTCCTCGGAAGTGTTGCCGGCAAGCGCGATCTCAAAATCATGGATCAGCGCGGCGCCGTTCATCGCGATCGCGGAGACAAAGCCGCGCCGCATGAGATCGATCAACACAGGGCCGAGGCCCACCTTGATGACGTGCCCGCCGATACCCCAAAGGATCGCCTTACGCTGCTTGCGCGCGCGCTGAACGGCGGCAAGAAGATGCCGGAGGTCGTTCCCGGCAAGAATCTTGGGCAGCGAGTCGAGGAATTTCGCGACCGACGCGTTGGCAGCCGGCGCCTTCGCAAACTCCCGCACACTGACCTTGCTCTTGCGTGACGCGAGCGGGTAAGTGTCGAGCGCACCAAACGTGATGGGCTGGGTAGTGTAAACGCTCATGGACGAAAACTCACTCTACGGGGAAGCCCCGCCACACGCAAGGACTAGGACAAAAAGGCGCGCCGTCCGTCGCTGCCCCTTCGTCGCCGTCTAAACCCCCGCACCCCAAGACCCAGGTTCAAACAGCGAACCTGGGGCACCCGCGAGTGTCGCGACACACGAGCACTCCCAAGTGTGCGGGCAATGGGAGGGCACGGCTTCAGCCGTGCCGTAAGGAAAATCAATCCGGCTTCAGCGGTTGCGATACAGACTCTCTAACCCCTGATCCCCCTCCACCCCGGGTGTCGTGGGAACTGTGAAGTAATCCATTGAAGGCACAGGGCTTGCACGTGCGCCAGTGTGGAAATTGTGCACAAGTTTGCTATGGGGGAGCGCTTGGTGGGGAAGCACCTAGGGGCGAAAAGCGGGGCCCAAGAGAGACACGGGAAGCTCCTCCGCCAAGAGATGAGTTGCGATTCAGGCTCCTTACAACGCAGACCAGACGCTTACAACTCGCCGTAGGCCGTTTTCATTCGCTTCAGAATTCTGTCCCTAGCCCATCGGGACTTGGCCGCTTTTACGCGCAATCTCGGAGCGTCTCTGAGCGGATAGCTTCATAGCTCTAGCCTTGCCGCCCTTCAGGCCACCCTTTCGTCCAATGCGCGCGAGATACTCCTTGACCGATTGCTCGGCCATGCGCCCTGCAATAGCGGCCGCAAATTCGCTTGCGTTCCTGGCAAGTTTGCTTGAGCCGCTCAAGCATTTAGCATACCACGATCGTCCACGTGGCGGATAAAGTCAATCCAATCTGTAGCTTGCCCGGCGATCCCGGAAAAGCAAAGAAATTTAAGTTATTTGCCGTTGGCTGGATGGCCGTTGCCATTGGGGCGGCCATTGACCGGGAGGACGCGGGCGAGGGCTTGGCCGGTGTAGGACTTTTTCGTGCGGGCGACGAGTTCCGGCGGGCCTTGCGCGACGATCCGGCCGCCGCCTTCGCCGCCTTCGGGGCCCAGGTCGATGACCCAGTCGGCTTGTTTGATGACGTCGAGGTGGTGCTCGATGATGAGGACGGTGTTGCCAAGCGCGACCAGGCGCTGAAGTACGTCGAGGAGCTTGCGCACATCGTCGAAGTGCAGACCGGTGGTGGGCTCGTCGAGGATGTACAGCGTTCGCCCGGTCTGCCGCTTGGAGAGTTCGCGAGCCAGCTTGATGCGCTGCGCTTCGCCGCCGGAGAGGGTCGTCGCCGACTGGCCCAGCTGCACGTAGCCGAGTCCCACTTCCACCAGGGTGGCGAGCTTTTGCTGAATCTGCGGGATGTTTTCGAGCAGCTTCAGCGCATCGCCAGAGGGAAGATTCAGAACGTCAGAGATGGAGTGGCCCTTGAAGCGAACCGCCAGCGTTTCCGAATTGTAACGGCGGCCGCGGCAAATTTCGCAGCGGACGTAGACGTCCGGGAGGAAATTCATTTCGATGCGGCGGAGGCCGTCGCCCTGGCAGGCCTCGCAACGCCCGCCCTTCACGTTGAAGCTGAAGCGGCCGGGACGGTAACCACGCTCGCGCGATTCGGGGAGCATGGCAAAGAGCTCGCGAATCGGCGCGAACACACCCGTGTAGGTGGCAGGATTGGAGCGCGGCGTGCGGCCGATGGGAGCCTGGTCGATCTCGATCACTTTGTCGATTTGCTCGGCGCCGAGAATTTCGCGATGAGCGCCGGGGGGCTCCATGGAGCGATAGAGCTTTTGCGCGAGAGCGCGATAAAGGATGTCGTTGACTAGAGTGGACTTGCCGGAGCCGGAGACGCCGGTAACGACAGTCAGGAGCCCGAGCGGAAACGTGACGTCGACATCCTTGAGGTTATTGGCGTGGGCGCCGCGGATCTGGATGGCTTTGCCGTTGGGACTGCGGCGTTTGTCCGGAACAGGGATGCGAGCGGCGCCGCTCAGATAGCGGCCCGTCAGAGATTCCGCGCTGGCGGCAATTTGATCGGGCTTTCCCTGGGCGACGAGGTAGCCGCCGGCATCGCCCGCGCCGGGGCCCAGATCGACGACAAAATCGGCGCGGCGAATGGTGTCTTCGTCGTGCTCGACGACCAGAACGGTGTTGCCCAGGTTGCGAAGGCGCTCGAGGGAACCCAGCAGACGGTTGTTATCGCGCGCATGCAGGCCGATGGACGGCTCGTCGAGGACGTAAAGAACGCCGCGGAGGCGCGAACCAATCTGGGTAGCGAGACGTATGCGTTGCGCTTCGCCGCCGGAGAGTGTGGCCGCGGAGCGGTCCAAGCTGAGATACCCAAGGCCGACGGCCAGGAGAAAATCGAGGCGCTCAGCGACTTCTTCCAGCGGGCGCCCGGCAACTTCGCGCTGGCGCGAGCTGAGCTGGGCGAGGATTTTGTCGACAGCGGGGCGGGCCGCGCTGAGCGAGAGCGCAGTGAAATCGGCGACTGACCATCCCGCTAACTTGACGGCGAGCGATTCGGGACGCAGCCGCCTGCCGTGACAAACCGTGCACAACGTAGCGGACATGTACTGCGTCATCCACTCGCGATAGGAATCTGAGTTGGACTCCTCGAAGTTGCGCTCGAGAAATTTGAGGATGCCGGTAAAGCGGAAGCCTTTTTCGGCGCGTACTTTCTTCTCCGCCGCTGAGTTGGTTCCGGCTGCCACGTGTTCATTTGAAGGAGGATAGCCGTACAGCAAGAGGTTCTGGATGCGCGGCGGAAACTTCTCGAAGGGGGTTTCAAGGTCGAACCCGTGGGCGTAAGCGCCCAGCTCCAACGTGCGCTTGAGCATGGCGGAAGATGAGCCGGGACCCAGGCCGCCATCGAAGAGGGGCCGCGACCAGTCCACGATGACGCGGGCGGGGTCGAAATCGTATTTCGAGCCGAGGCCGTTGCAGGCGGGACACGCGCCGTAGGGCGAATTGAAGCTGAACGAACGGGGTTCCAATTGGGGAACGGAGATGCCGCAGTCCGGGCAGGCCAGCTTCTCGGAGAAAACGTGGTCCTGGCCGCCTACGACGGAAACCGTGACGAGGCCGGCCGCCAGCTTGAGGGCCGTGGCGATCGATTGCTCGAGGCGCGCCGCAATGCCTTGCTTGACGAGCAGGCGATCGACGACGACCTCGATGGTGTGGTTCTTGCGCTTGTCGAGGACCGGAGTTTCGTCCAACTGGACGAGCTCGCCGTTGATGCGAGCGCGGACGTAGCCGTCCTGCGCAAGCTTTTCCAGCTCCTTGCGATAGGCACCTTTGCGGCCGCGAACGATCGGCGCCAGGATCATGATGCGGTCGTCGAGCTTGCAGAGGTCGCCATTGAGGATGGCCTGCACGATCTGTTCGCTGGACTGGCGGGTGATGGGCTTGCCGCAGCTGGGGCAATGGGGAATGCCGATGGAGCTGTAGATCACCCGCAGGTAATCGTAAATTTCCGTGATGGTGCCGACCGTGGAGCGCGGCGAACGCGTGGTGGTCTTCTGCTCGATGGCGATGGAGGGCGAAAGTCCTTCGATGACATCGACTTCCGGACGCTCCATTTGATCGAGGAACTGGCGGGCGTACGCAGAAAGCGATTCCACGTAGCGGCGCTGGCCTTCCGCGTAGATAGTGTCAAACGCGAGGGAAGACTTGCCGGAGCCGGACAGGCCGGTGATCACCGTAAGGGTGTTGCGGGGAATCTCGACGCTGATGTTCTTGAGATTGTGCTGGCGCGCGCCCCGGACAACAAGTTTAGTCAGGCCCATGATCCCACAGCGCTCCCTCCACAGGAGCCCTGGCGCACAGTAGGTACACTGCGGCCAGAATAACTTCTTACAATAACAGGAACAGGCGAGCTTCTCCAGGGTCAATCGAAAGGCGATGCTGCGGAATTCGGGGCCAGTGCCAAAACGGAAGGCGGGCGTAAATCGATCGTGGCCGTGATCGGCTGAATGAACATAAGCGCCGTTCTCGATCTTCTGGGCGATTGTGATTGTCGTCACCGCGCAGAAGGCGAGCATGTCTGGCACGCAAAATAGATTGCAACATGCTAGAAAAATAAATTCATTGCAGGCTGTGGAAAATTTTAGTCCATTACAGTGATCACTGTAGAGCCTTGAGATGACGCGTAATTTTTCGGGGGAGTACCGCGTTTTTACGCGGAACCAAATTGCCACTGCACTGAAAATAAGAACGTTAGAAATGGCTTATGGGTTGCAGCTTGTGGGCTCCGGGGGACGCGAGCCGAGGATCCCTTTAGGGGATTGAGGGCTGGGCCGGTTCGCTCGTCCCCCTTATCACTTTCGCCGCCAGTGAGCCGGACACCCGTTCGAACCTCACCTCTCCCAAAACCACCCCGATAGCGTACCCGAACACGGCGGAAGTGCGCGCACCCGCCCCCAAATGGTGCGCCATAGACACAACGACAGTTGAGCAACATGAATGTACGAACGTACAGGTCTGAACCTGTACTTACGACCAGGGCCGCGAGATGTAATCGCTCATGGTCATGAAGAGCATGACCGCGAGCCAGAAGACCGAACAGATGATGACCAACTGCGTGCGCTTGGGGCTGTACTTGCCATGCATGAAGAAGAGGACTACCAGCGAGGCCTTGCAGGTGGCGATGGTGAGAGCAACGATCACGTTCAAACCCGGAAAGTATTGGTTCAGGTCGAGCTGAGCCGCGTAGACGGTGAGGAAGGTGCCAACCATCAGCGCGCCAAAGATCGCGGCGTAGATTTTCGGTGAAACGATGTGTTGTTCGGACAAGCGCTTCCTTTCCGGATCGTTCCCTAGTGCCGGTCAATCAGGTACAGCAGTGCGAACAGGTAGATCCACACAATGTCGACGAAGTGCCAGTAGAGACCGACGAGCTCGACGGGCGTGTTGTACTCCGGGGTGAAACGCCCGCGCAACGATTGCTTAATGAGCCACAATAGGAGCCCTGCACCGACGATCATGTGCAGCGCGTGGAGGCCGGTCATGGCGAAATAAAGCGAGAAAAAGAGCTGGGCGTGAGCGTTAGTGGCGATGTCGGCGCTGGATTCGAAGCTGAAATTTAAGCCGGGTACGTGGTACTCGACAAACTTTTCGTGATACTCGATGGCCTTGATGCCCAGGAAGACACTGCCGAGGAGCAGCGTCAAAATCAGAAAAATCGGCAGGAGCTTTTTCTTCCCTACCTGCGAAGACCATACGGCCATAGCCATGGTAAAGCTGCTGCCGATGAGCACGACGGTGTTGGTGGCACCCAGCGTCAGGTTGATAGAGCGGCTGGCGCGGGCGAATATGTCGGGATACGTATAGCGGTTGAGCGCGTAGGTCATGAACATGCCGCCGAAGAACAACACTTCGGTGGTCAGGAACACCCACATGCCCAGCGCAGCGCTTTCGCGCTGCTGCTCCATGGTTTGAAATTGGCCGTACAGTTCTCCGGTGCGATGCACTCGGGACTCCTCCGGCGAACCCGATTTGATCGGGCCGCGCGTCTAGCTGTTAATCGTCTCCGTGAGCCGGCGCGAGCGACGGCCCACCCTTCACTTCCAGGCCCAATTCGGGCCGATTGTTGTAGTCGTATGGCTCCCAGGTAACCTCAGGCGTAACGTCGAAGTTTTCGGTGGGTGGCGGCGAATCGGTCTGCCACTCGAGACCCGTGGCGGGCCAAGGATTGCGCCCGGCGATCTTGCCGTAGCGCATGGACCAGACCAAATAAATCATCGGGAGCAGGTAGCCAAGCGCGAGAATCGAGGCGCCCGCCGTGGACATCACGTTGAGCACCTGAAATTCCGGCGGATAGCTGTGATACCGGCGCGGCATACCCAGATAGCCAAGAATGAATTGCGGGAAGAACGTAAGGTTAAAACCCAGGAAGAGGATCACGGCGGCGATCCGCGCCAGCGTCTCCGGATAGAGTTTCCCGGTGATCTTCGGCCACCAGAAATGCAGTCCTCCGACGTAGCCCATAACCGCGCCACCCACCATGATGTAGTGGAAGTGGGCCACGACGAAGTAGGTGTCGTGAATGTGGATATCCAAGCCCAGGCACGCGAGGAAGAGGCCGGTCAGACCGCCGATCAAAAACAATCCGATGAAGCCTAGCGCGTACAGCATCGGCGTGTCGTAGGAAATGGAACCTTTGTAGAGGGTTGAGGTCCAGTTGAAAACCTTGACCGCGGAGGGAATCGCCACGAGATAGCTGAGCAGCGAGAACGCCAGCGCCGCATAGGCAGACTCACCGGTCAAGAACATGTGATGCGCCCACACGAAGAAACCGATGACGGCGATGGCGATACTCGATCCAGCGATGAAATGGTAACCGAAGATGGGTTTGCGCGCGAACGTAGGGATGATCTCGCTGACCACGCCCATGGACGGCAAAATCATGATGTATACGGCCGGATGGGAGTAAAACCAGAACAGGTGCTGGAAAAGGATTGGATCGCCGCCAAGCGCGGGATTAAAAAAGCCGAGATGGAACATGCGCTCAAGGCCGGCCAGCAGCAGCGTGATCGCGACCACCGGCGTTCCCAGGATGAAGATAATGCTGGTGGCGTAGTTCGCCCAGACAAAGAGGGGCAGGCGGAACCACGTCATCCCGGGCGCCCTCATGGTGTGAATGGTCACAATGAAGTTGAGGCCCGTCAGAATAGAGGAGAAGCCGTTGATGAAAATGCCGATCACCGCGGGAGCGACCGCCGAATTTGAGTACACGCTGCTCAGCGGCGTGTAAAAAGTCCATCCGGTATCCAAGCCGCCGGTCGAGAACGAATAAAGAACAAAGCCGCCACCGACCAGATAGATGTACCAGCTCAGGAGATTGATCTTGGGGAAGGCCAGGTCCTTGGCCCCGATCATCAACGGGATCAGGAAATTTCCCAGCACCGCCGGGATCGAGGGAATCAGGAAGAAGAAGATCATCGCCACGCCGTGCATGGTGAAGAGCTTGTTGTAAGTCTCCGGCGTAACCAGGTAGCCGCTCGGCGTCAAGAGATGGATACGAATCATGGTGGCAAAGGTGCCGCCGATGAAGAAAAAGAACGTGACCGAGGCCAGATACAGCAGGGCGATACGCTTGTGGTCCGTGGTCAGCAGCCACGAACGAATCCCGTACGTGGCGTTCAGATAGTGCTCGTTCGGCAGTTCGTTGCCTTTGACGGATGGTATCGAGCTCATAACTTATTTCTTCCCTGTAGCCGGCACAACTCCAGCACCCGTCGCGGGAACCGGCTGCGACTGCAAAGACCTGATGTAGGCGGTCAGACTCAAAATCTGTTCCTCCGTCAATTGTCCCTGGAATGTAGGCATCAAAGGCTGATACCCGGCCACAATTTTGGCGCTCGGCGCCAGTATCGATTCGCGGATATACGCTTCGTCCGCGACGACGGTGGAACCATCGGTCAACAAAACTTTGCCGCCGTAGACCCCATTGAGCGACGGGGCGCGGCCGGTGCCGTTCGGCAGATGGCAGGTACTGCAGGCTTTCTGGGCGAACAGCTTCTCTCCGGCCACAACCGGATCGGCATTCACCTCGGTCGATCCGGAAAGCCACGCGGCGTATTCGGAAGGCTCCATGACCGTCACCCACCCGCCCATGATGGCGTGGTTTGTGCCGCAATACTGGGAGCAGAAGAAATGATAGCGGCCGATTTTTGTGGGGCGGAACCACAGCGTGTTGTAGTGGCCCGGGACGACGTCCATCTTCGTGCGAAACGCCGGAATCGAGAAATCGTGGATGACGTCCTCGCTGGCCATGATCAGCTTGACGTTCCGGCCGACCGGGATATGCAGCTCGTTAATTTCCTTCAGACCATTTGGCTGCTGCGCTTTCCACATCCACTGCTTGCCGATGACGTAGATGTCGAGCGTGTCCATCGGCGCACGGCGGAAGTCCACGTAGATAACCGCGCCGCTCGCGAACATGGTCAACGCCAGAACCGCGGGAACGACAAGCCAAAGAGCTTCCAGCCGCGGATCCTCGTGCACCACGGTACCGATGTCGCCCGGCTTTTTGCGGTGGTACTTGAAAAAGAAGATGACGATGGCTGCGGTGATCGCAATCGCGAAGAAAGCGCACACCGTTGTGATATAGACCATCAGCGCGTCCACACTGGGAGCAAAGTTGGACGCTTGTTCCGGATACAATGGCAGTTGCGACTGCACGGTTCTAGTGTGCTCCTTGTTCGGTGCGACGTCTGAACGCCGCGTGAACGTCGCGGCGGCGGAAAATAAGGAAGCCCGCAACCATCACCAGCATGGTCGCAATTCCGCCTAGCCGGACGATTCTAAGAATAGTGGCGCTGTACCGCGCGGTCGACGGATCGTATTGAAAGCAATATAAGAGCAGGTGATCGATGGGTGTGCCGATCTTTCCGGCCGACGCGTCCACCAGGCCCAGACGCACGTCGCGCGAGGGATACTCGACGCCGTAAAAGTAGCGTGAGATGCGGCCGTCGGGCGTCAACAACATGATGCCACTGGCGTGGGCAAAAATGCCGGACTTCGCGTCGAAGGAATAGCGGAAGTTCGCCGCTTTCGTAAGCGCGTCAATCGAGGTTTGAGAACTGGTCAAAAAGTGCCAGCCCGACGCCGTTTCCCGCCGGCCGTAGTGCGACATGGCCGATTCCTTTTTCTTCGCGGCCATGTCCGGCGATTCGCGGGGGTCGAAGCTGACGAAGACAACGTCGTAATCACGGCCCGCATTGAACGAGAGCATCTTCAGCGAGCCGACTACTCCCTGTTCCACTTGATTGCAAAGCATCGGGCAGCCGTAATAGACCAGCGCCAGCAGGACCGGCTTTTGCCGCCCAAAGTAATCGCGCAAGCGAACCTCCCGGCCGGTCTCATCGCGGAAGCCAAGATCGAGCGGTATCTGTCCGTTCAGCGGCGGCTCAAAGCCCACGTTCAGCAAGGCAGGCGGGAGGCCCGCGGACGATTTGCCGACGTTGTCCGGAATCGTTTGCGCGCTCGCAGCAGCACTCAGCGTCAACAGCACAACGATCCCGGCGATGGAACGAAGCCAGTTCATGGTTTTGCCGCCGCAGCGGGAGCGCCCGGCAATCCTTTCTCTGCGATGATCTTCATCGCATCTTTCACAGGAATCTGCGCGATGCCTCCGCTCTGATTGACCCAGCCGGTCTTTTCGTTCTCTTCCGAGTCCGAGAGTACTTTCTCGCGCAAGTCGGCCTGCGGGTCGTTTTTGTGGCCAGGAACACCCTGGAGGCGAGGTTCCGGCGGCATGTCCGAGAATGCGCTGCCCATTTCCTGTCGCACCGGAGGCGGAGGCGTGTCGGAGTCGACTGCAACGCTGGTCGTGGCACGAAGTACGAAGATACAAACGGCATACGCCAAAACCACCGCCACCGCCAAACCGATCAGATAGATGTAGATCGTCCTGGGCTCGACGTCGTGCTTTTCAAACGAAACGTCGGCGTGCACCGGCTCCGCGCTGGCTTGGTGGCCCGTGTTATGTGTCTCAGAACTCATGCTGCTCGATGGCCTCCTCGAGTTTCGGGTCGCCCAGCGGGAGAAGCGGCCGTTGCTTCAACTGCCACGCAAAAACGAAAAACCACAGGCCGCCCAATGCCAACGGCGCCGCAAGATCCCAAAAATTCGGCATGGCGCTGGAAGTGAATTCCGGGCGCGTTATCCAATAGAGATCGACGAAGCGCATGAAAATCAGCCATAGAGCCACTTTCGGCAGCGCTTTCGGGTTGCGCTTCAGATCGCGCGAAAGCAGCAAGAAGAAGGGCACGAAGAAATGGAAGATCAAAACGATAACCGCAACCACACCCCAGCCGCCATACAGACGCGAACGGTAGAAGCTGATTTCCTCGGGCTGGTTGCCGGACCAGGTGATGAGCAGTTGCGAGAAATCGAAGTAGGCCCACAGCATGACGAACGCGAGGAGCAGTTTGCCCAGGTCATGCAAGTGCCGTTTCTGAACGACACCCAGGAACGGCTCGGTTTGCGCCAGCAGGACGATGACGGCGATCATCAGCGACATCGAAGAGATCAGCTGCCCCACGATGAACAGGAAGCCGTAGATCGTCGAAGCCCAGTGCGGCGAAAGCGACATCACCCAGTCGATGGCCGCGAAGCTCATGGCGAAGACGTACAGGATGATGCCGGGACCCGCCGCCATCTTCAGTAGGCGGCGCAGAGACCGGTCTTCGCGATTTACGTCCTGCTCTTTGGACCAGCGATTGAAAAAGAACATCAGCAACAGCCAAACGCCGAAGTAAATTAGCGCACGAATCTTGAACCAGTCCGCCGTGAGGTAGCTTTGCTGGAATTGCGACAGCGCCCCTTCACCGGACGCGGGCGCATTGAGCCACGCCGAATACAGATATTTCATGCCGAAAAGGATCGGAAAGAACAGAACGAACACAAGCGGCAGCGAGCGAGTGGCCGACTCCAGCGGACGCCGGATAACGATGCCCCAATGCCCGCCGGTGAGGTGCTGCAGCATCAACAGCCCCAGCGAACCCAGGGACAAACCCAGGATGAAGATGAACGCGAGGAGATAGGAATGAAGGAAATTCTCCGGCGACTTGACATAGCCAATGACGCAAAGCACCAGGCCAATCAGGCCCACGAAGAGCGCGCGCTGCTGCAGGCGGCCGACGCTCTCCGGCGCCTTGTAGTCCTGCGCGGTCATTCCTTGGTTCCTCCCGGTGTCTGCTGGCTAGGCTTCTCTTTTTTCTCCATCGGCGGATGCAACACTTTTTCGCGGAGATCGGGCGGCAGATCCGCCACTTTGGCGTTGCGGCTGAGCTGCAACGCGCGAACGTAAGCGACGATGGCCCAGCGGTCGCGCGGAGGAATCTGCGCGGAGTATCCATACATCGCGCCGAAGCCGTTGGTGATCACGTCGTAGAGGTAGCCGTTAGGCACCTGCCGCAAGCGGTCCTGATGATAGCTGGGCGGATGCTTCATGCCGCGCAGGGTGATCATGCCGTTGCCGTCTCCCTGCTGGCCGTGGCACGGCGTGCAGAAAATTTTGTAACGGCCCTCGCCGCGCTCCAGAAGCTCCAGGCTGACCGGCAGCGGAAAATTGTTCGATTCCTTTGGGACAAACAGCGCGTCGTCGGCCAGCGAGCCGTGCGCCACGGTGTTTTCCAGCAGCGGGCGCTCGGAGCGCCCGTCGCTGAAGAAATCCGAAGGCGATAGCGGGCGATTCTTGGGCTGGTGCGCCATATCCTGCTTCAGACTGCAGCCGGCAAGCAACGCCAGGCACACTACGCCGCACGCGACGACAAAGACGTGGGAAGCCGGCCTCCCGTTCATGCGCGAAGCGCTAGTCATCCCGCACCTCGCTGACGTGATGCGCATCGAGTCCCTGCAAAAAGCGCGCGACCTCCGCGAGGTGAAATTTCTTGTCGCGAGCCTCGATGCACAGATAGAAGCGGTCGGTGGTGGCGTGCCGGCTGAATCGGTCGTTGTTGAAAAGTGGATGATACGGCTGCGGCAGCCCGTTCAGCGCAAGCATGCCGAACACCGCCGACAGTGAGGCGCCCAGCACCGTCAGCTCGAAGGTGACGGGAATGAAGGCGGGCCAGCTATTCAAGGGCCGCCCGCCGATGTTCAGTGGATACGAGCTCACGTTCGCCCAAAACTGAAACCCAAAACCTCCAAGGCCTCCCAACAGACCGCCGATCAAAGTGATGATCGGCACTTTGTTTCGCTTCAGCCCCAACGCTTCGGCAAGGCCCTCCACGGGGAACGGCGTGTACGCTTCGACGCGGCGATAACCCGCCTCGCGGGTTTTCTCCACGGCGTGAAGGAGCTGGTGCTCGGTCTCGAACTCACCGACGACGCCATGAATGTGAGAACGATGCTCGATCATTCGTGTTCCTCAGACGTCTCCGCGACCAGCTCGCGCATTTCCGCAATGGAAATCGCCGGCAGGACGCGCACAAATAGGAACAGCAGCATCACGAACAGCCCTATCGTGCCCGCGAACGTTGCGTAGTCCCAGAACGTGGCCGAGTACCGGCCCCAGGCCGAAGGCATGAAATCGCGCGTCAAGCTGATGACCACGATCACGAACCGCTCGAGCCACATGCCGATGTTAATGATGATGGACATCACGAAGAGCATGGGCACGTTGGTGCGGATTTTTTGGAACCAAAGCAGTTGTGGCGTCAGGATGTTGCAAAGGATCAGCGCAAAATAATAGTGATTGTATGGGCCGTGGAGCCGCTGCTGGACCAGGAATACGTCGAACTTGTTGCCGCTGTAGAGCGACAAGAAAAACTCGAAAAAGTAGCCGTACGCCACGATCAGCCCTGTGGCGAGCATCACCATGGCCATGTTTTCCAGGTGGCGCATGGTGATGAAATCTTCCAGATCGTAGGCCTTGCGCAGTGGAATCGCGATGGTCAGAACCATCGCAAAGCCGGAGTAGATGGCGCCCGCTACGAAATAGGGCGGGAAGATCGTGGTGTGCCAGCCCGGCACGATGGCGACCGAGAAGTCGAAGCTGATCACGCTGTGCACGGAAAGCACCAGCGGCGTCGCGAGCCCGGCTAGAAGCAAATACGCCGATTGGTAGCGTTGCCAGTGGCGCGCCGAGCCCCGCCAGCCCATCGCCAACATGCCGTAGATGATTTGTTTTGGCTTACTCGCGGCGCGATCGCGAAGTGTGGCCAAGTCTGGAATTAGACCTACAAACCAGAAAAGCAGCGAAACCGTGCCGTACGTCGAAACCGCGAAGACGTCCCAGATCAGCGGGCTGCGGAACTGCGGCCAGATTCCCATCGTGCTCGGGTACGGGAACATGTAGTACGCCATCCACGGCCGCCCGGTGTGAATCAGCGGGAAAATCCCGGCGCAGGCCACCGCGAACAGCGTCATCGCTTCCGCGAACCGGTTGATCGAGGTGCGCCACTTCTGGTTGAGCAGGAACAGAATCGCGGAAATCAGCGTCCCCGCGTGCCCGATACCGATCCACCACACGAAGTTGACGATCGCGAATCCCCAACCGATGGGGATATTGATGCCCCAGATCCCGACGCCCTTGGTAATCAGCCAGGCCAGCGAAACCGTGAGGAGCATGACCACGCAAAAAGCCAGCGTGAATCCCGCAAACCAGCCGAACGAGGCGGGGCGCGTGAGGACGATCGCGCTGATCTTGTCCGTGACCGTGCCGTAGGTATGGCCCGGCTCGATCACCGGCGCCAGGCGGCGGATCTCAGGCGAATTGATTGGCGGGTCGCCGGCGCTCATGCCTTCTCCATCTCCGGGTTCGGGTTGCGCACGGCCGCCAGGTACGTGGTGCGCGGGCGTGAATTCAGCTCTCCGAGAATCGAGTAGTTGCGCTGCTGCGCTTTCAGCTTGGCGACGCGGCTGCTCGGATCGTTGGCGTTGCCGAAGACGATGGCCTCGGACGGGCACGCGGCTTCGCACGCGGTGACGATCTCGCCGTCTTTAATCGGGCGGTTTTCCTTTTCGGCTTCGATGCGGGCATTGTTGATGCGCTGCACGCAGTACGTGCACTTTTCCATCACGCCGCGGCTGCGCACCGTAACCTCGGGATTGCGCAGCAGCTTGAGTTGCGGCGTCTCCCAATCCTGGAAGCGCAGGAAATTGAAACGGCGCACCTTATACGGGCAGTTGTTCGAGCAATAGCGCGTGCCGACACAGCGGTTGTACACCATGTCGTTCAAGCCTTCGGCGCTGTGCACCGTGGCACCGACCGGACAAACCTGTTCGCATGGAGCGTTTTCGCACTGCTGGCACGGCACCGGCTGGAAAAAGGTCTGCGGATTGTCGAGCGAGGCATCGTATGTAGACGGATCGTTGGTCGCGGACTTCGCTTCGTAGTAGCGGTCGATGCGGATCCAGTGCATCTCACGCCCGCGCATGACCTGGTCCTTGCCGACGACGGGAATATTGTTCTCCGACACGCAGGCAACCACGCAGGCGTTGCAGCCGTTGCAGTTGTTCAGGTCAATCGCCATGCCCCAGGCGTAGCCCGGGTAAGCGAACTCTTGGTAAAGCGAATCGCTCTTCGGCGGCTGCTCGTCACCTTCGTGCGCAAACGCCGGATTCTTCTTATACTCCTCGAGCGTGCCCGCACTCAGGATCTTCCGGCCTTCCATGTTGAAGTGATATTGCGTGCACGCCAGCGGATAGTCGTCGCCGGTCTTGCTGATCGTGCCGCCCGATGCGACCCACAGGGCGTTGGAAGCACGGACTACATAAGCGTTGAAGCCTTTGTTCGTTCCCGTGTACCCGGCGTTCTTGCGCCCGTAGCCGAGCGGAAGCACGATGACGCCGTCGGCCTGGCCAGGCAGAATCCAAGCCGCTGCGGTGACCTTGCTATTGGACAGCGTGATGTCGATAACGTTCGAGAGAATTTGTCCGTGCTCGCCGCCGCGCGCGGCTGCTTTGTGCGTCAGTTGGAGTTTTTCGGCGGTGGTTGGGCTGACGAGCGCCGCATTGTCCCAAGTCAGCTTGGTGACCGGCTTGGGTAATTCCTGCAGCCAGCCATTATTGGCAAAGCGGCCGTCGTAAACGCTGGGATCGGGGCGGAAGACAAATTCGAGTTCCCCGGCCGCGGCCGGCTTCGCGGCCGGCAAGCTGGCTGCGTTGAACTTCGACGCCATCGCGCCGAGCGGTGCATACGCCGTGTTTGCCACCACGCCGTCGTTCAGCGTCTTGCGCCAGAATTTCTCGAAGTCGACGCCCGGATTAGCAGCTTTCAAGCGATCGCGAACCGCATCATAGATGGTGATGCCCGGTTTGTCGCTGAACGCCGCCAGCACATCGTGCGCGGAATGCGTGGTATACAGCGGCGCGATCAGCGGCTGGATCACGCTGACGGTGCCGTCGAAGGCCCGCGCGTCGCCCCAGGTCTCCAGGTAATGCGATTCCGCGATATGCCACCGGCAGTGCTCGGAAGTTTCGTCGAAGTACGGGCTGAGTTGGATCGAGTTGTGGACTTTCCTCAGCTTCGACAGGAAGTCGAAGTCGTGTGGGGTATCGTAGACCGGATTGCCGCCCACGATCACCAGCGTGTCCACTTTGCCTGCGTCCATGTCGGCGCAGAGTTCGCGCAGCGACTCAAGGTGATTCACGGGGCTGGCCTCGACAGGCTCGGTGTAGTACAACGTGTTCCCCACGTTGGCGAGAGCCGCATTGATCGCGTGCACCAGCGCGTGAACTTCTGCCGACTGCTGCTCTCCTGCGACCACCAAGGAGCTCCCGCGGTAGCTCTGGAGATCCCTTGCAACCACGTCGAGCCACTTTTCCGCCGCCGGTGATAGCGTTCCACCGCCGCCAAGGCCCAGCTTCGAGACCAGCGCCCTCGCAAACACTTCAATTTCCGAAGCGCGCAGCGGCAAGCGATGGTCTGCGCTGGAACCGGTCACCGACGGCGTCGGCTCGACAACGTACAGCCGGTTCATCTCTCCGCTGAGGCGCTCAACTTTTACTTCTTCTTGCTCCACCAGCTTGCGGCGCTGATAGAACAGTTTCATGTACCGCAGGTGACCCGGGCCGCTGGCCAGAAAATCGGAGTCCAGTGAAAGGATGACTTCGGCTCTATGGGGTCGATACACCGTGTTGACGTAACGCCCGAACGCCAGCTTTCCGCCTTCACGCGCGCCATCACTGACGGCCGGCTCCCATTGATGCCACTTCGCCTGCGGATAAAGTTTTAGGAGCGTTTGCAACTGCTCGGCAATCGTAGGCGACGTAATCGTCCCCGTCAGGATTCGGAAGCCGGCCCCGTTTACGGACTTGGCCGCTGCCGCAATCGCTTGCGAGCTGTCGAGAAACGCGGACCACGTACGAATCTCCCCGGCATAGCTCACCGTTTGTGCGCGATCCGGGTCGTACAGATTGAGGATCGACGCCTGCACCAACGCATCCGTCGCGCCCAGGCTGGAGGGATGATCGGGATTGCCGGCAACGTTGGTCGGCCGGCCTTCGTGGCTTTCCACCAGCAGCCCGTAGGCGTCCGCCCCGAAGGGCATCACCGTCGCAAAAAACAGCGGCTTGCCCAGGACCATGCCGTCCGGCTGCTTCACGTACGGCACGATATTCGTCTGCACGTTCGCCTTACACCCGGAAAGCCCCGCGAACGCCAGCGACGCCGCCATCAGCTTCAGGAAATCGCGCCGGTCGACGGATTCGTCCCATTCTGAAGCCTGTCGCGGAAGCTCGCGATGCAGCAATTGCTCGAAGTGCGGATCTTCCGCCAGTTCTTCCAGGGTGCGCCAATACTGTTTGCCGCTCTTGGACTGCAGCTTGGCCCGCACCGCCGCCAAGTCCAGCGGCCGCTCGGTCAGCGTCAAATCTTCGGCCCGCTCCTCGTCGTGAGAATGCGCGCCGTGCGATTCTCCGCCGCTGGGATGCAGTGCCAAGTACTTGTTTTCGTTGTCGCCCATACCGTCCGTCAACGATGACAGGTGGAGCAGCTTGTCAGCTCGGCCGTCGTCCGAATCTTGTATTCCGCCGCCAGTTTCTTGCCGATTTCGGCTTGGTTCGACGGCGCCTTCCAATCCATGTTAAAAACCTGATCGTGCGGCCGCAAGACGTTCTCGGGATTGCGGTGGCAGTCCAGGCACCATTCCATCTGCAAAGACGACGCCTGGAACACGAGTGGCATCTGGTTGATCTGTCCGTGGCACGAGGAACAACCCACACCTTTGCTGATATGAATGCTGTGGTTGAAATAAACGTAGTCGGCCAGGCGATGCACGCGCACCCACTCGATGGACTTATCGGTGCGGTAGCTCTCGCGAATCGGCTCCAGGTACCCTGCGGTATTAAACAGCACCGAATGGCAGTTCATGCAGGTCTTGGTGGGTGGGATGCCCGCGGTCGCCGAAGTCTCTACAGCCGTGTGGCAGTACCGGCAATCGATGCCGTCGTCTCCGACGTGGTGCTTGTGACTAAACTGAACGGGTTGCTGACGCGTCACATTTTGGTTCGTCAAATACGGAGACCGCGCCGCTCCGAGAATGCCGGTCAGCGCCAAGCCCACCAAGAACAACGACGAAAAGACACTGAATCGAGAAATGAAGTTCGTACTGTGATGAAAAATCTGGGCCATTTCAATTTTCGCACTTTGGCGATGAGCGCTCCGGGAGGGAGCGAAAACCTAGGCGTCCACCAAGTCCTATCTGGGATGTGCCAGCCCGAGTCCGATTTGACGCGATAGTGTCCAACAAAACTTTCGGGAATGCAACTACTGAACCAACAGGGCGATGACCCCGCGGTTACAACTATGTGAATCGAACAAAACGGTTTGTTCGAACTTTTCGAAGGGGAAATGTCCCTCGATCCTCGTCACCTTGCGTTCCAATTTGGATTCCAGCCCGTCGGAATCTGACAGACCGTGCCATTCTGGTTCCCGCCGCTTTCACTCCAGGAAGGTCATTCCGCCGCCAAAACGCCTCGATCTTTTTTCGCGAAGGGCATTGTCGCCCCGTTCGGTCGTGTTATCTTAGAAACACCCATCGTCGTGCCGCTCTCGGCGAAGCCTACCTATTTTCTGCGACCGCATCGCGGTCTCGGCTCTAGGTGGCTGAGAGCGGTCGATGAACGCCGCTGGGGCGTGGTCCAACCGGTAGGACACCTCACTGTTAATGAGGACGGTGAAGGTTCGAATCCTTCCGCCCCAGCCAATTTTTTCGTTGTTTCTGCGAATCGCCCGCGCTAATCCTTGGCCGTGGGCAGCCCCGCTTCAACCCAGCCCCTCCAGCCGCCGTCCATGGATTCCACGTTGGTGTAGCCCATTTTCTGAAGGTTTTCGCCGGCCAGCGCGGAGCGGAAACCGCCGCCGCAGTACAGAATCAGCTTCGCACCCGTATCCGGAACGCGCTGCTCGATGTCCCGCTCGATAATGCCTTTACCCATGTGCACGGCACCGGGCAGATGGCCCTTGGCCCACTCATTGTCTTCGCGCACATCGATCAGCAGGAATTTTTCCCCGGCATCGATCCGCCGCTTTACTTCCGCGACATTCGTCTCTTTGACGCATTTCTTGGCTTCCTGCACGAGTTTCAAGAACTGCGGCGAGTGCGCCATTGGAAATCTCCCTTTTTTTTGGCTAGTCCACCAAAGAAAGCGTAGCACAAGCCTGACGCCGCCAGCCGCCGGGAACTCAATCCCCCGGCGTCGCGGATTTCTGAGACCCACCCTTGGCCGCGAGAGATCGCACCAGGTTGACCAGATTCCACCGCAGCTTTTCCGCTTGCCGGTCGCCTTCGCCCATCATTTTCCCTTTGCCCTTGGTGATGATGTAAAAAAGCTCGCCGTCGGTTTTCCCCGCAAGCGTCGCAGGATCGCGCCAGTCGTGCATCGTCAGCTTCATGGACTCCACGATCTCGCCCTTGCCGTCACCTTGCTCGCCATGGCACATCGCGCAGTCATACCCAAAGACGCGGCGCGCCTCCGCCAGTCCTTCCGGTGACGATTTCACAGGATTCTTCCGCGCGATGTCTTCGGGAGTGGGCTTGTATTCTTCGCTCGGTGATTGGGACTGACCGGAGCTTTCTCGCGCGGCGTTCAGATGTACAACGCAAACGCCGAAACCTCCCGCAAGTAGAAACGCACCCACAACGGGGAGAGAGCGCCTCATAGCTGCCTCCTGACTGGATGGACGGGTCGAAGGACCGAGTTCCACTACATCGTGAGCGGATTCTACGCCCAGCAGGAGCGCAAAAGATAGCAAGCAGAATTGCCTGTGATGCAGGCGTTAACGCGGTTTCCCCAAGGTCAAGTGCGTAGTTTGCGCGGAAGCGGCCGGTAACTTTTTCCCCGCCTTCGTGGGCGGCAGCGAGCAGGCGCGATGCTCTTGGCCTCCGCCATAGCCCGCATTGAACCGGCTCGATTCCCGCACGCGTGTGCGCAAGCCGTCGATGACCGGCGGAATAGCGTCGTGCGAGACACCGCGAATCAGAAAAATCATCAGGGCTGCTTCCCCCGCGGAATCAACGCTCGACGTGATACCCACGCCTTGCACTCCGGACTGCTGCATGATGTCACGGGCGTGCGCGGCGTGAACCACTTTCGCACGCTCGTATTCGGCCTCGGAGATCGAGTAGACCGCCTGCGGCGGCGCAACCGATTGTTCGTTTACCGCCGTGTCGGCGGCGGAAATCGCTCCCCGGCGTGCAAACAACTCTCCTTCGACGATCCGCGTGCGGATGCCGTCTACTTGCCCGGGAATATCCGTGTGCGGCTGGCCCTTGGTCACGAAAAACACAATCGCGGCCTCGGCCGGGTTGTCGTAGCTCGCGCCGACACCTACGGCCTGAACTTCGGGATGCGCAAGCAACTCCGGCCCGTGCGCGTCGCGTGTCGCGACAGCGTTTTGCACCACGTCAGCCTTCAAAGACGCCGCCTGCACGGTCTTCGACGCCGACTGCGACGCGGTCGGCAGCGAGCAGCCGATCACCTGATGTGCGGTGCCGCCAACGAACGTCACGCTGTTGCCGCCGCTCGCGAAGAAACTCAGCACCGGCGCAACCGGATTCGCAACCGCGTCGGTGTCCGATCCGCCATACAGCAGCCCCACCGGGTCCGCCGTATTCTGCGTGACGATCAACGACCCGGAGTCGCCTGGCGCCCCGAACGCGCCGCCCAAAACGTCCACCTGATTGTCATATAGCACCGTGAAGGGTGTTCCCGTGCCGTCGCAATTTTGGGTGTATTGCACACTGGTATTCGTATTGACCGCCATCACCGTGGAACACGTCAGCCCCGTGGTCCTGCCGCTCTTCGCCACCGCCATGTTCACCGTCGCCGAAACGCCGGATCCCGCGTTCGGGGCGCCGGGCACCGGCACACCATTCAAGTCCGCGTTCGAACCCAGATAAAGAATATTCCCTCCGGGGTCCACTTCGCCGGAAACTACCTGCGCGATTGCCGCATCGATGTTCGAGGGTGAAGCGGATTTGCTCTCCGTTTGGAGGTTCACGAACTGGGTTAGGTTGGCAACCGTGGTCGCCTGTGTCTGGTTGCAATTCGCGTCGATCAACCCCGGCTGGATGATTGCCTCTCCGATGGCGGCCGCATCGCTGCGCGCCAGCACGTGGTTGTTACTGAGAATAAATTGCGTACCGCCTCGAGTCACCAGCGAACCGAGAGTGCCGCCGCAGCAAAAAATGGTTTTTCCGCTGGTATTTGAATCGTTGGCGTTGCCACCGGAAGTGCCGAGCTCGATTGGGCCCGTCTGCGCACTCTGATTTCCGGGCACGATCGTCACCGTTGCCGAACCCGAGGCAGTGGTGTCCGCTTGCGAAACCGCGGTCACCGTAAGGGTGGTCGTGGTGTTCCCGGTTTGACTGTTGGCCGTGGTTGGCACGCCGCCCGGCGCAACGTAAAGCCCGGCGGCGGAGATGAACCCCAGCGTGCGGCTCCCCCCGGTCGTGCCATTCACTCGCCACGTCACACCGGTATTCGTGCTGCCCGCCACTGTGGCCATGAATTGTTGCATGCCGAAGTTTGCAACGCTGGCCGCACCCGGCGAGACCACCACCGAAATATTCGACGGTCCACCTGTCGTCGTCACCGTCACCGTGGCCGTTGCGGACTTCGTCGTATCCCTCTGCGAAATGGCCATGATCGCGACTTGCGCTGGTGTTGGCACTGTTCCAGGCGCCGTATACAGCCCGGCGCTCGAAATCGTGCCGTTCGCACTGCCACCCACTACGCTCCAGTTGACGGCCGTGTCGGATGTGTCGGTAACCGTCGCGGTGAATTGCAGCGTTTTGCTCACCGCAATGTTTACGCCAGTAGGTTCAATGGTGACGGATACGACCTTCCCGGCGGTGCCGCTCTTGCAACCGGCGAAGGTCATTACGCACACAAGAGAAATAAGCGCGTAGGCATGTTTCATAAGCATCCTATCCACAAGGGCGGGTATTGACTCTAGCAGATGGCTAGCTTGCAACTACTCAAAAGAACGGACTTTGTTCCCTAAATAGGAATGGCTTTTTGATTAAAAGGATGTCTTTGATCACTACAGCCGACCAGGTACGCATCCGCGGCTCACACCCTGCCGGAAGGGCGGATTGCTGCGGGATTTTCTACTCCATGTCGCGCCAGTTCGGACCCACATAAACCTCCGCCGTCAGAGGAACTGCCAGCTTATACACCGTTTCCATTTCTTCCCGGACCAGTCCCGCAAGAGCGTCGGACTCGCTTGTTGGCGCTTCGAAAAGCAGTTCGTCGTGCACCTGCAGGATCATCTTGGCTTCAAACTTTTCGTCGGCAAGTCGCCTGTCGATGGCAATCATCGCCAGTTTGATCAGGTCGGCCGCGGTCCCCTGCAGTGGAGAATTGAGCGCCGTTCGTTCTGCGAAATTGCGCAGTTGCACCTGCGGCGAATTGATCTCCGGGATCGGCCGAATGCGACCGAAAAGCGTTTTCGCCACGCCGGTGCTTCGGGTTTCCGCAAGGACTTTGTCCAGGTACTCCTTCACTCCCCGATACCTCGCAAAATACGCGTTGATGAACTGCCCCGCTTCCTTCTGCGCGATTCCCAGCTGTTGCGCCAGTCCAAAGGGCGACAGCCCATAGATGATCCCGTAGTTGATTGCCTTTGACGCGCGGCGATGCTCCGCCGTTTGCGCCATCGGGCCCACTCCAAAAACTTCCTGCGCGGTGCGCGCGTGAATGTCTTCGCCATTCCGGAATGCTTCCAGCAAGACGGGGTCTTTCGAAAAATGCGCCATCACCCGCAGCTCGATCTGCGAATAATCCGCACCCACCAGCACCTTCCCGGTTTCCGCAACGAAGGCCGCCCGAATCTGTCTGCCCAACTCCGTCCGGATCGGAATGTTCTGCAAATTAGGATCGGATGAACTCAATCGGCCCGTCGCCGTACCCGTCTGCGAGAAGCTGGTGTGCAGCCGACCGGTGTCCCGGTGAATCAGCTTCGGCAGCGCATCCACATACGTCGACTTCAGCTTGGCGACCTCTCGATATTCGATAACCTTGGCGGGAATCGGGTGTTGCTCCGCGATGTCTTCCAGCACATCCGCGGCCGTCGACCTCATCCGGCCTTTTCCGCGCCGCGCCGGCGGCTGCAGATTCAGCTTGTCGAACAGAATTTCCGCCAGTTGCGTCGGCGAATTGACGTTGAATTCCACGCCGGCGAGTTGCCAAATCTCTTTCTCCAGCCGCCGCACCTCTTTCTCCATGGTCTGCGACATCGCCTCCAGCGCTTGCGGATCCACGCGGATGCCAACGCGTTCCACCTCCGCCAGCACCGCCGCCACCGGCAGATCGATCTTCTCGTACACGCCTTCCAATTGCTGCGCTTCCACCGCCGAGCGCAGCACCGGCGCCAGCCGATGCAGGTAGTCGGCGCGCTCCCCCGGCCCGCGCCCCAGCATTACGTTGAATTGCCGCATCACCACATCCGCAAAATTGTGATTCGCCGTCGTCGGCCGCAACAAATAGGAATAAATCTGCGTCGCATGCCGGATGTTTGCCGCGCGCCCACCCAGGATCTGGAACAGTTTCGGATCGTGCACGATCTTGGGCCGCTTCGCCTCGGTAAGCAGCGGAGCGAGCGCTTTCAGCGCCTCGCCCTTCTCATCGAACCACACCGATCGGCCCTCACCCGCTCTCGACGAAACTTCGATCGACGCCACCCGGGTCCCGAATCCTTCCGCCTCGCGCTCACCCGGTTCCAAGTTGAACCAAATCGCCAGCGCCTGCTTCGCCGGCAGCTTCGCCAGATACCCACGAAATTCGTCTACCGTCGCAAATTGCTTGTAGTCCGTGTTGACCGCCGCTTGTTCGCTCGCCGCCGCAGCCGCCACCGCCTCCGATCCCAATTCCTTCAGCAAAGAATTGAATCCCAGCTCCCGGTAAAGCGTCGAAAGTGCTGCCACATCCGGTTCGCCGAGTTGCAGCTTGTCCAACTCCAGCGCCACCGGCACATCCGTGGCAATCTTCGCCAACTGCTTCGACATCAGCACTTGTTCCCGTTGTTGCTGCAGAGCTTCGCGATACCTCTTGTTCGGCACTTCCGCGGCGTGGTCCAAAGCGTTTTCCACGCTGCCGTATTTCTGAATCAGCTCCGCCGCCCCTTTTTCGCCGATTCCTTTCGCCCCGGGAATGTTGTCGATGCTGTCGCCGAACAGCGCCATGTAATCCACCACCTGCTCGGGCTTCACTCCCAAAATCTCCTTCACCTTCGCCTCATCGACGATGACGTCGTTCTTGATTCCCCCCGTGCCCGCCCGCAGCACGCGAACCCCATCGCCGACAAGCTGCATCATGTCTTTGTCGTTGGTGACCAGCAGCACATCCAGCTTTCGCTTCGCCGCTTGCTCCGCTAGCGCGCCAAGAACATCGTCCGCTTCGTAACCGTCATACTCGAGAATCGGCAGTCGCAACGCCTCGCACAAGCGCCGCACGTAGGGAAGTTGCTGCGACATTTCGTCCGGCATGGGCGCCCGATGCGCTTTGTATTTCTCAAAGAGTTTGTCGCGAAAGGTCGGCTTGGCTGTGTCGAACACCACGCCGATGTAGTCCGGTTTGTAGTCCTTGATCAGCCGCCGGAGGATGCCGTTGAACAGAAACGGAACCTTAGTCGGAATCCCCGAAGGCGCATTCATCCGGTTCATCGGCGCGTAGAAGGCGCGGTAAATGTGCGCCATCGCATCGATCAGAAAGAGTTTTTTCCGAGCAGGACTAGTCATCCCGGCGAGTATAGCAAAGCCCTCGGCAACGCCCTTGTTGGGGCGGCTTGGAACGGATATGCCCCTTGCTCCGATCAAGGCGGCGTATCGTTCGACGAAACCCGGTTCGCACGCACAAAAAAAGGGCGCACCAAAGTGCGCCCGTACCACACAACAACCTTCGCCTAGCTACCGCCCCGGCGCTTCCGAACCCTGCTCAACCAGCAAAAATCGCGTCCCGCTATCCAAATGCACGTTCTTCCCGTCCGACATCAGCATCGACACCAACACGTTGTTCGTTGGCACTGTGTTCAGCGTCAGCCCCCGCAAGCCTAAAACCCCGCGGCTATTCGGCCCCAGTGGCACCGATGAATTCCCTTCCAACGTTGTTCGCGACCCGGAGCCCACTCCACTGGTCGGCGGTTGGGCACTCGGCGGTCCCCCATGAGCGCCCATGGGCGAGGTCCGCGTGGTTCCAGAACTCGAAAGGTCTGCCGGCGGACTCGAATCAGCACTAGCGGGAAAAACTATCGGCGCTCCCACCGCCTGGACGATCACGTTCAGCGGTACCTCTCGGCCGTCCTTCAAAATAGCCTTGTCAAACACCATGCCCAGCGCTGATTGGTCGGCGCCCTTGGACCGCGCCTCCGCCTGGGTAATGTGGCCTACCAGCTTCGTGCCCCTCGGCAAGATCGTGCGGTCGTCGCTCGATTTTACCGCTTCCGTGGTATGCAGGCTGATCGCATCACCCGCTTTGGCCTTCTTCGAGTCGATGCCCCCGTTGAGCTCGGCATAGACGCCCGTCCCGCCCGCCAGCGACGCTTCCGTCTGTACAATCTGTCCGGCGGCAGTCTTCTCCTGGCAGCAGGCGGCATACACGACGAAGCAGGCAGCAGCCGCCACCACCTTCACAGCCATTTTCAATTGGGCCGTTTTCATAACGCGAGGACCTCCTGAGGCAGGGCAAGTTTTTGGAGGCCAGATGTGGACTGGACTACTGGTTTGGATCTAAGTCGAGAGGACCCGCCGCATCCGGCTCCCCAGTGGGCGGAGGCTGCACCACTAACAGCAGGTGCGTGCCGCCGTCGAGATGCATGTTCTTCTTCGCGGAGAGCAGTACCGTGCCGTGCGAGCCCTCCGACGTTGGCGTGTACACCTTCAAATCGGGCCGCCCGAACGCGCCTTTACTCCCCGGCGTGAAAAGACCTTCCGACGTGAACTCCCCTTCCGCGACCAGCGGCGCCGCAAGCGGCGGACGCAGCGTTGTGTGCGGTGCTTCGTAAATCGTGGAAACCACAAGCGCATCGCTCGTTGCCGTCGCGCCAGTCGAACTGTCCTGAACCGGAACCTCGCGCGCCGCCGCATCCGAACTCTTCGACGCATCCGCAGGCATCGGCGCCATTCCAGCAACTGCCAGCGCCTGAATCCCGGCATTCAGGATCACTTCCTGCCCATCCTTCATCATCGCCTTGTCAAATTGAATGAATATCGCCGATCCCGCTCGTCCTCGCCCCCCGGACGTCACTCGCACAATGTGCCCAACAATCTGCGTGCCCTTGGGAAAGATCAGGCACCGTTCGTACGAAACATCCTCGGCCGTCTCCGCTGTAACAACATCGCCGGCCTTGCTCTTTCGCGTGTCTAGTGTGTCATCCAAGGACGCATTGAACGTCGTTCCAGCCCCGAGCGGGGCAATCACCGGCGCAGGCGGCGGCACTTGAGTCTTCGCTTCTGATTTCGCGCTTCGCTGAAGGTCGGGAGGAGCCTGTGCATTGGCCCCTAAAACCAAGAGCGCGCCCGCGAAAACCAAACTAGCGGTGAATTTCATCATGCCGCGTCCTCCCTTACATCGGGAAACCGCATTGGCTGGGGAGCCGCAACAACAGACACTACGGCCACTGCCGTCAAGAAATGCATGGTGGAGGCCAAACGATAAGGTCGTTATTATGTTTTGTTTACGGTAGAAACAGCCGGTATCCGTCGGTTCAAAATAGCGTTCCAGTACTACAAAAATACCCTACCAAAGGTCCTAGTACGAGACCTGCGGATTGCGGCATCCAAACGCCGCCTTTACCCACCCCAAACAAACCCGACTCGGTGACCCCCGGTTACACAATCCCCAACGCCTTCCCCACCTCCGCCAGCGTCTCTGCCGCCCGCAAGAGCTCCTCCCGCTTGTGCCCCGCGCTGACGATCGCCCGCAGCCGCGCCTTTCCCTCCGCCACCGTCGGGTAACCCACCGCCGGCGCAAACACCCCCGCCTCGAACAGCTTCCTGGAGAACTCGAACGCCTTGGCCGCATCCCCCACATGAATCGGGATGATGGGCGTCTCGCTGACCTCGAACTGGAAGCCGCGCTTCTTCAGCTCCCTCTTAAAGAACTTCGTATTGGCCCAGAGCTTTTTCACCAACCTCTCCCCGTCCGCCGAATCCAGCAGCGTGAACGCAGCCTGGCAGGCCGCTGCCGTTGCCGGCGGATGCGACGTCGAAAACAGAAACGGCCGCGCCCGCAAATAAAGAAAATCAATCAGATCCCGCGAGCCGCACACATACCCGCCCATAGCCCCGATCGCTTTGCTCAGCGTTCCCACCTGAATGTGCACTCGCCCATGACAATTAAAGTGGTCGATCGTGCCCCGCCCGCCACGCCCCAGTACGCCGGAAGCGTGCGCGTCATCCACCATCATGATGCAGTTGTACTTCTCCGCCAGGTCGCACAACGCCGGCAGCGGCGCGATATCCCCATCCATCGAAAACACGCCGTCCGTAATAATCAGCTTATGCCCGTTCCAGTTCGCCGTCTCTTGCAGGATCCGCTCGCAGTCCGCCACGTCCTTATGCTTGAACACCTTGATCGTCGCCCTCGAGAGCCGCGCCCCATCGATGATCGACGCATGATTCAGCTCATCCGAAACGATCAAATCTTCCTTGCCCAGCACTGCCGACACCGTCCCCGCATTGGCGGTAAATCCCGACTGAAACACCACGCAAGCCTCGACATTCTTAAACCGCGCGATCTGCTCCTCCAACTCCATGTGCAACTTCATCGTTCCTGCAATCGTCCGCACCGCGCCCGCACCCGCACCATACTTCCGCACCGCCTCCAGCGCCGCCTTCCGCAAAGCCTTATGCGTCGTCAGTCCTAAATAATTATTCGACGCCAGGTTGATCACTTCCTTGCCGTCAAACGTGCAAACCGGCTTCTGCTCGCCCTCTAGCACCCGCAATCTCGGGGCAATACCCTTCGCCCGCAACTCACTCAGTTGATCGGTCACATACTGCAGCGGATTCTGTTTCGTAGTCTGCGTCCCCGTCTCCGACATATCACCCACTCCTTGCGCGGTCCCGCCATCATTCCCAGCCGTCTCCGCGCCCTCTATGCTCTTACCTTTGTGTCCTCTGTGCTCTTCCTCTGTGCTCTTCCTCTGTGCCCTCTGTGTTAAGCCTTTTCCTTCTTCTCTCTTCTCTTCTCTTTACCTCACTACTTCCTTACGTCATTACTTCTTCTCATTCATTTCACTCCATCCGGATACAGCAAAATCTTCCCCGCCAACCCACCCTGCAACATCGCAAACGCACTTTCAAACTTCTCCAACGATGTCCGCTCCCCAAACAATGCATCCAAATTCAAGCGTCCCGCCTTCAGCAGCGCCGTCATCTGCACCCACGTCCCATACATCCGCCGCCCATAAATCCCCTGCACCGTCGCACCCTTGAAAATCACATCATTCACCAAATCCAGCGGCACAGACTCCGTCGGAATGCCCAGCAGCGAGGCCCTACCCCCTCCTCTCAGCGCCCGAAAACCATTCTGAATCGCCGTCGGATTCCCCGACATCTCCAGCAGCACATCCACGCCCGTCCCGCCCGTCTCCGCCTTGATCCGCATTACCGTATCCACCTGCGCCGGATTCAGCACTACGTCCGCGCCCATCTTCTTCGCCATCGCCCGCCGCTGCTCGTTCGTCTCCGTCGCGAACACCGTCGAACTCCCGCAAGCTTTCGCCACCGTGATCGCCATTAACCCGATCGGCCCGCATCCCGTCACCAATGCCGTCATCCCCGCGATCGGGCCCGCCAGCACCGTATGCACCGCATTCCCCAGCGGATCCAGAATCGCCCCGTAATGTTCCGGTATGCTCGGGTCCAGCTTGATGATGTTCGACGCCGGAATCTTGACAAACTCCGCGAATGCCCCGTCCTGATCGATCCCGATAATCCGCAGATTCTGGCAAATGTGCGCTTCGCCCACCCGGCACTGGTGGCAGTGCCCGCAATTGACGTGCATCTCCGCGCTGACAAAATCCCCCGCCTTGACCGCCGTAACTTCGTTCCCCACGCGTTCCACCACGCCGCAAAACTCGTGCCCCAGCGTCACCGGGGGCTTGATCCGCCCCTGCGACCACCGGTCCCACCCATAAATATGCAGGTCCGTCCCGCAGATCGATGCCGTCCGCACCCGCACCAGCGCATCGGTCGGCCCAACGCTCGGGATCGTCGCTGTCTCGAACGACAGCCCCCGCGCCGGCTGCATCTTGCGCAAGGCTTTCATGGTCGTCGGCATCGTGGAGTTCGCCCGCCAGGAGCACACGCAGGCGCGAGAATCATGCTAGCACACAGTCGCTGCGCCGGCCCGCCTCGGCCATCCCAGCGCGACCTAAGCGAATCCAAACTTCTTCCCCGCAATCTTTAGGAGGTCGGAGCTTTAGAGTCTGTGTGGCAACTGGGCTGGACAGCGCGGTTATACTGGCGCGCAGGAGGCTGCGCGATGCCCAATTTTTACGAGTACAACCCGGAGCAGGCCTATCT